>Ga0187855_10001839_pt1 | contig 16361 bp, 13 predicted proteins | sample June2016WEW_8_10_2_FD_132969 | JGI IMG/M metagenome (GOLD analysis project Ga0187855, IMG submission 132969) | Peatland microbial communities from SPRUCE experiment site at the Marcell Experimental Forest, Minnesota, USA - June2016WEW_8_10 | ecosystem: Environmental > Terrestrial > Soil >...
ATTCGTGCAATCTGGATTCGTGCAATCTGGATTCGTGCAATCTGGATTCGTGCAATCTGGATTCGTGCAATCTGGATTCGTGCAATCTGATTCGCACGCTCTTCGAAGGGTGGATACAGCACTCATGGCGATCGCGGCCCCCAACACTTCTACGACGACTACCGCGCCGGGCACCGAGCAAAGCTACCTCGCTCCGCTGGCTACGGTGACCACACTTTTTTTCATGTGGGGATTTCTTACCTGCTTGAACGACATTCTGGTCCCGCACCTGAAATCGATTTTTGACCTGAACTATAGGCAGTCTCAGCTAATTCAGTTGGCGTTCTTTGGCGCGTATTTCGTGTTTTCATTTCCGGCCTCCAGAATCGTTGACTGGATCGGGTACCAGCGATCGATGGTGGTCGGACTACTGACTGCGGGGGTGGGAGCGTTCCTGTTCGTGCCGGCCGCCAGTGCCGCGTCGTATCCTCTGTTCCTGGGCGCGCTGATCGTGCTTGCGGCCGGAATCACGTGCCTGCAGGTGGCGGCAAATCCTTACGTCACGGTGTTAGGACCGCCCCAGACCGCCTCGAGCCGGCTCAATCTCACCCAGGCGTTCAACTCGCTCGGCACTTTTCTGGCGCCCTTCTTTGGCGGCGTGCTGATTCTGAGCGCGGCCCCGAAGGCCATGGATGAAATCCGCGCGATGGCGCCTGACGTTCTACAGGCTTACCGCCAGCATGAAGCGGCCACCGTCAAGACGCCGTATATCGGTCTGGGCATTACGCTGGTGCTGTTGGCAGTCGCGATCGGCACTTTCAAGCTGCCAACGATCGCTCATGCTCAGCATAAAGTTGGGGAAAAAGTGAACGATTCCATCTGGAATCACCCCAGCCTGATCTTCGGAGCGATCGGGATTTTTGTGTACGTGGGTGCCGAAGTTTCCATTGGAAGTTTCCTGGTGAACTACTTCAGCCAGCCCGACATTGGAGGGCTGACTGAAAAAGCCGCAGCCAACCTGGTTGCTTTCTACTGGGGAGGTGCCATGGTCGGACGCTTCATTGGCTCCGGCCTGCTGCAAAAAATGAAAACCGGACAACTGCTGGGCATTTGCGCCGTGTGCGCGGCGGCCCTGGTTGCAACCTCCATGCTGGCTACCGGACACGTTGCGATGTATAGCATTATCCTGGTGGGTTTCTTTAATTCGATCATGTTCCCGAGTATTTTTACTTTGGGAGTCGCCGAGCTTGGTCCGCTGACTGGGGACGGCTCCGGAGTGATGATCATGGCGATCGTTGGCGGAGCTCTCATTCCCTACGCGCAGGGAGCGATTGCTGACCGGATCGGCATTCATCACGCTTTCTTCCTGCCAGTTCTTTGTTATTTGTACATCTTGTTCTTTGCTTTGAGCGGATCGAAGCCGAATAGCCAACGGCACGCTAAGGCGTAAGCGCGTCGAAGAGCCCAATCTGTTCTTCGATTTGCTGGGAAGAAACAACGTGTGTGGTATCACTGACAAGGTCATGGGATTTGTTAAGATATTTCGCCCAGACTCTTACGGAATAATTGTTTAAAGCGATCTAAAAGATCATGGGGCAAATTAAGAAGCCTGTCCAAAAGCCAGCCGTGATTACCCTCAAGGCCGTTGCCCAGCATATTGGACTGACTCCCGGCACAGTATCCGCGGTCCTCAACGATTCGCCGTCGGCTCGTTCGATTCCACAAGAGACCAAGAATCGAATCCATGCGGCCGCCAAGGAACTCAACTACCGGCCAAATTTTTTCGCGCGCACGCTGCGCAATAAGCGGACCTACACCATCGGAGTGATTGCGGAAGAGATCGGCGACTCCTACAGCTCCGCGATCATCAGCGGCATCGAGCAATACTTAAGAAAGCGCGATTACTTCTTTTTGACGGTGGTGCACCGGCACGATCCCGAGCTGCTGAGCCGGTACTCGCAATTGCTGTCGGAGCGCGGCGTCGAAGGCATCATCACTGTCGATACGACCGTGCAGGATGAACCCATGCTTCCCACGGTTGCCGTTGCCGGCCACAAGAAACTGAAGGGCGTCACCAACATTACGCTCGATCACGTAAGGGCCGCGGTCCTGGCACTGAATCATTTGAAGGAGCTGTCCCACCAGCGCGTCGCATTCATGAAGGGCAATCCCTTGAGTTCCGATGCGAAGGACCGCTGGGACGCGATCTGCCAGGTGGCAGCAGAGATTGGAATGAAGATCGACCCCGAGCTCACGGTGCAAATCGACACGGATGACCCGACACCGATGCTGGGCTATCCGTTCGCCAAGCAACTGCTGGCGCGCAATCGGCCGTTTACCGCGCTGTTTGCCTACAACGACATCTCGGCGATCGGAGCGATTCGCGCGTTGCAGGAACAGGGACTGCGCGTGCCGCACGATGTTTCGGTGCTGGGGTTCGATGACATTCCGGGAGCCGCGTTTCACACTCCGAGTTTGACCACGGTCCAGCAACCGCTGAACCGAATGGGAGAAGTGGCGGCGCAAGTCCTGCTGGAACGAATTCAGGATAAAAAAGAATATCCCGGTGAGATCGCGATTGAGCCGGCCCTGGTCGTGCGGGAGTCGACGGCGAAGGCGAACGGTACCTCCTAGCGCCGCGGTTCCGATATAGTAGCCGCAGAGCCTGCCGCTCCTTTCATGCCCTCTTCTGACCCACCCAACACCTCATCCTCCGCTCGGGCGCTTACGTTTGCCGCTTACGCGTCGTTCGTGCCGATCGGGATTGCGACTGTTTTGCTCGGCCCAATGCTGCCGACGCTGTCGGCGCGATGGTCGCTGAACTATGCACAGGCGGGCGCGCTGTTTCCTGTGCAGTATGTGGCATCAACTCTGGCGGTTGCGGTTTCCGGCGAACTGGCTTCACGTTGGGGATTTCGATTCGCGATCAAGACCGGGCTAGCGCTCATGAGCGCAGGCGTCGGACTGCTGCTGATCGGTCCGAAACCGCTCGGGATGATTTGCATCGCGGCCTATGGTGGAGGGCTGGGCCTGGCCGTTCCTGCGGCGAATCTGATGGTAGCGGCGGTGAATCCCGGACGGCGCAGCGCGACCCTGAATGTGCTCAACTTTTGCTGGAGCGCGGGTGCGGTGACGTGCCCATTTCTGGTGGCAGCGGCCGTCAAAAGCCATCGGGTACCGATGTTCCTGGCAATCCTCGCAAGTTCCGCGCTGCTGATGGCGGTTGGAATCGCGGCGATGCCCTCATCCATTGTCGAGCCGATGGCGAAGAGAGATGCCATTGGGAAGACTGCAATGGCGATTCCGTGGAGGAGCAGCGCCTTTCTGATTCTGGCGTTGCTCTTTTTTCTATACGTGGGCGTGGAAAATGGTTTCGGGCTTTGGCTGGCGACATACTCCAAGAGTCTGGGCGAGATGTCGCCCACGATGGCGATCATCACTTCCTCGTTTTTCTATGCCGCGATGACGCTGGGGAGATGGCTGGCTCCGCTGCTGTTGCGCCTGACGGATGAGATTCGACTGGTGCAAGCGGGGCTAGTGGCCGCGTGTGCGGGAATGGCCGGCCTGATTTTGTCGCACGGCTTACGTGGTGTAATCATGAGTGCCTCGCTTGCCGGACTGGGGCTTTCGTACGTTTACCCCATCACCATATCGCTATTATCCAGAGAATTTCCGTCGGCTCCTGCGCGCCTGGGTTCCATCATGTTTACGCTCTCCAATATCGGAGGAGGACTGCTTCCGTGGATGGTGGGCGTTTCGTCCACGCGTTTCGGAAGCCTCAAGGCAGGACTGGCCGTGCCTCTGATCGGATGCGGGGCGATTTTCGCTCTCTACTGCAGAGAGTGGAGCGTGACAAAAGTCGAGCAGAATGCCGGTGTGCCGGCAGTCTAAACGCTTACAAGCCTAGCCGCCAGCCGCGCCAATCGGACAAGCCGGTACAACGGAAACAGCGGTGCGGGAAGACGAACTGCTTGCCATTCGCTTGGCCCGGGCGTGAAGACAAGACGACGAAGAAATCGCCGGCGATCCGCTGGTCGTTCCCGCAGGCGCATCATCAGCCGGAAGTAAGCCAAAGACTCCACGTTGAGAGCCGTTTCGCTCACGATGCGAGATTGAATCTCCTCGACCAGTGGGAGCGTCACCCGATCTTCGCCCTGCTTCGTTTGTGCAGGTGGCGGAAGTGCGGCGCTCAGCATCCGATTCGCGAGAATCATGCTGACGCGCACGATACGCACAATGCCCAATTCGCTCGACTGAGATTCGATCCAGCTCCAGTTCAAAGTTGGACGGCTCATGATCCGCGCAATGTCGCACAGCCAGCCGAGGCGTCCCCACACATGTTTGGCGGCATGCGCTGACAGGATGAGAAGCAAGTCCTCAGGGGCAGGCGTCTTCATGGCGCGGCCCGCGACCGTGACCGTCGCGGCCCTGCGAAAAATACCGTCCATGTCAAAGTCGATTGCGTAGAAGCGAGGCTGAATCGCCCACTGCACTTCGAGCAGATTCGTACCGGCAGCGCCGTCGAAGGCACATTCGTATCCAGATTTCAAATAGGCGCGCTCCTCAGCCGATGAAAAATTCAGGTGAGGCGTGAAGCCAAGTTCGCGCACTGCTTGGCGAATGCGCGGCAAATCTTGCGGATGAATGAGCAGGTCGATGTCCCCTGCCTGCCGCAACGCAATATCGCCGTAGGCCAATTCCGCCAGGGCCAGGCCTTTGTAGGGCATGACCCCGATGCCGAGAACTGACAACTGATCGACGATTCGGATTAACTCGCGCGACAAAAACAAAGCTTTGTGCAGATTGGCCTGATAGCTCTGCTGCAGCCCCGACATCTCAACAGCTGGAACTGTTCCGTCAAGGTCAGCCAGAGCCTGATGAAGAAGCGGCCGGGTGCCGTGCCGGTCAGCGAGGTCGAAAAGAAGGTTCCAACGAATGGGCTCGCTCGACAGCAGACGCTCGGTCTTCTCCTGGCGGGGAATCTCGGAACATGCGGCTAGTAAGAAGGACCACTCGGCTTCGAGTGTGGCGCTGCTGGCCAAGAAGCTAGTCCCGGACATGTTGTTGGCTGGAGCGGTGGACTCGACTCCGAATCACGCAGTAGCGCCCGCAAAATTCGGGAGCGCTCGAATCTGCACCAGATTACGCGCCTCGGTTGCGGCGTGCTTCTTAGCCAGCATATTGGCCGAGGGAATGCCGGTTCTGGCGAAAGATTTCTCGCAGTCCTGCGACGACGGCCCGCGCATGTTCCCTTCCAAAAAAGCGAGCCCAGGACAGCGAGTGCAACTGCTCGCGTGCGTGCATGATGGGCAAGTCGTCAGATCCTTCAAGCGGATGGAGCGGACTTCTTTCATCCGGTCGGAATCCCGCCAGATGTCGACAAAGCGCTGCTGCCGTACGTTTCCGGTGGGAAGCGGAAACTGCACGCAAGGAAAAACTTCGCCATAAGGCGAAACATAGCAGGCAGTGTGGCCAGCGCTGCAGGGCGTGGATTCCAGTTCGCTCTCGCCAGCGGGCGCAGGGATTGCGCAAAACTCGTCCGCATCTCCAACCAGCGCCGTGTCGCGGAAAACCTGCCGCAGCGTGCTTTGATCAACGCCCAAGTCCAGAGTGGATCGGTCGCCGTCCATCATGGGCGTGATGGGTGGGTCGAGAGTGCATTCGACGCCTAGCTCCGCAGCCAGGGCGCGCACGCTCGGGTAGTCCTGCATATTCTGTCGCATTAGAACGTTGGCGATGATGACGCGCAATCCTTGCGACTTGAGAAAGCGGATCGCATCGATCGAGCGCTTGAGCGAGCCCGCAATCAGCGTGATGCCATCGTGCACTTCCGGCCGGTGTGAATAAATGCTGATCTGCACCGATTCCACGCCGAGGTCGCGGATGCGGGCGGCCTCGCGCTCGCGAATCAGGACAGCGTTGGTCTTGAGCTTCACGCAGAACATCAAGCGGCGGGCGTGTTCGAGGAGCTCGAAGAAATCTTTACGCAGGAAAATTTCGCCGCCGCTGAGCGTAAGAATGAATACGCCGGCCTCGGCCATCTCATCGAGCAGATGCTTGATTTCCGCGGTGGTCATCTCGCCGTGGTCGTCGTGATCGAGATAACAATGGACGCAGCGCTCGTTGCAGCGGTAAGTCAGGTCAAGCTGCACGTTGAACGGAATGTTCAGCCGCTGCGCCTTCTCGGTCATCTCTTGCAACAGTCCGCTCATCGGGACTCTCCGGCCACGGCGTTCCGCGGTGGAATTGGCTCTTCTGAGATTTGCAGTATCTCATGGCTCGCCAGTTCCCGCGCCAGATTTTCGGCGTCGTGCAACGCCTCGGTGGGCTCAACCTCGAACTCCGCGCAGATGCGGCGCTCCACGATCTCGTCGAGCGGCGTCGTGCCGTCGGCAGATTGCCACAGGATCGTAGCGGTCTTGTTCAGCGTGAAGAGCGTAGAGTCCCGGCCGGACATAATCATCATTTCGCCGTCGAGATTGCGGGCCGCGACCTTCGGGTTGCGCGCCATATAAAGCCTGCTCATCCAATCAACTCCCAGACCCGGGCATCGGGCACAAACGTAAGGCGGGAAACCGGGACCCGGCTTACGAACTCAAACGCGGAATGAAAAGTCGCTTGCACGAGTTCCTCATCCTCCGCGAAAAACAGAAGATTAGCAAGCAGAGATCGCGCCGCCTCGGCGGGCGGGATGGGGTCGATGCGATTCTCGGCGCCCTTGGCCAGCAGGTACAGAGCGGCAATGGGCGCGGAAACATTTTCACCCAGCTTAGCCAGTTCTCCGGTAAACGGAGTCCCGTAGGCGACGTAGCCGAGATCTTGCTTGCCCGCTTCTTGTTTACGAACGTAGGAAATCTCGTCAGTCAGCAGCGTGGCGTCCGGAGGAGCCAGCCGGGAAATAGTCGTCTTGCCCGCTTCGGAAACGCCGGCGAACAAAAATGCTTTGCCGTTGCGGATGGCGCTGGCGGAGTGCAGCAGAAAGCCTCCCTGGCGCGCCAGCACGAGTGTGTGCACGATGCGCAGCACGGCGTCAATCGAATAAGGATTGGCGGTCTGCCGAATCGTGCCCGTACGCGAGGCGGGTTCCCATTCGGCGCGAAAATCTCCGCGCTCCAGAGTCCACCGGCCCCGGTGTTGGGTTACCCGCACGACTGCGTCGGGATCGGCGAAGCGAGTCGGCGTGAGTTCAATGTCGAAGTCGATTTCTGCAACCCGCTCAGCCGGAATCTCGGAACCTCCCGCCCTTTCCGCGGAAGTCACAAAACCGTTATATCGGTCTCGCAGCGTTCTGAGGAAAGCCGGGTCGGTCGTATGCACGCGCACCGGCATGCCCCCGATTTCAATCACCAGGCTGAGACGTTCGACTTCGGTGGTTAACTCGGGCAAGGGACGGCTCGATCCTGACAGTGTTTAAATCCTGACAATGTTTAAATCGACGCGGTTTGAACCCGTGACGAATGAACACGCGACGTTGGAACGCGTTGCGTTTGAACCGACGAAGGACCGCGCAACTTCTGCAGTATGCCGCTTACGCCCACCACAACGCGGGCAGCGGACGACGAACGTCGAAACACGGCCGCGACGGCGCGTTCAGGAAAGCGCAAGCGCCGGCTCGGCTCGTTATATTTCCCGTTGCACAGGATGAAGGAAACTTTGCCCAGAAGTTCGCGTGCAGTCAGCGGAGAATCGGGAAGAGGGACCGCGTCGCCCTGGGTCTGAACGCTCGAGCCTCCACCGCCGCTTATCGCCACCACGCGATGGGCCACGAACCGGCGGCCGCCGCTGAAAAGGACGATGTCGCCCTCGCAAACCTGGTCATGGCTTGTTGGCTCAATCACCAGCGTATCGCCGGGCCACACCGTGGGTAGCATGCTCCATCCCGCGACCCGCAGATGCAGAGCGCCGGAAGAGCGCAACACTTCGCCCGCCAGTTCACACTGGAGAGCATGAGCATCGTCCATGGGCTGAGCCGAAAGCTTCATGACACTTTCGAACTGCCCGCGCAAGCCAAAGATGAAGTGCCGATCTTCCCACACGAGAGGGCGGTCGTCACGAAGACCTTCTCGTACCGAAAAGAGGGTTTTTCGTACGGCTGCCGGGTGACCGGAGTGCGCGGATTGTCATGTGACAAATCGTTCATAGTCATAAGAGGAAAACCTATCTTTGTCTTTCTATTGTAATCCTGATTGCGATGCCTGTACCGCGCACCCGCCGGTTGTAGCGGAGGTAGTGCAGGTCTGGTTGCTGAGCGTCGAGAAATACACTTGCGACGCACCGGCCAAAGTACTTACGTTATTGTCGATGATAATCCCGCCGGTGCCGCCCGCGGCCGCCACACTAAAAGTGGCAGGAGTCCCCACGTTTTTCCACTGGATCCGATTCGGAAGGACGTTGTCGTTGGTGTTACCGGCGATGGCCGCATTCCACACCGGGTGCGCGCCAGCTTTCGATGTTCCCGCATTGGAAGCCCATTGCACATTGCCGTTGGTGTCGAGAATCTCTGCACCTGCGGCGTACGCGTTGTTTGCCTGCCAAGCTGGGTGCGAAGCTTGATTGGGGCCCTGGTTGGTCCACCGAGCCACGTTGTCGTTCGAGTTCCCATTAATGGTCGTGTTCCAGGCTGGGTGCGTGGCGGGTCTCGAAAGTCCACCCACCCTGCACACTTGAACATTAAGGTTGGTGTCCAGCACGAACTGCCCAACCACATAAGTGTGTCCAGCCTGCCAGGGCTGAACGTTAAAGTTCATGACGCATCCGCCGACCCCGCAGTTATTTCCCAACCCACTCGTTTGGGCGCTGGCGAAAATCCACTCGGCAATACCTCCGGCGGCGTTCGGATTGGAAATGTCGGTGACTGGAGAACATCCGGTTGTAACGCCAGACAGCGCCGGCCCGGCGATCGGCGTTTTCATGACGCCGAGCGCGATTGGAATCTGATATAGCGTGGGAACTCCTCCCGTGTTTCCGCAAACGTAGAAGTTGCCGGTCGCAGTGCCCGACGCTTCGTACGTACTGTCGAAAGCGCCCTCGTACATGGCACTGGGATTCGGGGGAGCGGCCTGGCTGGTTCCAACAACCGCCTCTGCGCCTTTCGACCCGGCGGCGAAGCCCGGAGCGAACTCGAAGACTGCGGAGCAGGGGAGCGTGGGGGTCGCAGCTGGGCAGGACGTGCTGCCATCGCTGGAGGAGAAAACGTAGATCTTGTCTTTCGTCGAATCAATCACTGGCCCCGCGACTATGCCAGTGCCATGATCGATCTGGCCGGACGCAGTCACTACTGGCGGCGATGCGGTGGTGACCTGGTAGAAAATCCCGCCGTAGTCGCCCACATAGACGTTGCCCGAGGTGCGGTCCCAGACCGGACTGGAGAGGCTGTTTCCCGACGGATGGCCGACATTGGTTTGAACGGGGTATCCGCCCGTGGTGACTTCGCCCGGCGTACCAAGAAACGCGCCGCTGATCTTGTGAAGCCATCCCAAGGCTCCGCCAACCCAAAGTACGTCGTGATTGTAATCGGGGAAAACAGACGATGTCGTGTCATTAATGTCTGTTCCGCTGCCGTCTACTAGAAAAATACTGGTCATGCAAGGCGCGGTGCAGTTGCGGTATGCGGCGTGAGAGACTGCGCCCAGAACTGTGGGGTGGCCCACTGTCGCGGCTGAAGGCGCCCACTTCAGCAGTATCAGTACCCCCTCCAGAGCCGCATTAGTCTGGACGAACGCTACCTGCGTTCCGTCCTGTGAAAACGCCGGCGAGGTCACAACCGTGCCCCCGGTGTTGTAGGCCCAGTAAGTTTGCGGCACCGGTGCAGTGCATCCGGGGGAGTAGAGGTTGTCGTAGGCGACTATGCTGGCCTGGGTTGCCGAACCCGCCAGGCCGGTATTGAACACCACAAAATCGGTGCAACTCGCGGTGGTGATGTGGGCCGAATATTTCGCAGGATAGTTGCCGGCGCCGGCCGTCGCGCCGTTGCCCATGCTCTCTGACCACGCTCCCCCTGAGGTCGCTTCTGTGGCAAAACGACCCACGACAGCCGCCTCGTCGGGCGTTGCCGAATCTGTCGGCAGGGCACGCGCCACGTTGTTCCGGTACCACTGCTGCCAGTAGCGCGGATCACTGGTGACCTGGCGGACTTGCTCGAACGTCGACGGCTCAGAGAAGATGACATGCCGGTGAGACCAATCCATCGGCATTCCCTCCCGGACCGGTTCCGAGGCCTGGCCGGTCAACACCCAGCCCAATACCGCCAATCCAGACAAAGCCACACCCAACCGGAGAAATCGTGCGGTAGTACCATTCATTGTCTTGACTCCATGGGTCGCGCGAGATGCAAAAGAATTGCGGGCGGTGCTCAAAGTTTTGCGTCGTTAAATCGTCCTGGTTCAGTTACCCGGTTCTTGTGAAGCCGTCGTCGGGAAGCCTGATTCTTCGTTCTGGCGGTTAGCCTTCCCAAACTTGCAAGCTCGAAACGCCAACAGAAAGTGGACGTATGCCTCCCGTTGGTTGGCTGGATTGCCGCTGATTTTACTTCTATTCGGGGCGCAACGCAAACAAGTTTTCGCGGGGGCTGGCGTCCCACCTCAGCGGAGAAGCGGCGACGGTACTGGGGTTCTGACGAGGCGTGGGGCGGCGGGGCGGGATTGAACCGCCCTCTTCCGGCCGGTTGAGGCCAGACGTTTCGCCAAGACTACTTCCGCCGCAGACCATACTTTCGCGGATTCCGGCGCCCTGGCTGGCCGAGATGAAAGTTGTCACAAAAAACGAACACGAATCGCGACCGAGCCAGCCAAGTGGCCAGCGGCGCGGCGCAAAACCTTCCTGCCTCCCCGCGGTTAGCGTTTGGTTGCTGGGAAGAACGTAGGCTTCCAGATCGCGATCAGGCTTCGAGAGCATGACTTTCTACTGCTTAGGCATAACATTCACCAGATTTATCTTTTGGCTGGTTCCTACTTCTGTGGTTGTTACGAAATCCGAAACAGCTGAACACGCTCCGGTGCAAATTACCCTGGACACCACCAAAATCTGGCAATCATTCACGATTCACTTACATACCCCTTACAATAGGGGAACCTCGGCCGACCACGACGCCGTCCAGCAGGGACAATAAAATTTTGAGGGTCAAGACCCCCACGGAGGCTAGTGAATCCGATTGGAAGGATATGAGAAAGTAGCAGAACCCATGGAACAAGCACTGCATGAAAGCAAAGTCAGAAATGTTCTGACCCTGGAAGAAATTGCGAACCTTGCCGCCGAGGGCGGCCAGCCCGCGGAAACGTTGATGAACGTTGTCGCCCTCATCGCCAAGAGGTTCCGCACCGATGTGTGCTCGGCTTACCTGCTGGAGCCGGATCGCGCCAATCTGGTGCTGGCGGCGACCGTAGGACTTCGCAAGGAATGTGTCGGCAGTCTGCGGATGGCGGTGCATGAAGGGCTCACCGGCCTGGTGGCCGAACTGGTGCGGCCGGTTGCGGTCGAACAGGTGAAAACCCATCCCCGCTTCAAGTATTTCCGGGATGCTGGGGAGGATGCCTATCAGTCGTTCCTGGGCGTTCCATTGATCGATCGCGGAGTGCTGCAAGGTGTTCTAGTGGTTCAAACCATTGAAGCGCGGGTTTTCAGCGAGGACGAAATTCGCATGCTGACCGAGGCGGCCACGCAGGTTGCTCCCGTCGTGAGCGAAGCTCGCACCCTCGATCGTTTCATTGCCCCGCTGCAGGAGCGGCTGTGGGCTCTGGCGCGCAATCTGTGGTGGAGCTGGGACCACAATTCCTCCAGCCTTTTTCTCGATCTGGATCCGGCGCGATGGAACGAGCTCAATCACAATCCGGTGGCGCTGCTGAGCGAGTTGCCTCTCGCCAAACTCGAAACCCGCGCCGCTGAGCTCATGCTGCACAGCCGCGTGAACTACGCTTACCGCCGCATGCTGGAGTATCTGGAGGCCGATCGCACCTGGGGAGCGAAACATGCCGGAGTTCTGCGGCCGCACCCGGTCGCCTATTTCTCCGCGGAGTTTGGCGTGCACGAATCCCTGCCGGTTTATTCCGGCGGCCTCGGAGTGCTGGCCGGCGATCACATCAAGAGCGCCTCCGATCTGGATATTCCACTGATCGGCGTTGGCTTGTTCTATGGCCAGGGCTATTTCCGGCAGAGACTCGATCTCAACGGATGGCAGCGGGAAGAATATTTGAAGACCGACGTCAATCAAATGGCGATGGAAGTGGCCATCGGCAAGGACCGCCGTCCCGTCGTGGTGGAAATCGAAACCCGCAGCGGGCGCATCCGCGCGAAGGTCTGGCGTTTGAAAGTGGGACGCCGCGACCTGCTGCTACTTGACTCCGACGTGGAAGGCAATGCTCCCGAAGACCGCGAGCTGACTTCGCGCTTGTACGGTGGCGATCTCCGCATCCGCATTCGCCAGGAGTTGCTGCTGGGCGTCGGCGGATTACGCGCGCTCAAGGCTCTGGGAGTTTCTCCGGGCGTGCTTCACCTCAACGAAGGCCACAGCGCTTTTGCAGTGTTGGAAGCCATTCGCATGCGCATGGAAGAGGAAGGTCTGGCGTTTGACGCCGCCGTGCCGCGGGTTTCCCGCGAAGTCGTTTTCACCACGCATACTCCGGTGCCGGCCGGGCACGACCGCTTCGACGCTGGACTAATTGAAGAGCACATAGGACCGCTTCGCGAAGCGCTCGGGCTCTCCAAGGAAAGCTTGATGGGACTCGGCCGCGAGAATTCGAGCAATGGCGACGAATTGTTCTGTATGACCGTGCTGGCGCTGCGACTCTCGCGCCGCGCTAATGCGGTTTCGGCGCTGCATGCGGAAGTGTCACGCGCCATGTGGACGGGGCTGTTCCGCGACAAACTGGAAGACGACATCCCCATCGGACACATCACCAACGGCGTGCATGTTCCCTCGTGGCTGGCGCCGCAAATGTTCCGTCTCTACGATCGCCATCTCGGTACAGACTGGCACCAGCGCAGCAGCGAGGCGAAAATCTGGCTGGGAATCGAAGACGTGGACGACGGCGAGCTTTGGGAGACGCACCTCAACCTGAAATCGCAGCTGATCGAATTCGTACGCCGGCGCGCCGTCGAGCAGGCGGAGCGACGGGGAGAATCCCAGGAAGTGTTACAGCGCCTGGAGCGCGCGCTCAGCCCCGATGCGCTCACCATCGGATTTGCCCGGCGGTTTGCCACCTACAAGCGTGCCAACCTGATCCTGACTGATATGGAGCGGCTGGCCTCCATGGTGAATGACCCGAACCGGCCGGTGCAGTTCGTATTTGCCGGTAAGGCGCACCCACTCGACGAACCCGGCAAGCGCGTCTTGCAGCAGATTGCCGACTTAATGCGCGACCCCAAGTTCAGCGACAAGTTTGTGTTCGTCGAGGACTATGACATCAACGTGGGCCGCCATTTCGTGCAGGGCGTCGATGTGTGGCTCAACAATCCGCGCCGCCCGCTGGAAGCTTCCGGCACCAGCGGTCAGAAAGTGGTTCTGAACGGCGGCCTGAATCTTTCCGTGCTCGATGGTTGGTGGGCCGAGGCCTTCGACGGCATGAACGGCTTCGCCATCGGAACCGGCAGAACTCATTCCAACATGAGCGTTCACGATACACGCGACGGTGAAGACCTGATGCGCACCCTAAGCGAGGAAGTGATTCCGCTGTATTACACCCGTGATCGCGACGGCCTTCCGCGCGGCTGGATCAAGCGCATGAAGCGCACCATCCGCAAGTTGGGCTGGCGATTCAATGCCGATCGCATGGTGATGGATTACACTCAGAAATGTTACGTGCCCGCGGCCGGAGGAACATCCAGTGAAATGAAGGCCGGTTCGTAAGAATTCTGAACTTGTTTTCGCACGGACGAACTGACGAGAAACTTATTTCGTCTTCAGAATTCCCCCGAGCACTTCGAGCTTGCCGTCGATGGGACCGGTCTTCAAGTTCGTGATGTCCAGGCCCAGGATCCTTGCGATCAGCGGATACACGTTCACGTTCTCAAACGGTTCCAGAGTGATGCCCGGCCGAATGTCCGGACCGGCGGCAAAAAAAATCGCCTTCATCTCAGGCATGCGCGTCGCGTCATAGCCGTGCATGCCCACCGGAGGATGCTCGGCGCCGCGAGGGTCTGCGATTGCATTAATAAAATACGGGCCAGTCGGAACGACCACAGGATCGCCCTCCCGCGGATTGCTGTCGAAGTGAAGATACGCCGGCACCTGAGCCCGGCGATACACCGTGAACTTGTCGCTCTTGCCGCGCAGTGCTTCATACGCCTTCTGCGCATCGTCATCGGACTTGGGATAAACGATCGGACCGATGATCGGAGCAAACGACGCTGCATTCAAACCGAATTCATCCAGGTTAATCGGAGCGCCTTTCACCTCCACCATTCCATGGTCGGCGAGCACGATTAAATCCACGGGTAGCTTCGATTCCTTAATGCCGTCGACCAGTTTCCCGATCTCGCCGTCGAGTTCGCGCACGGCGTCGGCGACCTGCTGGCTGTCGGGACCATAGCGGTGCCCCGCGGAGTCGGTGTCGGAAAAATACAGTGTGATCATGTGCGGCCGCTGCTCCGCCGGAAGATGCAGCCAAGCCAGCACTTGCTCGACCCGCTTCGGGTTCGGAAAACTTCCGTCAAACTTCAGGTAGTAACTGGGCCGAACGCCCTGCACGTCGGCCTCGGAACCCACCCAAAAAAACGAAGCAGACCGCATGCCCTGCTGCTCCGCCAGCACCCACAGCGGAGTTCCGCCGTACCAGGTGCCGTCGCCGACGGACTTGGAGTCGTGATAGCTGTAAGTATCTTTCCGGGCTGGATCATAGAAACTATTGGCCACGATGCCGTGATGCTCCGGGTAGAGCCCCGTCACGATCGTGTAGTGGTTGGGGAAAGTGATCGACGGATATGCGGGAAGCATTCCCTCTGGCGCGCTCGCACCCTGAGCCGCCAGGGCGAGCAGATGATCCGCGTGATACTTCTTCGCATAGTCGTAGCGGAAGCCATCGAGCGAAACCAGGATGACATAGGGCTTCGCCATTTGCTGCGGCGCATTCGGTCCGTGATCGACGGCGATCACCGGAGCGATTCCTGCAGAGTTGACCGGAGCCGTGCCCTGCGCGCACGACGACGTCACCAGCCAACCGGCCGCAAGCACGATGCAAAGTAAGTGGTTGAACGTCCGGCATGTGATGCGCTGCAGCGAACTTGCGACGAAACTTCTCAGCGATGCATGCATGAACAGTCTCCGAATCGGGCGAGATAATTCGCCGTCCCGATTCCCCGCTCTCTGAAAACTGAGAACGTACGATCCGGCGGCCCAGTGCCCGTGAGACATTTTAGAACGTCAGCTGCAGCGCCATCTTCTCAAAAGCGCGCAAAGCCTTTGCTGGATGCAGTCGAGCCTCCGCTCCCGCCAGACCGCATCGCCTTGCGCGCGGTTGTCGATCGAACCGCTTGCTTTGTCGCCGCCGCAAGCGGAGAATGCGTCGATGGCCGCGGGACGCGCAGGGCGTCAGGTTTTTCGCAGCGCTGCCCCATGTCCCACACCGCAGTTTTGTGAGGACCTATGAACATCGCAGCGCGCATTGCCTTGCTCTCGGGGCTGGCTCTCGTTCGCTGTTTGTCTTCCGCTCAGCAACCCGCTCCGCAAGAAACTTTCCAACCTCCTCAAGCGGCCCAGCCCCAGCCTGATTCTTCGCTCCAGAAGTTAGCCAATGATTATTTCGCCGGTTACTCCCACAAAGATCTCAACGCCATCATGGACCTCTGGGATGCTCACGCCCCCGACCGCGATAGCCAGGCCAGCAAGATCCATACCTGGTTCGTGGCCGCCAGCGCCCTGGCATTCTCCGATCTGTCGGTGAATTATCTCGAGGTCACGCCCACCAATGCCAGGCTCACCATCCGCATGCGGGTGAAGGCCGCGAATGAGCCCTCTCCGGAACCCAGACTAGTGATTCACACTTTGACCTGCGTGCGGCAAGAAAAAGGCAAGCCCTGGAAGATTTCGGCCGACACCGATGAGATCGACAGCCTCGCAGCCGCTCTGCTCGATGCCAAGACCGAGGCTGATCGCTCCGCACTACTGGCCAAGAATCCTGAACTCGTCTCCCCCGCTTTGATCGTCACGTTCATCGCCCGCATCCAGGTTATCGAGGACAAAGGCACCTACGACCAGGCGTTTGCAGCGGCCACGTTGGCCAAGCAAATCGCAGAGAGCATCCACGACCAGATCGGTGTTGGCCAGGCTTTTATGGAATTCGGCTTCATCCAGCAGGCCCACGCGAAGTATGACGACGCGCGCGTTTCGTACCAGCAAGTGACCGCCATTGCCGACGCGACTCACAACCAATGGTTGACGGCCGCGGCGCTGG
>Ga0187855_10001843_pt1 | contig 16352 bp, 15 predicted proteins | sample June2016WEW_8_10_2_FD_132969 | JGI IMG/M metagenome (GOLD analysis project Ga0187855, IMG submission 132969) | Peatland microbial communities from SPRUCE experiment site at the Marcell Experimental Forest, Minnesota, USA - June2016WEW_8_10 | ecosystem: Environmental > Terrestrial > Soil >...
CACTTCGCTCTGCACGTAAACGCCTCCGTCAGCTTCGACCATGCGCCACCATGTCTCCATCCGCCACAAAAAGCCATCGTCATCGCCCGGCGTTTTCTTGCGCTCGTCGCTCTTGCCGGCATTTTCCACCTGGGCGATGCGCACCGCGGAACTCCGGCTGTGTGCCCGCGTCTCGGAATCCTGGAAGTACCGAACGTCGTGCTCGGTGTCCAGAACCACGGTGACCACCTTGTGCCTCCGGAAGCGCATGAATACGCGAAAATGATCGCTATCGCGCGATTCGATTTTAGATCGCTCGACGTCCGGCGCGTAGTAGACCGCGTGTTGGTCGTAATCCTCCAGGACGTCGAGGACATCCCGCAGCTTTGCGCCGGGAATGAACGCCAGCCCGACCCAGTGATGGATCATCCCGCCCGGGCAACGAATCGGTGCACCGTCCTGGAGCGTTTCGAGTTTGCGCATTTTCACTTCGCCCCGCCGAAGTTCGTCGTAGGCTTGAGCGCGCTCGGTTCCAGCCAGTCCGTCGACCCAAAGGAGTCCGGTGCCGCGTTGCAGTTCGGAATCGTTGCGCGCTTCTGTTAGCCGCACATAGGCGTTAAAGGCTTCGATGGTCGAGGGTGCGAGCTCGGGAACGGCCGGGTCAGCGATGATGAGATTGGGCAACAGCACCTGGGTGCTCATCGCAAGAACAGCGAGCAGGAGTGTCGACTTTCGAGCCGAGGGGAAATGCATCAAGTGTCGGAGAGACCTTTCAATTCGTGCTACTAGGACGTTTCTGTAAGCGCTTGAATATAGGCCTGTTACATGTCATCGCACGGGCCGCCGGCAATATTCAGGTGCATGGTCCATGCCTATTGTTCCATGAAATGGAGTCTGGAAACGACAAACGCCGGGCATGTGCCCGGCGCTATCGAGAGAGAAGCTAAATCCGTAAAGCTAAATCCGTGAAGCTAAATCCTTGAGGCTAAGTCCGTGAAGCCAGATTCCAGCTGCGAAAATCTGGCGGGTTGGGTTAGCTCGCACACGGCCCCTTGCGGAGCCGCTGTCCCCGCGCGGCCCCCAACCCGTCTTAGACAAGTTACGGGAGGGGCTTGTATGGCTCAATGGGCCGTCAGGGTCAAAAAATGGGGTACTAGGGTTGTGGTACCCAGTGCCCCAGCCTTGGTGCCTTTAGGCTCAGTTAAGCTGCTTATTTTCAATAATATACGGACTGCCGAAGCCCGAACCGCGCGCACTAGCCCGCGCCGTTAACGCCGCTCAGAAAGCCGCCCAAATGGCCAGTCAACGCGACGATCGCAACGGCGGCAAATTCCAGAGCCAATCGACGGTTTGGCAACGGCGCTCCGTGCGCGCGAGAGCGGAAATGGATCCACCATACGATCCAGATCATGACGCTGGAAAGGCAAGCGAGTATCAGGTGCAGGAGCAAGATCCCCTTTAGCTTCTGACCTTCGAGCTGAAACTGCCAGGCGAGGATGCCAGTGGCGAGGACCGGCAGCGTGGATATCGCCGCCACCAGCAGGTTGTAGTAGGCGGCATCGGCTAGGCCGCGGCGCTTGGTCCATTGCGCGAGCCAGTCGAACGCAGCTCCGGTGATAAAGAGCGCGATAGGAAAATGGATCAGGACGACGTGTTGCGCATGTTTAGCAAGCAGCGCGGATTTTAGATCGAACGGGTTCACCATTGGCGCCACTCACTGCACGATGACTTTGCCGGTCATCTTGGGGTGCACCGAGCAGAAGTACGGATACGTTCCGGGTTTGGCGAAGGTGTAGGAAAACTTCTCGTCGGTATCGAGTACCTTGGACTTGAATATCTTGTCGTCGCTGACCACAGTGTGAGGAATGTCGTCGCGATTGGTCCACGTCACCGTGGTTCCTGCCGCAACCGTGATCGCCGTCGGGCCGAAGCTGAAGTTGTCGATCTTTACTTCGGCGGTCGCCGCCGGTGGCTGTTGTGCCCGCAAGGTGGAATTTTTCGCGCCGCCTAACAAAAGAATTGCCGCCATCGCCATTGGTGCCGCCAGACCTGCCACACACACACGTATCCTCATGATTTTTTCTTCCTTTCTGAATTTCGTTATTGGACTGCTTGTCTTACTTGGATCAGTTGCAGCTCATCCGAGCTTGGAATCGACGACGGCAAGCGCGTGGTGGCCCTGCACGTAATTTACGTTGGTAATGCCCAGGTAGCTGCGCAGTTGATCGGCTGGCACGGTCATCGGACCCGGTGAAGGGGCTTTGCCCGGCTCAGGTTGCGGGAAGGCCGTCGATGCTGCGGTATGAAAGGTCACATTGCCCTCGACCTTCTGCATGATCTGATGAATGTGCCCGTTCAGCACGGTGACTGAGCCGAACTTTTTGAGATAGCCGAGCGCTTGCGCGCTGTCGTCGGTGCCCCAACCCCACTCGGGATACACGGTCCACAGCGGGATGTGCGCGAAGACCACGATAGGCGTGCTCGACTTCAGGTTCTTGACGTCGTCTTCCAGCCATTCGAGCTGATCGTGACCCAGCGAGCCGAGACCGCCCGCCTTCAGATTCATCACGTTCACCAGCCCGACGAAGTGCACGCCTTTCTGATCAAAGCTATACCAGCCTGCTCCCTTCGAACCTTTCCCGTAGCGTTCCCGGAATTGCTTGCCGTCGTCGTCCAAGACGTCGTGCTCGCCGGGCACAAAGAAGGTCTGCTTGCCGGTGCTCTTCAGGATTTGATCGACATTGTCGAATTGCTCAGCCCGCGAGAGATGGCTGACGTCGCCGGTATGCAGCAGGAATTCCGGTGGCGTGGCAAGGCCGTTGATCTTGTCCACCGCGGCTTGCAAGGTTGCGGCCACGTCGGGATTCGCCGGCTTGTTGAATCCCATGTGGCTGTCGCTGATTTGGACAAAGCTCAACTCGCCCTTTGCGACGGCAGCGCCCGGATCGGACGGCCGATTCAGCGCGAACGATTTCAGGACGCCGCCCTGCATCACGCAGAGAGTTCCGGTTCCGGCCCAGGCCATGCACTTCAAGAAGCCGCGGCGGTCAATGCCGTCGTGGTTGTGATCGTAAAGAATCTCGTCTTTCGTCTTGTCAGCCATGTTTCCTCCGTCACGTCCCGTGTATCGCAGCTTGGCTGCGCACGATCTATGGGAACGGAGCGGCGCGAGTTGAGTTTTGATCCAGGGTGCCCGCGCCGCTCCGGGACGTGTTTCGCTTATCCAGACCGCCAACCCTGGCCGCTTATTCCGCTTTTTTGACGGTTTATTTCGTGCGGGAAATCGAAATTAGGGAATAAAATCCGACCCGGGACGGTCTCCTCCATGAGTCCGGGTGGCGAAGGGGAAGAGTTGGACGTGTTGGATTCGCAGGAGCGCGAGCGCTTCGAGCAACTGGTACTGCCGCATCTGGACGCCGCGTTCAACCTGGCGCGCTGGATTTTGCGCGGGCGTAACGATGCCGAAGACGTCGCGCAAGAAGCCATGTTGCGCGCATTCCGATTCTTTCGCGGCTTTCATGGCGGCGACGTCCGCGCGTGGCTCCTGCAGATCGTTCGCAACAGCTGCTACACGTGGCTGGAGAAGAACCGCCCTATGGAATTGAACACGGAGTTCGACGAAGAGCTCTACCCGCAACCGGGCGTGACTCCCGAATCGCTGGCCATTGCCGGCGACAATCGCGAGCGGCTGACGCGCGCTCTGGAAGGCTTGCCGCCGCGATCCCGGGAGGTACTGGTGCTCCGGGAACTCGAAGGCTGCTCGTACAAAGAGATCGCAGCGATCACCTCGATGCCGATCGGCACAGTCATGTCCGCACTGGCGCGGGCGCGGCAGCGACTGGAACGCGCGTTAACGCAGGCGAATCCCGTGAGGAATCAGGAGGCGAACCGTGAGTTGTGAACTGACGCAATCGGTTCTCCACGGCTACCTCGACGGCGAGTTGGACGCCGCGCGCGCCGCCGATTTCGAACGCCATCTGATTTCGTGTCCGCAGTGCGCGTCGGCCCTGGAAACCCAGGAGACTTTGCGTACTTCGATCCAGCAGGCGGGGCTCTACGAACGTGCGCCCTCGACACTTCGCCGAAAGATCGAAAGCCAGTATGGCGTTCCGGCTGCGGTTACACCGATGCGGGTTAAGGCTGGAGTGCGGCCGTCAAGTTGGCAGTGGCTCGCGGTGGCAGCGGCGCTTTTTCTGGCGGTCTTTCTTGGCTGGCGACTGATTCCTGGACTCGGCGCTAATCGTGCCCAAGTCGAGTTGGCCTCCGCGATTGTGGACGCGCACCTTCGCTCGCTGCAGCCCGGCCACCTGGAGGATGTCGTTTCCACAGATCAACACACGGTGAAGCCGTGGTTTGACGGCAAAGTGAATTTTGCTCCGCCGGTGCGCGACTTTGCAGGCGATGGATTTCCGCTGGAAGGCGGCCGTCTTGATGTCGTAGAGGGTCGTGAGGTCGCGGTGCTTGTCTACGGCCGCCGCAAACATGTGATCAACGTCTTCGTATGGCCCATGAGTGAGGCAGACACGAGCCCGCAATCCGGCTCTCAGCTCGGCTATAACTGGATTTCCTGGCGTAAAGCTGGAATGGAGATGTACGCGGTCTCCGACGTCAGCCCGGCGGATCTCGACGCCCTCCGCAAGTTACTGTCGGAATGAGTCGCCTTCGCTAGTTGTTTTCGTAGGTTCGCGTCGCCGTATAGGCTTTGGGAACTTCTTTTGCATAGATGGTGTGCAGGGTCAACGTTTTCGTCTTGCCGGATCGCACTGCAATATTCTCCCAGGCACTGAACACGCCTTTGCCCGACGCGCGCAATTCATAGTTGTCGGAGCGCAGCTTCGAAATCGTAAAATGCCCCCGCGCGTCCGCGTGGGCTATATGCGGTGCTTTTCCTCCAGCGGATTGGTAGGTGACGATCGCGTTGGGTATCGGTTTGTCATCGGGTCCAATCACAACGCCGGTCACGACTCCTCCGCCAGCGCTTTGCGGATCGGCTATGGCCTGATGCGCGGCGGCCAGCGCAAACAACAGCATCACGCTCGAAATCAGTACGCGTCTCATGGGTTATCTCGTTTCTACTCGGCCGCGTTCGTGCCCAGTACCCTGGCGGCGTTTCGCGCGAAAGACAGGCACGGTGAAGGGTGGCCCGCCCAATTCAGCTGCCTCAAGTGTAAGTCTCCGGCGGTGGAACGGAGGTGCGTCGCACCGCGGCGGTGCTTGGCTTCAACCTGCCTGACCGTACAGGTTACCGCCCACACGATTTCCCAATCGATTGCTTTCCCAACTCGCGTTACTCCAGATCCGGCGAAGAGCGAGTGTCTGCGGCCGGCCCGTCCAGAATCTGCCGCACCAAGCGCGCGAGTGTTGTGGGGCTGTAGGGTTTTTGCAGATAACGATGTCGCGCGCCGTCGGGGATCACTTCGGATTCGGCGGAATATCCGCTCGTGAATAGCACCCGGACCTGCGCGAAACGCGCGGAGAGTCTTGTCGCCGCACCGAGACCCCCGAGTTTCGGCATGATGACGTCCAGGATCGCCAGCGCGGGTTGTTCGTGTTCGCAGAGTGCCAAAGCTTCCTCACCGTCGCTGGCCGAGAGCACCCGGTAGCCTAAGCCAACCAGTGTCTGCCGGGCCATCTCTCGCACCGATTCATGATCTTCCGCGAGAAGCACAGTCTCGGTGCCGCGCATCTCTGCCATCGAGGGTGTGGGCGCCTTGCTGACCGCTCCTTCTGCGACCCCACCTTCCATGACCGGCAAATACACACGGAACAAGCTCCCGTGGGCGGGCTCGCTGTACACGTGAATGAAACCGCCGTGCTGCTTCACGATTCCATACACCGACGCCAAACCCATCCCGGTGCCTTTGCCCCGCTCTTTCGTAGTGAAAAACGGCTCGAAGATTCGCTCGCGGGTCTCCACATCCATACCCATGCCCGTGTCGGCGACAGACATAACCGCATAGCGCCCCGGCGCCACATAGGGATAGAAGTGGCAATAAGCCTCATCGAGTTCGACCATCTCGGTTTCCATCACCAGGCGGCCGCCATCCGGCATGGCGTCTCGCGCATTGATGCACAGGTTCATCAGCACCTGTTCAATCTGAGTGGGGTCGGCTTTCACGGGATCGAGAGGGGAAGTCAGAAACTTTACCTCGATGTGCTTTCCGATGACTTTGTCGAGCAAGCTGTGCAGTCCGCTGGCCACGCTATTGAGATCGACGGCACGCGGCTGAAGCACCTGCTGTCGCGCGAAGGTCAGCAACTCACGGGTCAAGGCCGCGGCGCGGTCGGCCTGCTCGCGGATGCGGCTGAAGCGGTCGGCGATCGCCGGATTGTCACGGCATTGGTCAAAGCCAAGCTCCGCCCATCCCAGGATGGCGCCCACAACGTTGTTGAAATCGTGGGCGACGCCTCCCGCCAGCTGCCCAACCGCCTCGAATTTTTGCGCTTGCCGGAGCTGGCGCTCCATCGCGCGCAGTTCGGTCACGTCTTCCGCGATCACTTCGAACTCATCGAACTTGCCGGAAGTGGATAGGCGGCGCGCGTGTAGACGTACCATTACGATTCCCCCGTCGGCGCGCCGCCATTCGGCTTCCGCGCCATGAATCTGGCCGCGCTCGCGGCACGTAGCCATGAGTCGCGCATGTTGTTCCGGGAAGCGAAACAAGTCGCGGGCGAAGTTCATGGTTTTCAGCCTGTCGGAGTGGGAGCAGCCAAGAATGCGAAGCAGCATGGGATTCGCATCCAGAAACTCGCCGTCCGAGGACACCCGAGAGATGCCATAGACCGCGTGCTCGACAAGGTCGCGGTTGCGCGCTTCAGATGCACGCAGCGCTTCGTGGGCTCGTGCATTTTCGTCGCGCAGTCCTTTTTCTGCCATGGCCCGCATCAGCGCAACCGGCAAGCGGGAAAGGTGGTCTTTTAAAATGTAATCGCTGGCGCCTTGCTTGATGCATTCAACCGCAGCCTCCTCGCCCACGGTTCCGCTCACCAGCAGAAACGGTATGTCTTTGCCGGTGCTTCGCAATTCGACGAGCGCATCGAGGCCGCTCCAGTTGGGAAGCTTGTAGTCGGCCAGAACCGCGTCGAAGCTGTTCTCGGCCAGAGCGGCGCGAAATTCTTCCGGCGTTTCCACCCGGGTATGTTCCACCAGAAAACCGGATTCCCGGAGTTCGAGCAGAATCGAGTCGATGTCGACATGAGAATGCTCGACAATCAACGCCCGCAACAGGGTGGAAATCTTGGAATCTTGTGTTGCTTGCAGCGTTCCGGAACTCATTGAGGGACTCCGGCGGCCTTAAGAGTGGAGAGCCCACCCGGTGACACTTGGTTGTCACGGGTCGCTATCCATAACCTCTGCCGACTTTTCCATGCCCGACTCATCGTCCTCAACCACGCACGGCATTTTGCAGAACGAGAGCCTGCACTTCTTCTTGGGCAACCACCTGGCGTAGCTCGGCTTCCACGGTATCCAGAAACGTCCCGAGGCTCCGTCCGTCCTTCGCGGTCCACGCCCCAACACTTAGCCGCAGATCAATCGGCCCCCATGGCGAACGGGTCTCGTTGTGAACGGCGATACGCTTTGCCAGTCGCTGGAGCATCACGGGGGCGCTGGGAGCCACGGCGTCAACAGCGAGGAGGGCAAATTGCGCTTGTCCCAGCCGCGAAACAATGTCGCTCCGGCGGCAGCTGTTCACCAGAATTTGCGCCACATCCCGCAGCGCCTGATCTGCCGCACCTGGGCCGAATCCCTCCCGCAAGGTATGCAAATTTTCGAACCATGCACAAATCAATACGAGCGTACCACCAGTGCGCTGCGCTTCTTCCTGACACCGCATTCCAAGGGTGAGCAGCCCCTCGCGCGTGTACAGGCCAGTCAACGGATCGCGGAGCAGATCCGCCAACCCTTCGAAGGTGTTTCGCTCCATCGCATTCCGCAGCACCCGGCCGAGGGTCCGCCCATCCAGGAAACCTTTCAACACGTAGTCCATCGCGCCTTCACTGAGGCTCTGTGCGGCGTACTGCTTCTGTGCGGGATCGGCGAGAACTACAAGCGGGATGCCAGGCGCGGAACGGTGCACCAGATGCACGCCATCGAGCGGGTCGCGAAGACTAAGCTCCAGATCGAGAATGATAAGTTCAGGGTCGATCGCTTTCACGGTCGGAATCAACGTGGCCATGGTCGATACCACGGTTAGATCAAGTCCACCGGCGGTGTCCGGGAACAGCATACGAAGTATATCGACGGTTTCGCTGGCGTCGTCTTCGGCAAGGAGAATGCGAGTTTTTCTTTGGCTCATGGCCCAGCCTCATTCCCCAAGAAGTGTTGGAAAATGAGCAGCACGCAATTCAGCAACCGGCCAACTCAAGAACGAATCGTCCGTTGCCGCGTAGAGCGCTGCGCGACTGGAGAGGGCAGTCTTTTAGATAGAGAACAAACTGCTAGGAAGGGGGTAGGTTCATTGTCGCGCATTGACGAAGATAGTCAAGGGTACTTCGCATGTTGATTCCGATGCGCTACGTCCCTCTCAAAGAGGGAATTTGACGCTGGCGCGGCGAAGCAAGATTGCAATTCCGCCCGCGATTAGACCGCCGGCGATGATGATACCCTCCCACACCAGGCCCGCAGCGAGCACCAGATATCCCGGCGCGCCAAATGGAGCGAGCAGCGCCACCAGAGCTGCTTCGCGCACACCAATACCTCCTTGCGTGAGCGGAAGAACCGCCGCGAGTTTTGCCAGAGGCCACGCAAACAGCCAGACTCGCAGTGGCAATACCAACCCGCAGGCAACCGCCAGCCGCACCGTCAGGATCAGGAATGTCGCCTGGATAAGAGTTCCAGCCAGCCATCCGAAGAGCAATATGAAAGGCCGGCGGGATACGCGTCGAAGCGCGCGCCTGAGTCGAGCAAGTTGCCGTCGAAATCGAATCGAGCGGCCTTGTAGTAAAGCGCGTTGCAAAAAGATCGATAAAGCCGCCAGGACGACGATGCCTGCAATGGACACGAGCAACGCTTTGTGAGCCGTGGCTTGCAGGTTTTCGGGCACCGAGCCGGGTAGTAGAGCCAGACCTAGCAGCACCAGTGCCGCTTGCGCCGTCACGTCCAGAAATCGGTCCACCATATTGCCGGCGAGGACCGCCGCGGGATGCGGGCTGCGCCGCAGGCCGACCGCCAGGCGGATCACGTCGCCGCCGACAATCGACGGCAAGAACAGCGTCCCGAACAGTCCTCCGAGATAACATTGCGCGCTGGTCGCGAAATCCAGTTCGGCGCCCGCGGCGTTCACCACCATGCGCCATTTCGCAATGCCCAGCGCGTGCGCCAGCAGGTAGCCCAGCAGCACCGCCAGAAAAAACCACGCGGGAATCTGTGCGATTGCTCTTCGCACGGTCGCGAGCGGAAGAAAATGCAGCATCACCGCTAGAACCGCGACACCCGCGATCCAACGCAACACGATGGGCAGCCAGCGGCGCGAGTCCTGCGGCGAGTGATGTGCGCCAATCATGGAAGTGAAGTTATCTCACAAAAGCGGGGGGTCGGTACGATAGGGGCGGCTTGTCGCTGGGTGCAACTGGTCTTTCAAGCGCCGAAGATTTCATCAATCTTCGCGGCCAGTTCAAAATCCAGATTGCTGATTCCCTTTACGCTGTGGGTATTCAAGTCGATTACCACTTTGTTCCACACGTTGAACCACTCGGGGTGATGATTCATCGCTTCGGCGACCAGCGCGACTCTCGTCATGTTGCCGAACGCGTTCACGAAATCCTTGCATTCGAACGAACGGTGCAGCTTGCCGTTTGTCAGAGTCCATCCCCTGGTATGGGTCAACCGTTCGTGAACTTCGGCGTCGCTCAATTTCTTTGCCGCGGGCATTTAATGTTCCTCCTACGTCGAAGACAACCACGGGCTGTCGCAGGACGCTTTCCACTGACCGTGAGTCTCGACGCCCTTATTCACTGTCGGCAACGCAAACAAAGCTCGCCGCATCATTCGAATCGCCGCTACCATTGTACTTCGCTGTTTGTGGATACGGGCACAGCGGCCGCGTCATTTTCACTTCCCCGGTCGCCCCCCGGCCTTCGTATTTCGTGGCAATAATGTCGGCTGGGGCCACACCTTTCTCGACCCATTGCTCGATGGCGAGTTGCGCGCTGTGATGAGCGTCTTTCGCCGTCGGCGACGGCCCATTCTCTCCAAAGGAGTCAGGTCCGGGTCCGCCGGCGCAGTGCTGCATCCCCGGGGCCATGTAGAGCCGGACAAACGCGTCGCTGCTTTCACGTCCCATTGTGGCCACCACGCCGTGGTAGTAGTCGATCGAGTTGAGCGGCGAAATTGCCGGATCCTCCCAGCCGTGGTACATGATCAGCTTGCCGCCCCGCGTTTTAAAGGCGGCAAGGTTCGTCTCTGTGGCGTTTAAAGTCTTCGCCATCTTCGCATCGGCGGCCTTCACGGCTTCGCCTAGATCGACGCCTAGATAGCTCCAATCGGCTTTGTCGTAAACCATATCGCCGTAAAACCCGTTGCCGAAAGCAAATAGCAAACTCTTGCCGGGTGCCTGGCCGGTAATCCAGAGCGACCAGCCTCCAGGCCCTTCCTCTGCACCTGGTAACAGGCCCGGGAAAATCCTGCCGCCCTGGGAATCGTGGGCGCCCTCGTACAATTTTTTCAGTGCGGTCACCTGCGGTGCGGTCAAACAATTGTCCGAATCGCCGGTCTTGCAGAGGATCGTGGCCGGATCGAAGTGACACTTCCTGGGATCATTCAGAATTCCGTCGGTCACGCCGTCCTGCGCGTCGCACGCATCATTTACCGCGCGTGCGATCGCCGGCAGTTTGCTCGAAGGAATGTAGCTGGCTTCGTCGGAGGTCGTAGCCTGCGCGTCCCAGACCGCGCTGGTCAACAAGTGCGTCCAGAAATTGGCTGGAGCGCCGGCAATAATCCCGTCGTAGTCGGCCGGGAAGCGTTGCGCCTCCATGAGAGCTTGCCGCCCGCCGTTCGAACAGCTTGCAAAATAGGAATGCTGCAGACGACTGGCGTAAAAGTTTTTGATCACGATCTTGGCCGTTTCGGTCATTTCGTGGATTGCCCGGAACCCGTAGTCGGTGATCTTCTCGGGATGTCCTAACGCCCAGCGCGCGTCGGTGCCTGCCGCGGCGTGGCCCGTGTCTGTGCCCGCTGTGGCGTACCCTTCGTGTACGGCCAGCGCAAGAGAGTGATAATCGATCTCTCCCGCGAAGCCCCCATTGCCTCGACCTTGAAATTCTCCGTTCCAACCGCTAACTGGGAGCCACACCTCGATCTTGATATCGGAATCCGTGCTTGGTTGGGCTTCGATCACGACACGGCAGAAGGCGGGCAGCACCTTATACAGCGCCGCGTCGCTCCCCATCCACTGCGTCACCGGCGTCATCGGAGTGAACGTCCCTCCGGCGACCTGCAGGGCCAACGTAATTTTTGCGTTTGGTAGCACGACCTTCGCCAGCCGCTCACACGATGCTGCCATTACCTCGTTCTTCTGCCCGAAACAAGCGCACGATAGAAACGCTGTAACCACCGCCACCACAAAAATCTTCTTCATCGATAACCTATCCCTCTAGATCTTGATGTTGATCTTGGAATCCGCTCAAATGCTCCACACGTCGTCGTTGCATATGGACTTCTTGTTCCGCGTGCACATACTAGCGGAATGCCAAACCCAGTCCAACGAATTCGCGCCAAGAATCCGCCTCGAACAGCCCGTTTCGCCGTCCCCACAATCTCTCCGTGAACTCTAGTCTCTTTCCTCAGAGCCTCTTCGTTAATCCCTTCTGCCTTCTCTCTTCCGATGCGCACCGGCCAGATGCTCCTCGGGTTAATGCTACATTTAGCTTGCCCGCTGCATAAAGGAATCGCCGCTTTCACCAAATTCGAAGTCAGAAAGAGAACACGTGCGCAAACACTCCATGCTCCTTGCATTCACCGGCCTGCTGACCCTCGCGGCCTTTGTCCTGGCCGGATCACTCTCGCGGGCCGCCGCCGCAGGTCCCTCCGGCTATCACGTCATCAAGACCGTTTCCGTCCCGGGTGACGACGGCTGGGACTATCTCACGGTCGACAGTGACGCCCGCCGCGTGTACATCTCCCACGGCACCCATGTGGTCGTCATGAACGCGGACACTTACGCTATCGAAGGGGACATCCCCGACACGCCCGGAGTGCATGGTATCGCTATAGCGTCCGATCTTGGGCGCGGTTTCGTCAGCAGTGGCCGCGCGAATACGGCGACCATCTTCGACCTCAAGACATTGAAGACGATCGGAACGGTGAAGACCGACGCCAATCCCGACGCCATTGCCTATGACCCCGTCTCCAAGCGCGTGTTCACCTTCAACGGCCGCGGTAAGAACACCACCGCGATCAATGCCGTCGACGGCTCGGTGGTAGGCACGCTAGCCCTGGGAGGCAAGCCGGAATTCGCAGTTGCCGACGGCAAAGGCAGCATCTTCGTCAACAACGAAGACACGTCCGAGCTGATGGAGCTGGCCACGCAGACGGTCACCGAGACTCACCGCTGGCCCCTGGCTCCCTGCAAGGGCCCTTCAGGCCTGGCGATGGACCGCAAGAACCGCCGCCTGTTCTCTGTATGCGATGAAAAAGTGATGTCGGTTGTGGACCCCGACAAGGGCAAGGTTGTCGCGACGCCCGTAATCTGTGAAGGTCCCGATGCCGCAGCTTTTGACCCGGCCACCAACTACGCCTTCGCCTCCTGTAACGACGGCACCCTCGTGGTCATTCACGAAGACTCCCCCGACAAGTTCACGGTAATCGACAACGTCCCCACCAAGAAGAGCGCCCGCACGATGGGTCTGGATCTCAAGACCCACAACATTTTCCTTTCCGCTGCCGACTTCGACCCTCCAGCCCCCGGCGAGCGCCGCGGAAAAATGAAGCCCGGCAGCTTCGTAATTCTAGTGGTAGCGAAGTAGCTTGCGTCCTAAAGGAAGGCCTTCGGATCGCCGAAAGGATGACGGCGCGCACAGTGAACTTTAGTTCTTTAGAATGAACACTTGCAAAAGTCTATCAAAACAAACCACTTGATCTCTCTTTAGAATCAACACTTATGAAAAAACCGGGGGGAGGGGGGGCGACAGCCGAAAACAAAAAGCGCCGGTGACCAGGTCACCGGCGCGGCTGAGTTTCTTGTGACTCCTGAGATTACGGAACGAGCCGGGTATTATGTACGCCGGCAAACAACGAAACGCCGCTCCCGGCCGACTGCGGTAGCCACCACATACTGCGAATCCAGCCGTGCTCGCTGACCATCATGCGCTTGCCGATGAAGTCCATCACCAAGGGGCTGACCTGCGTGGCCGCGTACATCGCTCCAGAATGAGAAAAGGGCCGCAGCAGCGGATTGGCTTCGGTGCCGTATCCCTCGGAGATGGCACGCCGTGTGGACCAGGCATCGAACGCCGCCGCGCTGCTGCCGGTAATGGAGAGCGCATACCACAAGCGCCGCTCGGTGGGGGTCTCGCTGGGCCGTGAAATCGACATTTTGACGCCTGAGATCGGCTTGGCTGGCTGCGGTCCTGGCGTATAGCCTGGCTCCATCATGTCTGCCGCGGCCACTTCTGCGTCGGTCTTTACTTTAGGTTCAGGAGCAGACGGCAACGGCTGCGAGAGGGAATCGGCTGCGCTATCGTTTGTCGAAACGCTGACTGCCGCGGATGCGATCGTTACCGTCTTTGCCGTGCCCTCAATCTGCGGAAAGGGGCACAGGAGTAAAATCGTGGCCAACAACATTGTCATCACCTCAGTGTGATTAGTAGATGCTCGGACTGGCACAAAGTACCTGCCCGCAACAGTTGAACTATACTGAGCGGCGGTTCAGGTCACACTGGACTGTTGGTCACATTCTGAGTGGTACCCTGCTCTGGGAATCAGGTTTACCTCGCGCGGGACTTTTGTACTAGCACCTGGCTCGCGAGAATTCTCGATCGCCGGCAGCGGCGCGCCGCGCGAGAATTGAGTCTGCTATAATCGCGCGCGATCACGCTGGCGGCGGTATCATCGGGGTCGAAATCACTCGCGGCCGCGACGGAGAGCCAACAAAATGTGCGCTAACGAATCCTCCTCCGCGAAACGCGCTCCCATCCCGCAGCGTGGCCCTCAGGCGCCGCGCTTCATCGTCATTGAAGGCCCTTTGCGCGTCGGCAAAACCACGCTGGCGAAGGTTCTCGCCGAGCGGCTGCACGCACGGCGTGTCTACGACTGCGAAGACAACCCCTTTCTCGCGGATTTCTATAAGGAAAAGCCGGGTTCGGCATTCCGCGCCCAGATGTATTTCCTCAACGAACGCCAGAAACGCTTACGCGAAGCCCTCTCGGTGGAGGCTCCCGGGCCGATCCTCTCTGACTTTCTGATGGAAAAAGATCGTATCTTTGCCAATCTGAATCTGAACGATGAAGAGCTGAAGCTCTACGATCGCTACTACGAGATGCTGGCTGCCGAGATTCCTGCCCCGGACCTGGTAATTTATCTCCAGGCCAAGCCCGAAGTTCTCCGTGCCCGCATCGCCAAAAAAGCCTCTCGCGACGAAACCCAGATTTCCCTCGAATACATCGAAGAGGTTGCGCGCGCCTACGAGCACTTTTTCTTTCACTACGCCGCATCGGACCTTCTGGTGATCGATACGTCGGACATTGACTTCGTCGAGCGCAGCGCCGACCTACAACAACTCCTCCGCCGTCTACAGGACCCGGTCAAAGGCACGCAATACTTCCTCCCACTTGGCGCCTCGGAATAGAACCGCCGGGATTTTCCAGTGTGGGCGGTTGGTGGAGACGGAGACCCAGAGTGATCTGAAGATCGGCCACTACCGCGGACGTTGAGCCCATTGTGCGGTTCAAACCCGTTGGATTTTGCCACCCGACTGCCGTGTCTACCATTCGAGGCACGGGCGCGCCGAGCAGGCGGTGTCTTTGGAAGGATTAGTCTCCGCCGGTCGGTTCGGGATCTTGGTTGTCTTCGGGGTCTTTCTTTTCCGACTGGGCTTCCTGCATCGCGGCGAGGAGCCACTTCTTGAGCAGGGCCTGGTAATGCGGTTTTACCTGCCGGAACACCAGCCCCATGCCGAGGTTCCGGTTGGCGTAGATCACCGTCGCGTCGGCCTCGAAATAGGCGCCGGCTGCCGCGAAAATTTTCACCAAGACGCGGGTTTTCGAGGCTAAAGGGGCGGTCGAATCCAGATAGCATCCAAATAGGCTCAGCTCGGTGACATTGGCGCCGATAGGAGTGCCCGACTCTGGAATGACTGCCGCCGGTGCTGAAAACGGGTACCTTGGTACTCTACGCTGTTGCTGCTCTTCTCCTTGGTCCATTGAGCTAAGGCTAACGGCAGCAAGTACATGCGTGCCATCAGGAAAAATGCGGGCATTGCGGGGGACGAAACTGTACAGCAGCGTATACATTACTAGGTTCAAGTCCTAGATTCAGGTCCCGCCGGGTTGACGTCGAAAACCTGGCACGCGCGATTGCCCAAAGGGGTCCATCAGACATCCGAAAACCCGGATCTTGTTGAATTGTCGATTCGATGGGGCCTGTTCTCTTGGACGGTTGCGGTTCCGCGTGCGCCTACCAGTTAACCTCCTAAGCCACTGAATCAAAAATATTTACGACCAAAATGGAGGGCCGATGGCCTGCCGTACCATTGTTGATGTCCGTCCATACTCCTAATTTAGCCCCAGACCGCACGGCTGCTTTCCGCCGAGCGGGAATGAGGCAAACGGATGGGCAGTGAGTACGGGAACCCGGCGGCGAATTCAGATGGCCACGGTGCCAAACCACGTTTCTTCAGCGTGGTACGCCGCTACGGGGTACCCGTCTTAGCGCTGGCCGCAGTCTCCACACTCGCCGGCTTTGAGGTTGCCCGTTTCCAAGGCGGCGCAGTTTGGGGCAGCAGAAATCTCGTGCAAGCTGCTTTGTTGACCGACATTCCCAGTTCTGGCAACGCGGTGGACCCGAGCGTCAATACCTTCTCGCGTTTGGGTCCCCAAGAGCAGGCGGAGCACTTGCTGGAGCAGGCCATCGCTCGCGACCCCGAATCCATCGATGTGATTGGCAAGAATATCGACGGGTGGCGCGGCCATCTGCAGAATACCGATCGTTTGTTCGATCTCGTGCACACGGCACTGAACTCTGACGATCTCCGGGTGCGAAGCGCGGCGCTGGAAATCGATCTCGCCGCCAACAATCTGAGCAAATCGCCTCAGAGCGTCGCGCATCTGGTGCAAGAACTTCGCGCCGATCCTTCGGAGCGCTCATCGATCCTGTGGCAACTCGGCGCGCTCGGCAATCGGGGCGTCGAACCGGACCTTGTCCTCGCTCAGCTCCTGAC
>Ga0187855_10001845_pt1 | contig 16348 bp, 10 predicted proteins | sample June2016WEW_8_10_2_FD_132969 | JGI IMG/M metagenome (GOLD analysis project Ga0187855, IMG submission 132969) | Peatland microbial communities from SPRUCE experiment site at the Marcell Experimental Forest, Minnesota, USA - June2016WEW_8_10 | ecosystem: Environmental > Terrestrial > Soil >...
ATGTACCAGATGTACATCGGGTGCCGGATCATTGCCGAAGGCGGTCCCCTGCTGAACATCCAACGCGTGACGGTGCGCAAGGACATTCAGCTCCCCGATGAGCGGGTGGATAGCTATGCTCTGAAGCCGCGCATCGCCCGTTGTCCGGTGAAGGAGCGGCGGTTGCCGATGGTCCAAATCGGCCGCCTGGTGATCGACGCCATCGCGCCCTATCAAGCGCCCGGCCATCTTCTCGAAAAAGTCGTCATGCAACTGCTGTTGTTCACGTATCCTTTCTGGATCGTGGAATACCGGCGCGTTCAGTCGTGGCGCTATGCCCTGGGCATCTGCCTGGGAATGCGGCCGCGCAATTTGTTGGAAAACGTTCCCATGTCGTGGGCCGGCAAGCTGCGCCTCAGAATCCTGTACGGCGCCGTCAGCTTCGCCGGGCTGCTAGTTCCCATCAAGGCATTTCAGGCCGTCCAAGCCAATCTGTATTCCCTAGCAAAATCGTTAACTGCCCGTGGCGCAGGCACTCATGCCTGCCGCACCGGCACTCTTGCCGGTGCAAACCAATCTAATGACTAACACCGGCCAATCCTGCGACCTCCTCCTGGTCGGCAATCAGGGAGGCACCAACGTCGGATGGAGCCTCTGGCATGCGTCCGCGGAACTCGGCATTAGCGCTCACTTCGCCGACGCCCTCCAGGCCTCTCGCTCCCCTGCCTGGACCCGGCGGATCGCCTGGCGCTTGCTGGGCCACCGGCCCCCCCGCCTGGCAAGCTTCAGCGGCGATCTGGTTCGCCTCTGCGAAAAATTGCGTCCCCCCTGCCTGCTGGCCACCGGGTTCGCCCCAATAAACCGGAGAGCGCTGGAGGCAATCGGGCGCATGGGCATCAACCGGCTGAACTATCTGACAGACGATCCCTGGAATCCGGCCTTCCGGGCAGGCTGGTTTTTTGAAGCCCTGCCCATGTATGACACCGTCTTTTCCGCCCGCCGCGCCAACATGGTCGACCTAGAGAGGCTGGGTTGCCGGGACGTCCGCTACCTGCCCTTCGGTTTCGATCCGAAACTGTGTTACCCGCAGCCGGCCGATGCCGGGGAATCCAGCCGCCTGGCAGCCGATTTCTTGTTCGTAGGCGGCGCCGATCGCGACCGGGTTCCTTTCATTGCTGCGCTGGCTGTTGCGGGTTTCTCGATCGCGCTATACGGAGATCTGTGGGAGCGGTTTCCCGAAACCAGGCCCCATTACCGCGGTTACGCCGATCCCCAAACTCTCCGCAAAGCCACCGCCGCCGCCAAAATCGCCCTTTGCCTCGTGCGCCGCGCCAACCGCGATGGCCACGTCATGCGCAGCTTTGAAATCCCCGCCATCGGCGCCTGCATGCTCGTTGAGGATACCGAAGAGCATCGCGAGATCTTCGGAACGGACGGGGAATCCGTCGTCTATTTCCGCTCCATTCCGGAGATGATCGAAAAAGCCCGCTGGCTGCTCGATCGTCCGGCCGAGCGCCAACGGCTGGCTGCCGCTGCTCACGCGCGCGTCGTCGCCGGCCGACACACATATCAGGACCGGCTGGCCGCCATGCTCGGCCTCCACACCAAGGACCATGAAGATCGCTATCGCCGTCCACGGCCGCTTTCATGCGTTTGACTTAGCGCGCGAGCTGTCGCGGCGGAACGACGTGACTGTGTTCACCAACTACCCGAAGTGGGCCGCCAGGCGTTTTGGCCTTGCGCCGGCCCAGGTGCAGAGTTTCTGGGCGCACGGCATCGCCTCACGGGTGGCTTGGTGGCTCCACGAGAACCTTGCGCTTCCCTACCCGGAAGCCTTTCTGCACCGGCTCTTCGGCCGCTGGGCGGCCGCCGGCATCGCCCGGGAGCACTGGGACGTTGTGCATTGCTTTAGCGGCGTTTCTGAAGAGATCTTGCGCGCGACCAGTGGACGTACTGAACTGCGAATGATGGTGCGAGGCTCGGCGCACATTCGCACGCAGGCGCGGCTTCTGGAAGAGGAACAGCATCGAACGGGAACCCGGATGGATCGCCCTAGCCGCTGGATCGTCGGCCGGGAAGAGCGCGAGTATGTGTTGGCGGATCGCATCCTGGTTCTTTCGCGGTTCGCTTGGGATAGCTTCGTGGCTGAGGGAGTCAGCCCCGGCAGGCTCACCCTGCTGCCTCTGGGCGCCCGGCTGGATGATTTCCGCCCTTCGCCCGAAGTCGTGGAGGCTCGCTGCTCGCGCATACTCTCGGGCGAACCGCTTCGCATCCTGTTCGTAGGCGCGCTGTCTTTTCAGAAGGGCATGCTCGACATGGCCTCGATTCTGCGCAGCCCGGGCAACGAGCGTTTTCACTTTCGATTCGTCGGACCAGTTTCCAAGGAAGCCAGGATGCTGGTGCGCGGCCTCGATTCTTCCGCCGAGTTTATTCCCAAGCAACCGCAACACGATTTGCCGGTAAGCTATGCATGGGGAGATCTATTCGTCCTCCCGACCATCCAGGATGGATTCGCAGTCGTTCTCGCGCAAGCCGCAGCCGCCGCCCTCCCCATACTGACCACCACCAACTGCTGCGGTCCGGATCTGATTTGCGAAGGCCAGACCGGGTGGGTGCTCCCGATTCGCAGCCCGCAGGCGTTTATTGAACGGCTGCACTGGTGCGATGCGCATCGGGAGGAACTTGCCGGGATGGTGCGCCGCATCTACTATCAATTTCAACCGCGCACCTGGGCGGAAGTGGCCGCCGATTTCGAATCGATCTGCGCAGAGTATATCGCCCCGAGCCATGACCGCTCTGAACCGAGCCGCGACCGTTCTGAACCGAGCCACGACCGTCAGGGAGTGGCCTCCACTCATCACGCATAATGGATACCAGCAAGTTATCTGAATATCTGCTCATCTGGATGGCTGTGATGGGCCTGGTAGCCTTGGTGCGCTGGCGGCGGAAGATGCCGTCAGCCGGCCTGACACTGGCTTACCTGCTCAACTTGTCGCTGATCCATTGGATCGGCGCCGCTGTTTACGTGCTCCCTGCTTTTCAAAACCAGGATTTACGCCTCACCGAGTTGGGTCTCGAACAAAGTTTGTATGGCCTCTTGGCGTTTGCGTTCGGCGGTCTCATACTTACTCCCATCCTGGCGAGCAGGGGTTGGCTGCCGCGGTCGAAGGCGGCTCACCAGCCCGACCCCAGGCTGCCCAAGGCCTACATGGCCTGTGGAGTGGCTTTCTATCTGTTGCTGACATCCACATCGCTCGGGCATCTGCCGACCGCCACGGCAATTGTGTCCAGCGGCCAGCAGCTTATAGTGGCCGGTCTGGCGCTCTGTTGTTGGAAGGCCTGGCGCGAAAACCAGGTTCGCCGCCTGATCGGGTGGCTCCTCCTCGCGTTTCTCTTGCCCGTTACCACCCTGGTCAGAGCGGGAGCGCTCGGTGCGGGGGCCATTGCACTGCTGACCCTGCTCATCTTCGTATCCGGTTTTGTGAGGTCGCCATTCAAGATCGCGCTGGTCGCGCTTCCATTGCTGTATCTGGGCCTGTCCGTGTTTGTCACTTACATGCGCGACCGCACCGACATCCGGGTCACGGTTTGGGGCGGCCAGTCTTTGTCGGATCGCCTCGATCGCCTGAGTGAGACGGTGGCCACATTCGAGTGGTTCGATCCCGCCAATTTCCATCATCTGCAGCGCATCGACGCGCGGCTCAACCAGAACTGGCTGGTGGGCGCTGCGGTGAACCGGCTGCATGAGACCGATGGCTACGCCCGTGGCGATACGCTTTGGGATGCTTTGCTGGCGCTCATTCCGCGGGCTCTCTGGCCGGATAAGCCGATCCTGGCGGGGAGCGGCGACTTGGTCAACCGCTATACCGATATCAAGTTTGCCCCGGGCACCAGCGTCGGCATCGGTCAAGTCCTGGAGTTTTACGCCAACTTTGGGACCACCGGCGTGGTCATAGGCTTCGCCATCATGGGCTTGGTGATCACCGTGCTCGACTACCAGGCGGCCGACCGGCTGGCCCGTTCGGACCTGCAAGGCTTCGTGTTGTGGCTTCTGCCCGGCATCGCTCTGTTGCAGGTGAACGGGCAGCTCGTCGAGCTCACGGCCAGTGCCGCGGCCAGCTTGGTCGTAGCTTTACTGACAAATAAGTATCTGGATCGACTGCAAAAGCGCGACGTAGGCGGGGCGCCCTTTGAACCCACCGGGGTGCCCTTCGGGCATGCCGGCACTTCCGTGGACGGAAGCTTAATTAATGGACCCCAGCAAATTATCTGAACTCCTGCTCATCTGGGTGGGCGTGATGGCATTGTTTGTCCTGGTGCGCCGTCGGTGGAACATGCCGGGCACGGGCTTGACTGTTGCCTACCTGCTCAATCTGTCTCTCATCCACTTGGTTGGCGCTGCCATCTACCTGCTTCCCGCTTTTCAGGATCACGATCCGCGCCTGACCGAAATGGGGTTCGAGCAGAGTCTCTACGGCGTGGTGGCATTCGCGGTCGGCGGTCTCATCATCACCCCGATCCTTGCGTATAAGGGCGTGTTGCCGCGCGCCAAGGGCACTCAACAGGCGGACCCCAGGCTGCCCAAAGCTTACATCGCCTGCGGAGTGCTCTTCTATCTGCTGTCGGCTACATTTCTAGGACACCTGCCTACTGCCACGGCCATCGTATCCACAGGCCAGCAGCTTATAGTGGTCGGCTTAGCGCTCTGCTGCTGGAGAGCATGGCGCGAGAACAGCATCCGCAGTCTATTAGGCTGGCTCGCGATATCCCTCGTGTTACCCTTCATCACACTCATAACAGCAGGAGCGCTTGGCGCTGGATCCGTTGCGGTCCTAACCATATTGATCTTCATTGCGAGCTTTCTCCGCTCCCCCGTGAAAGTGATCCTGGCAGGCACGCTGGTAGTCTATCTGGGCCTGTCAGTGTTCGTCAGCTACATGCGCGACCGTACCGATATCCGGGCCACGGTCTGGGGTGGTCAGTCTTTCTCGGATCGCCTCGATAGCATTTCAAAAACCGTCACGACCTTCGAATGGTTCGATCCCGCCGATTTCCAACATCTTCAGCGGATTGACGCACGGTTGAACCAGAACTTCCTTGTGGGCGCAGCGGTATATCAGTTGGGTCAGACGCAGGCCTTCGCCCGAGGCGAGACGCTTTGGGACGCGCTGCTGGCCCTCATTCCCCGCGCGATCTGGCCGGACAAACCGATCGAGGCCGGAAGCGGCAACCTGGTCAGCCGGTATACCGGTATCGACTTCGCGTCTGGTACCAGCGTGGGTGTCGGACAGGTGATGGAGTTTTACCTCAACTTCGGAACTCCCGGCGTAGTCATCGGCTTCATCATCATGGGCGTGTTTGTCACCGCTTTCGACTGGCAGGCGGCCGACCGGCTGGCGCGCAACGATCTGCATGGTTTCGTGCTGTGGTTCCTGCCGGGCATCGCTTTTTTGCAGGTGGGCGGCCAGCTCGTCGAGATCACCGCCAGCGCCGCGGCCAGCCTGGTAGTCGCGTTGTTGGTGAACCGGTTCCTGGATAGTTGGCACTCCGGATCCGCGGTGGGGCAGGCGGTTTCGCCCGCCAAGGCGGTTACCGCGCAATGAAGATTCTGGTATACCAGATCGGTTCGCTCGGCGACACGATCATCGCCATCCCCTCGCTGCGTGCGGTTCGCTCGCACTTCGGACGCGATGCGCACATTGCCGTGCTTCACAACGTGAGCCAAGCCGGGTTAGTCACTACCCGGGACGTCCTCGAATGCACGCCGCTCGTGAATGAGTTCATCCCTTACCAGTTTGAAGAGCCGGTGAGTCGAAGGGTTTGGACAGCGTGCTCACTCTGGCGGCAACTGCGCGCGCGACGCTTCGACGCCGTCGTGAGTCTCTTGCCCAGTGAGCGCCCGCCTGCGTCTTTGCGCCGTGACGCCTGGTTCTTTCGAAGCTGTGGAATCCCGCGCGTGATCGGATTTCAGACTGTTCCCGATTCCGTCGTGCGCCCCCGCGAAAATGGGCTCGCGATGCCGACTCAGAATGAAGCTGTAATTCTGTTGCAGCGGTTGCGCGATAGTGGGATCGCCGCGGAGGCCAACGGTCATCTCCGGATTCCCCTTCTGCAACCCAGCCGCGACGATCGAACCGCAGCCGCCGGATGGCTCGGTGCCCGCCGCCAGCATCCCCAACGGGCATTGGTCGCCCTTTGCCCGGGGTGCAAGAAGCCAGCCAACTCCTGGCCGTTGGAACGCTTTATCGCACTGGGTCGCCGCATCCTGTCAACCGGCAGCGCCGAGATAGTGATACTCGGCGGACCCTCCGACAGGACCTACGCCCAACGCCTGATTGAGGAGCTCGGTGGAGATGCACTAAATGCCGCTGGCGAGTTTGCGGTTGCGGGATCGGCCGCCTTGCTGAGCCAGTGCAGCTTGCTGATTGGTCTCGATACAGGCACCAGTCACCTGGCTGCCGCGGTCGGTGTCCCCTGCGTTGTGATTCAGAGTGCCAATAGCTACGCGGGGCATTGGGATCCGCTCGGCGAGTCTCACACAGTTCTGCGTCAGTCCGTGCCGTGCGCCGGTTGCTTGTGCACCGAGTGCCCGGTCGCCGGCCACCCATGTATGACCGGCATTTCCGTAGACGACGTTTGGCAGGTTGTAGGGCAGGCAATCGCGGCCCAACATGCCAGTGCATAAAATCCTCCACGTGATCCCCTCGGTCGGCCCCCAACGTGGCGGACCCAGCGTATTGATGCGCACCCTCGCGCGCGCGCTTTCGCAGGCAGGCATGGAAGTCCACGTGGCCACTACCGATGACAACGGCCCGGACCGGCTGCGCGTTCCACACGGCGTTCCGCAACAGGAAGACGGCGCTACGTTCTGGTATTTCGCGCGCCAGACGCGCTTCTACACGTTCTCGTGGCCCCTCACCCGCTGGCTGGCCCGGCACGTACGCGAGTTCGACTTGGTGCATATCCACGCGCTTTTCTCGTATGCGGCGCTTCCCGCCGCGCTCGCGGCGCACCGCGCCGGAGTGCCCTACATCGTTCGGCCTCTGGGGACGCTCAACCGCTGGGGGATCGAGAATCGCCGCCCATGGCTGAAGAAGCTCTCGTTCCGCGTTTTGGAAAGCCGCATCCTGGCCAGCGCCGCGGGCATTCACTACACCAGCGAGCAGGAGCTCGTGGAGGCCGGCGAATTAGGCGTATCCGCGAATCCGCTCATCATTCCGAATGCAGTGGAACTCCCCGCTCGCGAAGCCCGCCCGCGGCGTCATGACCGTAAAGTCATTCTCTTCCTCTCCCGCTTCGATCGGAAAAAAGGTCTCGATCTTCTCTTCGAGGCCTTCTCGCGCGTCCGGAACGAGTGTCCCGATGCGGTCCTGGTGCTTGCGGGAACGGGCGACCCGGAATGGGTGGCCAGTCTGAAAATTAACGCCGAACGCCTGGGCATTGCCTCCGATGTGATTTGGGCCGGCTTCCTCACCGGAGAAGACAAGTGGGCGGCATTGAGCGGCGCGGATGTTTTCGTCCTGCCGTCCTATTCCGAGAATTTCGGCATCGCGCTCGTGGAAGCTCTGGCTTGCGGTTGCCCTGTGGTGCTTTCCGACCAGGTCGGCATCCACCGGGAGATCAGCCGCGCCGAAGCCGGACTGGTCACCCCGTGCCGGGTCGAGGAACTTTCTAGGGCGCTCCTCAACGTTCTGAACGACGCCGCCCTCCGCCGCCGTATGAGCGAGAACGGCGTGCGCCTGGCCCGGCAACAATTCTCGCTGGAGGCAGTCAGCCGGCAACTGGCGGCGGCCTACGCGGCGGTGGCCCCATGACATCTCCCACGCTCGCCGTCGTCGTCCTGACTTATAACGAGGAAGCCAACCTGCCGCGTTGTCTCGACAGCCTGCAGGGGTTGGACTGCTCCGTGGTGGTCGTCGATTCGGGAAGCACAGATAAGACTTTGCAGATTGTTGAACGGTACAAAGTCGCGTCGCTATCCCATCCATTCGAGAATTATGCCATCCAGCGCAACTGGGCACAGGAAAATCTCCCGGTGGAGTCCGATTGGATTCTCCACCTAGACGCCGACGAGCGGCTCACTCCCGAACTTGCGTTTGAGATCAATCGGACGCTGGCCGCCGCGGATGACTCCATCGACGGCTTCCTCCTGCGCAAGCGGACCATCTTCATGGGACGCTGGATTCGCCACGGTGGACACTATCCTTCTTACCACCTCCGCCTCTTCCGCCGAGACAAAGGCCGCTGCGAAGACCGGCTATACGACCAGCATTTCGTAGTCGCCGGGAAAGTCAGACCTCTGGACAGCGATTATCTGGACATCGTAGCCACCAACCTCAGCACCTGGACTCTGCGTCACAAGCGATGGGCCGAGCTGGAAGCCAACGAAATGCTGGCGCAGGACGATCGCCGCCGGCAGGTGAGACCCGATCTGCTCGGCAATCCGATCGAGAGGCGGCGTTGGTTCCGCAATGTATATTCACGCGGTCCGCTCTTTACCAGGGCGTTCGCCTATTGGTCTTACCGCTATCTGTTGCGTCTAGGGTTCCTGGACGGCAAAGAGGGACTGATCTTTCATTTCCTGCAGGGATTCTGGTTTCGATTCTTAGTAGATGCAATGATCTACGAGCAGCACAAAGCATAACAACTGAGTACCGAGCCACGACCGTAAGGGAGTGGTTACAACCACAAGGGGCACAAGGGTGAACATTCTCGGGTTAAACGCCTTCCACGGCGACGCTTCGGCGGCTCTTCTCAGCGACGGCCAACTGGTCGCGGCCATCGAAGAGGAGCGACTGAACCGCATCAAGCATTGGGCAGGATTCCCCAATCTCGCAGCAGCCGCATGCCTCAACGGATCGGATCGCAACGACGTCGAACACGTGGCCATCTCCCGCAATCCATTCGCCCACATCTCGCGGAAAGTGCTGTACGCCGCCGCCCGTCCGGCCTCCTGGCAGCGGTCCATGTCGCGCGTCGCCAACATCGTTCAGGTGACCCGCCTGAGTTCCGAACGGCCCGGCACGATTCTCTCCGAGCTGAAGCGCGCCCGTATCCACAAGGTCGAGCACCATCGCGCGCACCTCGCCAGTGCCTTCTTCGCATCTCCGTTCGAAGAAGCCGCCGTAGTCTCCGTAGATGGCTTCGGCGATTACACCAGCATCCAATGGGGCGTCGGCCGCGGGAATCGTATCGACGTGCTTGGCTCCGTGCTGTTCCCGCATTCGCTTGGCATTCTCTACACGGCCTTCACGCAGTTTCTGGGATTCCCCAAGTACGGCGACGAATACAAGATGATGGGGCTGGCGGCATACGGCGAGCCGCGCTTTGCGCCACAAGTCCGTCAGATCGTTAGGACCGAATCCGGCAATTGCCGCCTGGACCTCGATTACTTCACGCATCACAGCCAGGGCGTCAAGATGACCTGGGACGGTTGCGAGCCGATGTCCAGTAACGTGTTCTCGCGGAAAATGCTCGAAGTATTCGGCGAGTCGCGTGAGCCACGTAGCGAAATCACCGCGCGCCACGCGGACCTGGCGGCGTCCGTGCAGGCCGTCCTGGAAGAGAACTACTTCGCGCTGCTGAATCATGTCTATCGGCGCACCGGTCAAAAGGCGTTGTGTCTCGCGGGCGGAGTCGCTCTCAACTGCGCGGCCAACGGCAAGATTTTCGAACAAACGCCCTTCCGCGACATCTATATTCAGCCGGCCGCCAGCGACGCGGGCACTTCCATCGGCGCGGCGCTATCGGTCTGGCACGAGCGCCTGAATCAGCCGCGCTCCTTCGTCATGCAGCATGCTTACTATGGCCCGGAATACAGCGACCGCGAAATCCACGCGGAGCTGGAGAGCGCGGGCGTCGCGTATCGCCGCCTAAGTGAAGCGGAATTAGTGGATGCGACCGCGTTGCAGATTGCCGACGCCAAAGTGGTCGGCTGGTTCCAGGGTCGCATGGAATTTGGGCCGCGGGCCCTCGGTAACCGCAGCATTCTGGCCGACCCGCGCCGCAACGACATGAAGGACCTTCTGAACAGCCGCATCAAGCACCGCGAACATTTCCGGCCCTTCTGTCCCTCCGTCCTGGCCGAGGCCGTCTCGGATTTCTTCGAGACCAGTTATCCGTCGCCCTTCATGGTGACCGCGTATCGTATCAAAGGCGGCCGCCTGCAGGATATTCCCGCCGTTACGCACGCCGATGGCACGGGCCGTTTGCAAACCGTCGACCGGGAATCGAATCCGCTCTATTGGAAATTGATACGCCGGTTTGGCGAGATTACCGGTGTCCCCGTTTTGCTGAACACTTCGTTCAACGAGAACGAACCGATCGTCCAAACCCCCGCCGAAGCGCTCGACTGCTTTCTGCGCACACGAATGGACGTGCTGGTTCTTGGTCCGTACATACTCCAGAAATCCGAGAATTTGCATCTAAGCGAACACAAGCGCGCCTTCGCGATGGTGTAGCGACAGCGCCTATCTACCAGCCTGGGAGGCTCAGTCCATGAAAATACTGCTATTGAACCAGTGCTTTTATCCGGATGTCGTATCCACCGCGCAACACGCGAGCGATCTGGTCGCAGCGCTCGCCGAACGGGGTCATGACGTTACCGTGGTCGCGAGCAGGCGCGCATACGACAACCCCAATACGGAATTCTGCAAGAAAGAACGGTGGCGTGGCAGCCAGATCCTCAGGGTGCCTTGCCTGGCCCTCGGCAAAACTTCAAAGTGGCGCAGAGTCGCGAATTTCGCCAGTTACTTCCTGAGTTGCGTGCTGCGGCTTTTGTTCCTGCCGCGATTCGACGTGGTGATGGCGCTGACATCGCCTCCGCTCATCTCGTTTCTTGGAGCACTCTTTGTAAAACTGAAAGGCGGCCAGTTCATATTTTGGGTGATGGACTTGAACCCGGACGAAGCGGTGGCGGCCGGCTGGCTCAACAAAGACTCGAAGACCGCGAAAATTCTCGACAGGCTCCTATTGTTCAGCTTGCGTGCGGCGGATGAGATCGTCGTCCTCGACCGGTTCATGCGCGACCGCGTCGTACGGAAGGGCATCCCCGCCCAGAAGGTGAGCGTCATTCCCCCGTGGGCACACAGCGAGGTTGTGCATCACGATCGGGAAGGCCGGCATGCATTTCGGGAGCGGCATGGCTTGACGGGCAAATACGTGGTGATGTATTCCGGCAATCACAGTCCCTGCCATCCGCTGAACACCGTGCTGGAAGCCGCGCGGCGCATCGCCGATCATCCGGAAATCGTGTTTTGCTTCGTCGGCGGCGGGAGCGAATTCGCAACCGTAAAGACGTTCGCGGCCCGGCACGGACTGCCGAATATCCGGTGTCTGGCGTACCAGCCCCTATCCGAACTTTCCGCGTCGCTCTCCGCCGCCGACCTACACATCGTCGTCATGGGAGCGCCTCTGGTGGGGATCGTCCACACATGCAAGATCTACAACATCATGTGCGTTGGATCTCCGGTCCTGTACATTGGTCCCGCCGAAAGTCACGTGATGGATATCGCGGCAGGCAACGGCATTCCGCTATCCGCGGCGGAGCATGGCGACGTCGACACCGTCGTGCGCCGAATACTCGCGGGCGTGCATCGCAGTGTGCCCGACGATGGCATGTTGAAGCGGGGTATGAACTTCCACCAGGAGCAGCTTGTGCCAAAGTTGACGAGCCTGGTCGAAGCGCTGCAGAAGCCCGAAGCGGCGGCCGTTGCCGTTCCAGCGTTGAGCAGCGTATCCCCTGGACCGCCAAACGGCAACATCCCGAAGTCTATGGCTGCATCCGCGGGCCAGGAGCATAACTGGTCGCAGGGGGATTAGCTCGCGTGAGGGTGCTTGTAACAGGAGGGGCCGGGTTCATTGGTTTTCTGTCCACCGCACTCTCCGGGCAACAACGGCCCGCGAATCTAATCGAGACTTTCTCGGTTGCTGAGATCTTTGGCGTTGCTCATCCCAAACAGATCGTCGATTTCGATTGTCAGAAGCGGATTGATCCGAAGAACAGCTTTATGATCGGGCCGCAAGGTATCGAAGTTCCGTTCCAGCTTCTGCATGACGGCAAGATCGCCGTCGAGGCCGCCCTTAGCGCCAACAGCCGCGCGGAGTGGAAACTGTACGGGGCTGAGGCACGCCGCGCGCCGCAGCGCTTTCCAAACGCCGTGAACATCACTGAAACCTCAGCCTGGTACGAGATCGTCAACGGCCTCACCGGCGTGCGCATCGCACGCGCCGGCCACCCCAACTGGGCGCCTATCCAGGGCATCCAGTACCGCGACGGAACCTGGACGGCCACCGGCCCCAATGCCCTGGAGTCAGCCGGCAAACCTGCGAACATGACCGTCCGTTTCGTGGAAAGCGGCCCGCTGAAGGTCGTCGTCGAGGTCTCCTACACCATCGCCGGCCAAGGCTTCTACCGCTCCACCATCGAAATTCAGGCTGGCCAGCCCTCCATCCTCATCGAAGACGACACCGACACGGACATCCGATACAGCCTCAACATCTATCACGGCCTCGAACCCGACCAGGCGCGTTACCGCGGCCACCATTCCGGTTCCATCGAAAACGGCCGCGAACCCGACGGCCGTCAGTACCGCATGTGGCACGAGCGCCCTGAAATGGACGCCTTCCGCGACCTGCAATACCGCACGCCGGCCCCATCAAATTACAACAGCGATCCTCCCAATATCCGGCGCATGGCCGTCTGGGACCCGTGGGTCTACGACAGTGGCTGGTATTGGCAGTTGTACAGCACCAAAGCCGCGCCCGATGCCAACCTGCTCGGCATCTTCGCCGGACCCGCGTCTCGAGCCATCGGAGCGGCTCACAACGGCGCAGGCATCTTTACGGCCCCGGGCCCTGTGGCGGGCATCGCCTTCGAAGCCCACCGCCGCTCACCCGACGCCCGCGTCTTTCCCCGCGTGCGCATCGCCTGGGGCATCTTCATCGGCACTAAGGGCGCCGATCTTGGCGACCCCTACAAAGTTCAGAACATCGCCCGCCAGATGAACCTGCACGGCGGCATCAACCTGAACAAGGTATATCGCTACCAAACCGATTTCCCCGACCCGCCCGGTGGCTACCAGCCGCTGTTCATGCATCGCGACGCGGTCGACTCTGTCATTGCCCGCGTGCGCTCCGATCCCGATTACTACCACCGCCTCTACGGCGACGAATCCACCGCCCGTCCCTTGCTGGACATGTGGCACGATACGTCCGGCCACAAGCTCAAAGAACTCGTCGCCAACATCGCCGACACAGCACGCGATCTCCTCGACGCGCTGGTCAACGGCGACGGCATCTACGATTTCCACTTCCACTACTGGCACGGCGGATTGGAGATGACACGCAAGGCCGTCTGGATCAATGCCGTCCTTACCAGCGACCGTGCCTCCGCTGAAGACCGCGCCATCGTGAAAGCCGCCGCCGCATTATTTGCCGCCGTCCTTTGGGATTCCGACTTCGTCCCCATGTTCGACGGCCATGGCCTGAACCTCGGCACCGCCAACATGCCCGTGCAGCAGAACCAATACCGCGACCTCTTCGCAGTCTTACTGAACCGCGACCTTCAGGGAGTGGTCACCCGTGCCACCGACAATCTGCACGAAACCGTCAACGATTCCGGCGCCGCCATGGGATCGACCAACTACATAGTCGCCTCCATGGGGCCCCTACTCACCACCCTCCAGCAATTGCAAACCGCAGGCATTGCCGACGCTTTCCGCGACGAGCCCCGCCTGGCCCGCTTCGCCGAGTTCTACCTCAATCTGCTCACTCCCCCCGAACCCCGCTTTGGCGGTGGCCGCAAAATCATCTCCGTCGGCGACGCCGCGACGGTATCGTCCGAGTTGTTCGGCCAGCTCGCGACCGGCTTTGGCGCCGCCGATCCCGCACTCTCCGCGCGCCTGATGGCTGCCTGGTGGCATTCCGGCGCGATGCACTCCGGCTTCCACGGCTCCACCATCCTGAAAATCGACGAGAACCTGCCCGTCGCCAACCTTCACCTGGGCAACGCTACGTTTCCCGGCTGGTACACCGTCCTGCGCAACGGTTGGGGCACTCGCAACGAGACCGCCATCTGGCTCGTCGATGGCGACTTCTACCGCGACCACGCTCACGAAGACAACGGCACGGTAGTAATCTACACCCTTGGCGCGCCGCTTTCCCTCGATTGGGGCAGCTTTTACTCGCCCCAATCGCCCGGCGCTTTCATGCACAGCATCGCGGTCCCCGAAGGCGCCCTCCACACCGCCTGGGACACCAACGAGGCCCCCCTCGGCCAAATCGGATTCCGCTGGCAGCACGCCACCGTGCAAGCTTTCGACTCTTTCCCCGCCAGCGCCCACGTCCGCGCCGCCTACGAATCGAAAGGCATGACCTGGTCGCGATCGGTCTATTCCATCCATCCCGACGAGAGTAATCCCATCATCGTCATCCGAGACAACTTCGACGGCGCCGATCGGAACGCGCCTAGAATCCTTACTCTGAACCTCGCCGCCGAACCGGATCGCCGCGTCGCCGTGTCGCCGTGTCGCCGCGTCGCCTTCACCGGCCAATGGCTCATCGATTGGGATCTTTACTCCTTCAGCCCCGAGCCCACGCAGGCAGTCATCCGAACTTGGTCCCACCGCTGGCACCCCGACCGCGAGCAGTCCGAATTCAGAAAAGCCAACGGCCGCCCGTTCGAGGAGAGTCAGTCCATCTTGCGCATCCGAGGTACCGGCGCCTTCACCACGCTGCTCCTGCCCCATCGCAAAGGCGCCCACCCGGAAATGTCAGTAAAAGCCGAAGGTCCCAAGACTACAATCACCTGGAACAGCTCCATCACAATTCTCGACAGCCAATGCTATAACTACACGGACGGTCACACCAGGATCTTGACCTCGTTTGGCCCTCAGCCCTGCGAGGCCGAAGGCATCCGCGAGCAAGGAGGCCCGGCGGAAGTTCGCCTGGAGCCTGGTCGCGCGGCAATCACCGCCCACGGCCCCGCCGGCGTGCGCAGCATCACCCTCGCCGGCTCCCAACCCCGGCTCATCGATTACCAAGGCGGACCCCCAGTGACGGTGATCGTCGCGCCGACGAACTGACTTCGCACGCGCAACAGAGTTTCCACGTAGTAGAACGGAGGTACAAACAAATGATCGAGCGCTTTCCCAAGCTATCAACTGTCGCCACGACGGTAGGGATGCTGTTCGCCCTCGGCATTCCGACCTCTTGGCAGGCATACGGACAACAGCCTCAACCTTCCCCATCGCAAATCACCGTCGGCGGGGTGCAGATCACGGGCATCCCCGACGATTGGACCCACCATCACATCGTCTTCTCCAATCCGGGCACGGAGGCAGAAGCCATCAAGAACGGAACGCACGATCGCTGGCTCAGCATCGTGAACGATCCCCGCTACATCATTCAACAGTTGCATCGCGGCCAGCCCGCCCAAGGACCCGCCGCCTCGGAAGTTGCCGGCATCGAAGGCCCCGCCGCCTCGCGGCCCGCGCCCCCGCCCGCTCAATTGACGCAGCCGCCCGCCCCGGCCCCACAAACATTCGCGGCGCTGGCTCGCGCAAACGCCCGTCCCGTGCCCCTTTTGCGCGACCGCAACACGCTCGCCATCAATCCCGCCCCCGGCTCGGGCGCGCTCAGCCCCGACACGCGCCATCGCCTGCACAAGGATTGGAGCATGGACCTCGGCGCCGGCGCCATGGGCCTCACCACCTTCCCCGCCAAATATTCGTTCACCACCGCCGCCGCAAGCTGCGCCAACGATTTCGCGGCCTTCAGCACTGGCATACTCGGCACCGCCTCGCAAGCCACCGTCGCCGCCTACAAGAATATCTACACCGCGTGCGGCGGCACCGTGCCCACCGTCGCATGGCAGTACAACACCGCCGGCGATAGCTTCCTTTCGCCCGTCCTCTCGCTCGACGGCGCCCAGATCGCCTACGTCCAGTACGTCTGCCTGTCAAGTTGCGGCGCCACCGGCGAAGTCGATGAATCCAGCTTGGTCGTGCTGAAATGGAAAGCCAACACTTCCCTGGTCACGCTTTCCAACACCGCGCCCGCCTCCTACCACGCCTGCGCCGCTCCCTGCATGACCGCCCTCACCTTCGCCAACAGCGGCTTCTCCGGCTTCTCTTCGCCCTTCTACGACTACTCAAGCGACGTCATCTACATCGGCGACGATAGCGGCGTCCTCCACAAATTCACCGGCATCTTCCTGGGTACCCCGGCCGAAGTCACCGGCAGCCCCTGGCCTCTCACCGTGAGTGCCGGTAGCTCGCTCTCGCAGCCCGTCCTAGACCACGTCTCCGGCAAGATCTTCGTCGGCACTACCAGCGGCTTCTACTATGGCGTCAACGCCTCCAGCGGCGCC
>Ga0187855_10001846_pt1 | contig 16342 bp, 7 predicted proteins | sample June2016WEW_8_10_2_FD_132969 | JGI IMG/M metagenome (GOLD analysis project Ga0187855, IMG submission 132969) | Peatland microbial communities from SPRUCE experiment site at the Marcell Experimental Forest, Minnesota, USA - June2016WEW_8_10 | ecosystem: Environmental > Terrestrial > Soil >...
AAATCAATGGCGCCGATGGAAAGCAGATTCGCGGCAACGTCGTGCGCGTGGAGCACGATGAAGGCAAACAAAAGCGAGAGCGGAATGGTGAGGGCAACAATGACCGCGGCGCGGAAGCTGACCAGAAAGAAAATCAGCACCACTAAAACCAGCACCATGCCGCGAAGCAGGTTCGCTTCCACCGTGTCCGTAGTCAGGTCTACTAATTCACTGCGGTCGTAATAGGGATGAATCTTGACGTCAGGCGGCAGGATCTGGCGGTTCAGTTCTTCCGTTTTTGCCTCAACGCCCTTGAGAACGTTCTGCGTCTGCTCCCCACGCAGCATGAGAATGACGCCCTCAACCGCATCATCATTTTTCTGAAAGCCAAATTCCCCCAGACGCGGAGCGTGCCCGATGGTCACATCTCCAACATCACGTACTCGGATGGGCACGCCTTTGTTGGCGCCGACGACGATGTTCCCGATGTCCTCTGTGTTGCGCACCAAGCCGATGCCGCGAACGTAGTAGAACTGTCCGCCTTGAGAATAGAAGCCGCCGCCGGCATTCGAGTTGTTGGCCGCCAGGGCGGCAGTGACTTGTGGAATGGTCAGGTGATATCCGTAGATGCGCGCGGGGTCGAGCAGCACCTGATACTGCATCACCGTCCCGCCGAAGCCTGAGTCGTCCGCGACGCCGTGGACCGAACGATACGCTCTTTCAATCACCCAGTCCTCGATCGTCTTGAGTTCCTGAGGGCTGCGGTCGGGACTTTCGAGCACATAGCGATACACCAGCCCACTCGGGCTAAACAGAGGCGCGAGACTCGGAGTTACGCCTGTCGGCAACGTGGCTTGAGCAAGCCGCTCGAAAACGATTTGCCGCGCAAAGTAATCGTTGGTGTTGTCTTCGAAGGTCAGGATGAGATCGGACAGCCCATACAGCGAGATGGAGCGCATCACGATCATGTGCGGGACGCCGTTCATCTCAAGTTCAAGGGGAAGGGTGACCAGCCGCTCGACTTCTTCGGCGGCATGGTCCGGCCACTGGGTGATAATTTCGACCTGCGGAGGCGAGAGATCGGGATAGGCGTCCACGGGCATCCGTTGAAAAGACAGGATTCCCCCAACCGTGATGAAAGCGGTCAGCATCAGCACCAGGAACTTTTGCCGCAGCGCCGCTTGGACTATTCGGTGGATCATTCGGATGTGGTGGACACTGTCTTTATTCGCGCCAAAGTTTTGAAACGCTTCCTCAAAGCCTGCTCAAATCGCGCTAACGCTGCAGCGAGTTCGCAAACTGCAGGAACAAGCTGCCATTTCCGACGACGTGGTCGCCCGGTTTCAGCCCGCTGGTAATTTCCGTCTTTCCGTTCAGGCTTTCTCCGAGCGTAACCGAGCGTCTGCCAAACTGGTTCGCAGATGCCGCGGCATAAACAAAGGGCTGGTTCTCGGTATCGCGCAGGACCGCTGCATCCGGGAGCGCAATGGCATTTTGGATCGAGCCCGCATTTACCGTCGCAACCACGTACATATCTTTCTTCAGTTTTTCGCCGGGATTGCTAGTCTCGATGCGGGCCTGCAGCGTGCGCGTGTTCGGATCCAGCGAAGCTGCCACATATGCAATGCGCCCGTGGAACACTTCCGGATAAGTATCGGTCTGAATTGTGACCTGATCTCCTACGCGCACGTACGGCAAATCTTTCTGATAGACATTGACCAGCACCCAGACCGTGCTGACGTCGGAAATCATGAAACATTGCGTCGTGCCCGGTTGAATCAGTTGCCCGGCGGACACATCCTGCTCAACCACCAGACCGCCAATCGGAGCCTTTACCGGAACTTCAAAAGAAGGCGGAGCGTTCACGAGCGCGTCAGGGTCGGTGACTCCCATAACTTTTAGAGCCGCTTGCGCGGCCACCAGATCGCCGCTGGCCTGCACCTCTGCCGACTGCGCCTGCTCGACATTTTGTTCGGCGATTGCGTGATGCTGGTACAAATCCTGGGCTCGAGCGTTGGCCTTCTGGGCCAAGGCATAGGCATCCTTGGCCTTCAAATAGTTGGTGCGGAGCTGTGAGTAATCCGGACTCGCCACGTACAACATGGGCTCGCCCTGAGTCACCTTCTGTCCGGGAACCACCACCACTCGGCTGACCGGTCCGCTCACCTGGGTGATGACCGGAGTGGTGCGAAAACTATTGTAGGCGACGGCTCCCGTGAGCCGGAGGGATCGAGTCAGTGTCTCAGGCTGCACGGTCAGCACCTGCACATGCGACATCTGGTCCTGCGGAATGGTAAACAACTCTGGGTTGCTTGAGTTGTTGGCGCCGGCAGAGTTCGCAGCGGCATTGGATCCCGACCCCTGGCAGCCGACGAGTGCCACCGTGATCGCCATTAGGGCGGCCAGTGCAGCCAACCGCGGCCAACTGTTGCGGACGTTCATGGCAGGTTTCTCGTTCCCACCGCTTCCTTCAGTTGTTCCAGAGCGGTCATATAAGAGGCCAGCGCCTGCCGATAAGCCAACTGAACGGAGCGGTAACTGCGTTCGGCGTCGAGAAAATCCAACAGGCTGGCGGCACCACGTTTATACGCATATTCGCTGATGTCACGCGAATCCTGCGCCTGCTTGAGGTATCCGGAAGTATAGAGTTGCACCACTTCGTCATTGCTCCTCACCGCCTCATAGGCATTGGCAACATCGGAGAGAACCGTATCGCTGGCCGCTTGTTCCTGCTCCTGGGCCTGGGTGAGCGCATAACCTGTACGCGCGATTTCTCCTTGATTGCGGTTGAATATCGGCAACTCAAAATTCACAAAGATCGAAGCCGTGTTCTCACCGGAAACATGGGTAAAGTCGTACGTTCCATTTACGTCCACCTTGGCGTTCGCTTTGGCCAGCAGGATTTGGCTCTGTGCGGCCGTGATCCCCAATTCCGCAGCACGAAAGTCGGGCCGCTCGCGCATCGCCTTCGCCTGTAAGTCTTCCTGGTTCGCCTTGAGTGGCTCGTACGCCAGATCGCCAATCACGTCATAGTCGGCCGGCACCGCGTTATAGCCCAGGAATTCGCGCAAGCCGACCAGCGCCTGCTTTTTCGCCAGGCGAGCAGACGAAACATCGGTCTGAAACTGCAGAAGCTGCAGTTTGATCTTAAGATAATCGCCTTCCCCAATGTAGCCCGCCTTGAGTTGTGCTTCGCCAATGTCGACCGTCTGCTGGAAGTCCTTTAGATCTTCAAGCGCGAACTGAAGAGTGGATTCCGCCAGTAAAACGCTGACGAACTGCTGCCCCACGTTGAATGCCAGGGTGCGTTCCGCGTCGCCGACCTGGGCGCGGGTGACCGCGGTCTGATCGCGAGCGGCTTGCAAGCGCCGCTGCCGCTTGTGGCCGCGCTCGAACAGGTAGCTGAGCCCAATGTCGAACTGCTGAGTTTCGTTCAGATTTTCGCCAGAGAAATCCTGAGGACTGAAGAATGGCACGAACTGGGTGTCGGCTCCAAGAGTCGGATTGGGGCGCAGGTTCGCGGTAATCTCCTGGGCCTGATTCTGAAGAATGAGAGTTCGGGTGGCTTTTATGGAATGGTTGTGCGCCAGCGCCAGATCAATGGCCTGATCAAGGCTGATGAGCGTCGTATTTTGCCCACTCCCTACGCCCACTAGTAGCAGGAAAAACATCCCGACTGGGGCGAATATCCGAAAGTACCTGCAGCGCATAAGGGTTGAGATCAAACCGCACCGACTGTGGCGCAACAGGGAGGCTCGAGCCTAACGAGCCCTTCGCCAAACTCCGTCTTTCTGTATCATCCTCCGAGGCTAAGACTCCGACTCCCGAGCTCAATGGATGTATTCTAACTCACCGATTTCACGATTCGGGACACACTTTGTGGGCCTTCTCAGAGGGGCCTCCATCGCACAATCGACCGGTCTGTTGAACAAAGCCCTGTAACGGCGATCAAGACGACCACATGTAGAAATGGCCGTGCCCGCGTGTCGCATTCGGCCGCTAGGTGATGGCCCCTGGCTGGTCGGCGAACCGGAAGCTATCCAGAACAAGAATCGTCTCAGGCCTGCTTCAGAATTGAGACGACAGGGGCTTGGTCTCGCATCCACCGGGTCCATCTATGCTGGCGGGTTTCCACTGGTACGGCTGACGCCGTTTTCGGTGGAACTGGAGCAGATAGGGGAAACTATCACTAAACGCGTCCAAACCGGCAAGGGCCTGGGGTATTGCGCCGTCGCTCTGTCTCCAAATGGGCGGCTCAAACCCGGGCTGGTCCTCGTAAACGGCCTGCCGGAACGCCATTCTGAAGGCGCCCATTACCTAGAATGGCGCGGAGAAAGGCAGAGTGATTCGCCTTTCAGTCGGTAAACATCCGCAGGATGGGGCGAAGTCGGGCAAGACTTGCGGCCTTGTGTTTCCACCGGCGGCCGGGCCCGCAAACATTGGCGACCGGGACGAACATGAATCCACAGCAATTGCTGCGCTGTCACCTCTCGCTTCGGATGGATGGATCTCCCTTGGTCGCGCCGCGATTTGCGGAAGTGAAATAGACGGTCCCATTCTGGTCCATGAGATAGCTCCGCTTACTACCGTGAGAGTATGTTGCTGGACGTGCATCGATGGAATAGTCCAGAACCGTGCCGTGTTGATTCTGTATCACCTCGATGATCCGATATCCATAGCGGCCACTCCATGTCAGCGTATCTGAATTCAATCTGGCACCGAGGGGCACGCCCAGTTGCGAGAACGTGCCAGCGTATGAACCATGATCCTTCTTGTAGTTTTCCTGCATCGTATGTAAAGCGAACAAATCCGATACCGCACCTGGCTCATAATGATGAGTGTATTCCTTCCAGTAGTAGACGCCCCATCCGAGTGCGAAATACCCAGATACCGCACATATGAAGAGCACTGCGGAAAGGATCACTGCTCTTCGGCGGAAGATGCTATTCCTAGTGGTCACTGGGAAGCTTCTGACTGAAATACTTGGTTGTATACTGCCGATATTGTTGCTCAAACTGATCTCGCGTCAACTGCGGCGCGGACTCCATCAGCTTCATGTATGCGGACGTGGCATCAGCGGCAGCATTTGCCGGGTCCGTTAGCGATCCATTCGGATTTTCTGCGTCAGGATCATGATGAGTGTGCTCACCCGTCCCGAGCCAACTTACACAGGTGAAACAATCTATCTGCACAATTGCGCCTGATGGATCGCGGTGTGTGTGAGCGTAGCTGTCTTGAATGGTGTGCAGTGCTGAACCGATGTCTTTTGCAGCAGCGTCCAATCCACTGGACTTTATAGTCGAAAACGCCGCATCAGCAAGTCCATGAATGCGGTCCATCGCATTACTGTAAGCACCGATTTGATTCTGAGGTTCTGGCGCCTTCAGGAAGTGATCCGCCTGGTGTTGCCAATCAAGCTGCGCGGAAAGGAATCCATAGTAATGTCCAGTATCCACAGTGTGATTAGCAGCGATAACTGCCCGAGCAAAACGGGAGTGGGGATCGAGGCCTGCACGCCTGAGACCGGCCATTGTAATCGCAGTGTGGCCATCAGAGCTGAATTGGCCACCTAAATCGACATTGATGAGAGGGTTGTTTAGAGCGTAAGCATACTCGTTCCACCGTTGAGGATTCTCAAGATGGGCGGAAGACACCCTGATTGGGTCCGGCGACATGAGCCTGCCGAGGCTGCTGCCGTAGTACCTGGCGCCGAACATATCGAGGCCGGATTCGGCGTCCCGTTCCTTGCCGGTGAACTTATAGTTCTGCGCTACCTGGGTGGTGCAGTAGTCGTTCTGCTCTCCGCCGTAGGGATAGTAATCCGCATCCTGCTCGCACGCCGTACCGGTCGCATTTTCGATCACAGCGTGGGTTCCGAGATGATCGGAGAAATAGTAGTGAACCCCCTTCGAACTGTCGACTCGCGCGACCCGCATGCCATTGAAGAACACGTAGCTATTCTGCGTGGTCCCGGTCAAGTTGGTCTCGGTGAGGGTTTCGCCGCTGCCAATGCCCCGCCAGTAAAGGGTTCCCGTGGCCCCGCTGGCGCAGGTGCCGGGAGTCGTGCCTGCCGGCGCGCACTTCTCCACCCGCTGGCCGCCGCCGTCGTAAATGTAAGAATATCCCAGCGAAGAGCCGATCAGGCGATTTTCGGCGTCGTAGGTGTAAGTGGTCGAGCCGTTTCCAATCAGATTTCCGGCCGCATCGTAGACGAAGGCGGCGAGCTGATTGTTGGTGGTTGCCGAAGTGTTAAGGTTTTCGCCCGGTTTGCTGTTATAGGCGCTGATCGCCGCCATGTTCCCCCAGGCATCGGTGGTGTAGGCTTCGCCCCAAAGCGTTCCGGTGGACTGTCCCGTGGCAATGCGGTTCAGCGCATCGTAGGTATATTGCCGGGTTCGCGTAGTGTTCAGATTATTCACGACCTGGTAGACGTTTCCGTTATCGCCTAAGCTGCTGGCCGAGAAACTGCACGGGGCTGTACTCACCGCAACCTTAAGGTGGTAGTCGAAGCACAAGCTGAACACAGTTCCGGTGGGACTTGTCGCGGAAAGCAGGATGGGCTGCAACCGGTCGTTGTAGGCGTTGCTGGTGGTGATGCCCGCAAAGGTGGAGGTATAACCCATCGTCATACCAGCTAAGCCGCCGGGTGGGGCGTAGGTAGCCGCCTTCACGAACGTCGTATCCGGACTGACGAAATTCTCCGCCGTGAGTGGCCGTCCCGCTGCGCTGTAGGTGTAGCCGACGGAGTAACCGACGCTGGCAATACTTGTGGGGAAGCCAGCAAGATCGTAAGCGTCAGTCTCGTACTCGCTCACGGTGCCAATGGTCCTTCTTTCTTGCAGGGTCCAGCCCATTTGATTGTGCGTGAAGGAAGTTCCACCCGATCCATCGCACATCGACGTGCGTAGCGGCTTAGGGTAACTGTCTGTATCTGCCGGCGGCTTCGTCGTGCAGCCCGTGAGCGCCACGCCATCATAGCCATACGCCACGGTCGCGGTCACAGGATTGGAAGCATAACTGTCGTTGTAGCTTTTTCCGGCGAGCCGGTTCAGTGCGTCATAGGTATAGGTTGTGGCGACGGTTTTCGTACCGGTGGCGGGCTGGTTCGGCGAGGGAGCCGTCTTTGTGCAAACCGCGTTGATGTCGCCGGCACACAGTGCTCCGCCGGAGTTCACATAGGAATAGCTGATCTTGCCCGATTCCGGATTGGTGGCGCTGGTGAGGCGCGACAACGAATCGTATATGAAGTTCCGCGGGCGCCAATTTGCGGAATTCGTGTTGCCGCCCTTCTGGTTGACACTGAGCAAATTGCCCAGGACGTCATAGGCGTAGTCGGTAACGTAGTCGTATGAACTGTTATTGGGTGCTTCGACGACAACTGTAAGCCGCCCCAACCCGTCCGTTGTGCTTGTACGCTGATTGCCGACCTCATCCGTAATCGTGGTGTTGTTGCCCGAATAGCTTGTCGAAACTATCGAAGTATCCGGCTCGGTTACGCTCAAAACCCGGCTGAGGGCGTCGTAGGAGTAGTTGGTTACGCCCCATGTGGTCTCACCGCAATCGGTAGTGGGTGTGCTGCAACGGGTTGGATTGTATTCAGAGGCCTTTCGCCCGAGGACATCGTAGGTAATAAGCGAATAGGTGGCGCCGGATGGGTCGGAATTCAACTGGGTCTGGGTCAATCGTCCGAGGGTATCCACCGAATAGGTCGACTCTTTATTTACACTGGCGGTGATCTGTTCAGTGACTACCGCCTCGTAGGGCGGTTCGGCGGCTTGCGCGCATGATGTGCCTCCCGAGCCGGCCGGGAGGACATACCCCTCATCTGTGTAGCAATACCAGACCGTCCCGCCAGTTGTTGGAGGGACAAGCTCAATCCGGCGGCGCATGTTGTCATAGGTGAACGTTGTAGCATTTCCATTCTCATCCGTGTGTGTTAACAACTCCCCCGTATTGGCATCATAGGAAGAATATACGATATGCGTGGTCGTGGTTGTTCCATAGGTCGTGCTTGGATACTGAGTCTCTTGTGGATACAATCCAGTAGCGTCATACGTAGTCGTTGTGGTGTTTCCCAAGGGGTCGATCTTTTGAGTAGGCATCCCATGGGTGGTTCCCCCACCCGCCGCAATGTAAACCAGGTGTGATACTGGCGACGTGCCACCGCTCAGCCAGCGCGTAACCGAAGTTAGATTGCCTAGCGAGCCTGAGGTAGTGTACTGACTCTGGTCATACGCGTACGTAGTTTGCGACATCTGGCTTGACGGCGCGGCTGGGGCGGTGCAACTGGGCTGCGAACTCGTGTAATTCCCAGAGAAAAGCGTGTCCAGACAGGGCAAATCGATCAGGTTCGCTGCATAGTAATTCCAATTCGACTGCCAGAGCTTGGTATGCAGTGTCGTACGCAGAATCGATCCCGGCGTTGAACTTCCGGCACTTCCCCAGTCCGATTCGGTGAGCTTCAGCAATTGTCCGAAGCTGAAGGGGTGGGTATTTCCGAGATAGTCCTGATACGTGCCAAAGGAGTTCGGCGGACTCGAGTCGTAGGTGTCAACGTCTTGGCTGGTGACGGCATTGCTGCCAGACCCAAGAGTAGTAGTGATGGTCTGTGGAAAGACGCCCACCGAAATGTAGTTAGAGAAGTTTGTGGGATTGGCGTAATCCGACCCCGAAGCAGAATATGTTGTAGTTACCGTTTTGAGTGGCGCTACCGAAGTGTTCGGGCCTTGATAGTATTGCGTCTCTGTCTCGTAAGGTCCGCAGACTGGCGCGGGCTGTCCGGAATTGCCAATGAGCTTGAACGTATGCACTACAGCGTCATTAAGAGGACTGGGATCTGTGACCGTCACTGTTCCCGCGTTCGGGCTACTTGCCCATCCGGATCCGATCGTGCTGGTGTAGGTCCACACTTGCAGTGGGGAGCCATCGTTTAGGTTCAGCGTGCGGCTGGTCACCATCCGCGTCGACATTAGGTTTGAGTAAGGCCAAACAGGGGTCCCCGAGACCGGAATCTGTCCCGGCGGGTTGCCGCAGGCGAGCCGTGTGGCGTTTGGGTTAGTGCCGATGTTCCCACCATAAGTATAGGACACCGTCGCCCCGGTCGGCATCGTGACACTCGCCACCTGGCCATAGTTATCGTAAGTAAATTTCCATTGCGTTTGATTCGGAAGCGTAACACTGACCAATACCCACCAGGTTTCATTGATTTGCTCGCTCCCGGGACTGCTTTCCGCCTCGCCGGGTGTCGGGATATACGCATTTACAGCGATCTGTTCGTAACAGAAGATTAGCGGAACAGTCCCGCCCTCCTGGCCCGGAAAGTTCCAGGTCTCGCAGCCAGCGCCCGACGCCAATGATTCTGGATGGTAGGAAGCGTCGAGATCGACCAGGCAGCTATAGGGCGCCGTAGGAGGCAGATAGCTTGGATTTGGAATGACTCTTCCCACCGTATCTACAATCGACGTTGCCGAGGCCGTTCCATAGGCATTGCCTTCCCATGAGGCCAGACTGGGATTAAAGTACTCCCCGCCGCCAACCGGCTGCGCACATGGCCCTTGTAGGGTGATCACATTCCCGTTCGGATCGTTCAAGCCGCCGATATTTCCTTTGCGGTCCACCAGTAGCGGCGTGCTGCTGCCGTTTCCCGGTTGCCACATCAGTCCACTGCCGTCAACGCTGTAGCGAATCCCGGGCACGAGCCCCGCCTTCGAGTTTGCAATCGAACCCCCGAGCGAGTGTGTTGCACCGCTATCATCGGTCGCCACGAACCGAGTCAGATACTCGGGGCCGCCGCTTCCCGTCTTCGAGGCAGTCGTAATTCGTTCCTCTTTCCAATACAGTCCTCCTGGGCTGATCACCACGTGAGGCTGACCCCATGGTGACCCAATTACTCCCGATGCCACTTCATGCTGCTTGGTATCGAGTGGTCCATTCTGGAACGGAGGGGTCGATTGAAAGGTTGTTGAATTACTGCGGATGGAGATAACCACCGGCGGTACGCCACCGCGCTGTTCATAGGACAACAGGGGTATGTTCAGGACAAGATTGCCATTCGCCAGATTCACCGTGTCGAAATCCGACCCGTGGTACGACTGATATGCCTGAAATCCCTTTTCGAAATCCGCCTGTGCTCGGGCTACGCTGGTAGCTAGCACCATTACGGCAAGTGCAACCGTGGCGTGCCGGCCTGGGGAAGCCGTGATTCGGAAATGCCGATGACTCAGGCGTGTCCGTCCCTTGTTACGCAGCCGAAACATAGACCTTCGGGACAGAACGACTATCATTTTGCCGATGATCTCAAAGACCGGCAGGGTCAGGCCCAGAAACGTAATAGTCGAGTTCATCGCGACTCCCTCTTTCTTCCAACTGTCCTTCGAATCAAATGAATGTCCGCAGACGAGCCACCACGCCAGGCAGATGCATTGGCTGGCATAACTTGCTCGCCAATGCACCCACCATTTTGCAGGTCCGTTAGTTCGTGGCTTGGGCACCGAAAGAAGGCGGCGTGAAGCCTTCCGAGTCAGTTACTGCCACCGCGATAGCTGGTCCGGACGTCGATGCGGATGGATGGGAAACGACTGTAAGCGTAATCACATCGCCGCTTGCAGTTGCCTTCCAGTACGTCCCGGCTACCTTATTGATGGATGTCGCGAGAGCTTTGGCAACCGTCTGCGCAGTGCTCTCTTTGCCCCAGGTTGTGGAGGCGGTAACGCCATAGGTGGTGACGTCAACGCCTCCACCATCGTATTTGGTGGTGGTGGTTGCGTCTTTGCCACCGGTTAGCGTCTTGCTGGATCTGGCAAGTTCGAAGATCGCATCCCCCGTAGTTTCGAGGGCGATATTACCCGTGGTACCCGCATCGACAGCTTTTAGGGTAATGACAGCGCCGCTTCTCGTGGCCTTCACCGGCGAGCCTTTGCCATTCAGGTCCGTCACCAAGGCCTTCGCTACCGTATCGTCAGTAGCGCCGGCAGCGTAGGACACAGTTACCTCGAATGTGCCAACTGTCACGGAAAGAGTGCCCTTGCCGGCAACCGGTGTCTTCAGCGGATCAACCTTAATGGTCGCTTTGGCATAAGTGGCTGGCACCGGGTCCGTTTTGCTTTGTTCAGCACCGGTAAGGATGATTTGAGATTTTGTTGCATTATTTGCCACAATGTCCGCTGTTAAGCTGACCGAATTAGCGGTATATTTTGTGCCGCCTGAGGTCGTCCCCGTAGCCGTGTAGCCAGCGCTGCCGCAAATGCCGGTTTCGTACTCGAGGACTACGCAGCTCACAGTAAGCGGTACTATGCATGTTCCACCCGGCGGAACTGGGTTACTGCAACTAGCGTTGATGGTCAAAGCGTAGGAAGTACCGTTGTAAACGGTATAATCCCAGCCTCCGGTATCCGTTGGACATGGAGGAGTACTGCCACACGTGTATGTGACTTCGTTAAAATCGACAGTGTAAGTGCTCGGGGATACCGAGAGGGATCCGGTTAAGGTCCCCGCGGCTCCTGCAACGGTTAGTGGAATTGCAGGAATAGTTGCACCAACTACATTGCCCATGGCGGTTATCTTGGTGTTGTACACTCCGCCCGGAGGAATTCCAGTTACAGGCTTGAACTGCAGCGTGATCGCACAGGTGTTTGACGTGCTGGGCGGAGCAGGGACCGTGGTGCAACCGTTAGAAATCACTGTAAAATTCTGACTATCCGTCAGGGCGAACCCAGTCACAGCGACACTTGAAGTGAAGTAGTTGGTGAATGTGAACGCCTGTGTCTCTGCAGTGCTGACGTATGTCGCGAAACTAAAGATATTCTGGCTTGCGCAATACTTGCCCGCTGGTGGCGGACACGTGATGGTTGTGTTCTGGATCGGATTCGGGAACAGGGTCGCCACCTGCGTAGTAACTGGCGCTGCGGTTCCTGAAACGGCAGCATTGTTGGTGACCAGGATATTCTCGTACGAAAATGCATTTTCCGTACCAGCGGCGATCATGGTCGCATTGATCGGTTGGGTCGATCCGTACGGTGTGTTCGCCACGTCGGAGGCAACGGGCGCAAAATCGACCCACAGGGTACACTGGGCACTTGCGGCGAGCGCTTGGTTGGAACAGTTATCGGGGTAGCTGCCGTTACCCTCGACCAGTTGGAATCCAGGATCGGTGAACGTAACCGCCGGCCACACCACGGTAAGTGGGTATGTCGAGTTGTTCGTCAGCCAGATCTCTTTCGGTGGAGTACTCGCCGTCCCCACCGTGACTTGCCCGAAATTAGGAATCGCCGTAGTGCCAGTCGAGGTCGTCGAGATTCCTATATTGCCGACAGTAGGTTTGGTCTCGAGGTCAGAATAAAATGCATAGGTACCGTAAACATTGTCAAAATAGACGTTGTACGTGGCCGGTCCAGTGTAGTTGTCGCTTAGCTGCGGTCCAGTGATGGAGTAGTTAGCGTACTGCGTGGTTCCGGTTGTATTCGTGAAGGCGCTCTGGTTCTGCAACGTCAGCCAAGTTGCATTGCTGGCAGAAAACGCGGCATCGGCACTGAAGATGCCGAACGATATTCCGAAGGAGGCAGTTGCCTCTGTGCTTTGACCCGCCGTGTGAGTATCCGTCGCGGTCGTGCCCGCCGTATTTGTCTGCGAGTATTGAAAGTTGCCTGAATACGTGGACGGCAGGCCGTTCGGGCCTGGTTCAGGGTATTCGACAACTCCGTAGGGCAGGAATCTGGTCAGAGTACCGCCCGCACCGCAGCTCAGTGGAAGGCGTGCGGGGTTCACCTGAGATCCCGTGAGGGTTACAGGGGTAGACGAGATGACCTCAACATCATTTGGATCGAGGTCCGCGTTATAGGTGGGATGACAGACATTCACCGAATTGCCGTTTAGAGACACAAAAGGATCCGCCTGAAGAATGTCCGCATAGTCTTGCAAGGTTAACTGTGGACCGAGTGGATTTCCGTTTGAATCGGTTCCCCAAGGGGAAAGATCCCAGGACCGCGATGTGTAAGGAAGCCATTGTGCGCACCCTTGCCCGGGATAATAGGGATTCTTGAGGCACCACACCGGAATTCCAACGATATCCGGGTATGGGTACTGATTGGGATCGCAACCGCTTATCTGTTGATAAAACGTTAAGACGTCGGCGGTATCCGTCGGATCGCACGAGTTCGATGAGAGATTCGTCCAGTTGAGGCTCGATGTTCCCGTTACGACCATAGATGCGACCGGATTCAGCCAAATATAGATAATGTCGTTGTCATGGTTGACGCCCAGGGCGGAGCTAATCGGCCCCATGGTGGAGATAGCATTCCCATCCGTCGTCTGAATGGCAACGGACGAAGTATGCTGACTGGATGTAGTCCATTGGTTGGTGTTGTTATAAGTGATCGACGCCCCAAACAGTCCCAGCGTCGCCCCAGCTGTGAACGAGGTCGTACTAATGGTCTCGCTGCTGTTGAGCGTGGAGAAGGAGTCACTGGACCCGACGAACTCGGTGCTTCCATAGGTGACGGAACTCGCCGATCCAGGCGGAGCATAGACTACGCCCATCACAATATATTTTGGGAAGAGGGGTTGTGATGATTGCGCGTATGCTGAGTTCCACGACGAACTCACGAAGCATAAGAGAGTCAGGCCAATCGCACACGACCACAGGGCTTTTAGAAGAGAGCGTTTTTGAATCAGCGTTTCCAGGTGATCGAGACAAGGCATGGCGTTCTCCATTCTTTAGAGCGTTCGTTGTTAGTGCTGCAACCGGCGCCGGACGCGTTAGTAGCCGAAACCTTTGGCCCTTTGGAGGCCCTATTTCATGCAAGTGGCCAAAGGAAATCAATTGTCAGGACATGCTTTTTTTGGTCAGAACATGACAAGGTTGTGGAAAATAAGGTGCAAAACAGTAAAGAGAGGGACAGTCCAATGCGATAACTTGGAACTGAGTCAGAAGTTCGACAAGTAACGACGTTTGCTTAACTCGTTCATTTTCCACTGCCGAGGACTCATGCCGTGGACTTGCTTGAAATCCCGATGGAAGTTGCTGACATCCTCATATCCGGCGATACTGGCTACTTGCTTGACTGCCACAACATTGTCAGTCAGTAGAGAAACAATTCCAGTGATTCTAGCCTCACGCTTGTATCGTCTGAATGTAGTTCCCACTTCTCGTTTGAAAAGGCGTAAGAAGTGCCCTTCACAAATTCCCAAAAGAGAGCCAGCCTCCATCGCCGACATTTTACTTCCCGTCTTTTGTCCGGCAATTACTCTAACTATGAGTTCAACTCGCGGATCCATTAAGGAGTTCTCCCTAGTCACCAGCGGTTGTGAGTTGTTGGAACGAGTGTTGGGAACATTGGCCACGCGGGCAGCCGAGAGCCAAGTGCCGTGCTTAATGCAAGCCGCGTGCCAAACAAGAGACGAGGGTATGCAAAGCCAGTTCAGCAGAGCTTGCCCGGAGCCTGCTCTTTTTGCTTAAAATGCGACCTGATTTCGGTCTAGCCGGAGTACAACAACGAGCAAAAGTGTTGGTGAGTAACATTTATGTTAGGTGCGCAGGACGGCGGGGCTGGAGCGCCCGAGTACGCTCGCTGCATGGTGGGCCGTTCGGGTGAACAGGCTGTCGATCCTACTCCAAGAGACGCAGGCGGCGAAGGGTTCAGGACATTGACCCAACCGCGAAGAGTTTCAGAAGTCTAAGCTCAGGATTGCGCAACCCGGTAGCAAGAATCGCTCTCCCCTCCGTTCCTTGATCTGTGGATGACGGGAACAAATGACCTTTTGCATTGGTCTATTCCTGGCAGAGATGCACATCCACAAACAATCCGAGGCAGAGGCAACGTTTTCGTTGCGTCTTGGTTCCAAACGGTTGATCGCGGAGGCACCTATGCTGCGCCATCGTCTGCGCCCCCTGTGGCTAGGAGTCTGTCTTCCCCTCCTCACATTGCTCGCCTTCAGCCTGCAGTCTACTGAGCCAACTGTTTCTGCAGGGTTGGATGAAACCGCAGGTTCCCTCGGCATCATCGGCAAAGACGGATCGGTGAGCGCTGATTGCCCCCTGCGTCATACCGAAGTTCGCGGCGCCATCAGCGGGTTTCTGGCCCGTGTCACGGTGACGCAGACCTTCGAGAATACTGCTACGGAGAAGATTGAAGCAGTTTACGTTTTCCCGCTGCCGGAGAATGCTGCGGTCGATGACATGACCATCCAAGTCGGCAGCCGCACCGTCCGCGGGGTCATCAAGAAACGCGAAGACGCACGCGCCATCTATGAGCAGGCCAAGCTGACTGGACACGTGGCGGCCCTGCTCGACCAGGAGCGTCCGAATATCTTCACGCAGTCTGTGGCCAACATTATGCCGGGCGAACAGATTGTTGTGACCATCAGCTACTTACAGACGCTCGAATACGAGGATGGCGCGTATCAGTTTGCGTTTCCTATGGTCGTTGGACCGCGGTACATCCCCGGCCGGGCTATCGGAAAACAGGCAGGCGGCTGGGCACCCGATACGAATAAAGTCCCCGATGCTTCGAAGATCACTCCGCAGGTCACCCCGAAAGGAACGCGCGCTGGGCACGACATTTCTATCGAACTAGCGATCGATTCCGGCGTGCCCCTTCAGCGATTGCATTCTGCCTCGCATGAAATCGATGTCGAGCGCACCGGCGCAAGCTCGGCCACGGTGAAGCTCAAGAAGCTGAGTGAGATTCCCAACAAAGATTTCATCCTGAAGTACGAAGTGGCGGGCGAGCAGATCACCGACGCCGTCCTATCCCAAGCAACGCCTGCCAATAAGTTGGGCCCAGGGGGATACTTCACCTTGATTTTGCAGCCACCCGCCCGGCTGCCCGAGTCTGACGTTACGCCCAAGGAACTCGTGTTCGTGCTCGACACCTCCGGCTCCATGATGGGGTTTCCGATTGAAAAAGCGAAAGACCTTATCAATCACGCGCTCGACGGGCTCTATCCCGGCGACACCTTCAACCTCATTACGTTTTCCGGCGACACGCGCATTCTATTTCCGGACCCTGCTTTTCCCACGGTGGAAAACATTCGCAAAGCTCGCGAGGTGTTGAATGCTCAACACGGATCTGGTGGCACGGAGATGATGAAAGCGATTCGCGCGGCCTTGGTGCCATCCGATTCCCAGGACCATATACGAATCGTATGCTTTCTCACCGACGGCCTCGTAGGGAACGATTTGGAGATCATAGGTGAGGTGCAGAAACACACGAATGCCCGCGTCTTTGCGTATGGCATTGGAAATTCTGTGAATCGCTTCCTGATCCAAGCAATGGCTAAGGCCGGCCGGGGCGACTCGGAAGTTGTTACTCTCAGCGATATTGCAGACGCTGCGGCCCATCGCCTCTACGAGCGGCTGCGTGCACCG
>Ga0187855_10001847_pt1 | contig 16341 bp, 10 predicted proteins | sample June2016WEW_8_10_2_FD_132969 | JGI IMG/M metagenome (GOLD analysis project Ga0187855, IMG submission 132969) | Peatland microbial communities from SPRUCE experiment site at the Marcell Experimental Forest, Minnesota, USA - June2016WEW_8_10 | ecosystem: Environmental > Terrestrial > Soil >...
GGAGCGACGGTAGCCTCGGACAAGATTCGCACCGCCGCGCTCGGAACCGGCAATAACGGCGCTGTGTGGCTCGACGTCGGTCGCGTCTCCGGCGTGGGCGTCGGCAGCGAATTCATCGCGACGGTTCCCAACGGCGAAGGACAGAAAGTCCAGTTGCGCGTGACCGCACTCGAGGGCATCGCTCGCTCCGTGGCCGAAGTGGTCAGTCCTCAGGGTGCCAAAGTGAAGCCCGGCGAAATCTTCGAGATGACGAAGTGGAGCCCCGCGCAGTCGGCCCCTCTGCGCATCTGGCACTGGCCAGCCACCCTCGCGCAGGCGGACATTCTCGCAGCCGCCGCACAAATTCAGGCTGCCGGCATCGTCTCAGTCTCCGATCCGGCCGCCGAAGCATGGACCCACATCCTGAGTTGGGATGGCACAAACTGGACGCTGCAACAGGCCGGCGCGCCATCGCCCGCACCGCTCGGCGCCACCCTCACAGCAGTGGCCTTGCGTAAAAAGATCCCCGCAGGCGCGAAGCTTTGGGTCAACCTTCCACCATCGCGCGAGCTTGCCGCGCAGCTTCTCCCGCCGGATCCCAACAGCGCCGTGCAGACTGCTGCTACGCTCGCCAGCGCGGAATACGCTTTAACCGGCGTTCTCACCCCCAGTGGCCCCGCATGGGCCTGGTTCCACAAAAACGAGCTTGCCGCCGGACCGCCTCCACCCAACCCCAACCGTCTCACTCCTGGCTGCTCCGCCTCATCGCAATATCCCGTCCGCAGCGACTGGGTCGCGATGCCCGACGTGAGCGCAATGGAAAAGGGCGCAGCCACGCTGAATCGCTACGCGTCGCTGCTGGCCAAGGTGCATGGCTGGCTCGAGATGGCCAACAGCCCCGCCGACGCTTCTCGTGGCAACTACTATTCTCTGGCTCTGATTCCGTACTCCGGCGGAGCGCCGCTCGCCCCCGGCCAGCTGCTGCACGAAGGTGATCAGCTGAAGATGGCCTTGCGGGCAGCAAACGGCCAGGTCACCGAGAAACGCTGGGTCTATGTCCTCGACATCGATTGCCATGGTCAGGGCACGGTCCTTTATCCGAGGGGAAATTCGGGAAACCAGTTTCCCAACGAATCGGATACCGGCAATCAGTTTCTGATCCCGGGCGCTCCTGCCCTGAAGATCGGAGCGCCTTTCGGCACGGACACCTTTGTTCTTCTGAGCACCGCACAGCCATTGGCCGATCCTTACGTGCTCAACTTCGAGGGCGTGTCGCGCTCGCGCGGCGGCGAGCAATCGCCCCTGGAACAATTGTTGAGCAATACCAGCAGCGGGACCCGCGGCAATCCCGGCCAGGTCCCTACCAATTGGGGCGTCGGGCTGACTACAATTCACAGCGTCCCCCAGCAGGCCTCGCAGTAATCATGTCTGAATCGGCGGGCCTCGCCTCCTTAAAGCCCGGAGCAGTAAGGTGGTCACGATGAATCCGGCGAAAACGGCAAGAAAAATCCTGCTCGCGGTCAGTATCGCCGTCGGCCTGATGACGTCGCCGGCCGGGGCTCAGCCAACTCCTCAACCGGGAAGTTTGCGCGGTTTGATTGCCCAGCACGAGCAAGCCCTCGCCGACGCGCGCTCCTCGCATAACCCAAGGAACGAAGCCACCGAGCTTAACACCCTCGCCAGCCTCTATCGTGAGGCGGGCGATCCACAAAAGGGCCTCGACTATTGCGCTCAGGCCTTGTCCATCGAGACCAGCAAAGGCCAGCAGGCGCAGAGCAAGAACGTCGAAGGCCGCATCCTCACCGACCTCGGCCAGGAACAGAAAGCGCTCGACCTCTTCAACGAGATTCTGCCCATCTGGCAGCAGGTCAACAGCTTGTTGGGCGAAGCTTCCACACTCAACAACATGGGCCGCGTCTACAACAACCTCGGCCAGCACGATAAGGCGATCGAGGTCCTCAATCAGGCCCTGCCCATGTGGCGTCAAACCAACAATCGTGCCGGAGAAGCCAGCACCCTCGACAATCTCGGCCGCTGCTTTTCCGACATGGGCCGCAGCCAGGAGGCCCTCGATAATCTCAATCAGGCCCTCCCGCTTTGGCGCGCCGTTGGCGAGATTGGCGGCGAGGCGCAGACCCTCAATAACCTCGGCAGAACCTACACCAATCTCGGCGAAAAAGAAAAATCTCTCGAATCCTACCAGGCCGCCCTCCCGCTCTGGCGCGAGCTCGGCCATCCCGAGGGCGAAGCCGCCTCCCTCAACGCCATCGGCCGAATCTATGACGATCTGGGCCAGAGACAACAGGGGCTCGACTACTACAATCAGGCGCTGCCCCTCTGGAAACTAGTCGGTAACCGCAGCGGCGTAGCCCTCGCCCTCTACGACATCGGCAGAATCCACGTCGAGATGGGCCAACCGCAACCGGCGCTCGATTTCTACAACCAGGCCCTCGTCATCTGGCGCGAAACCCAGGATCGCCGCGGCCAAGCCGCCGCTCTCAATCACATCGGCCGCGCTTACTCCGACCTTGGCGACCGTGACAAAGCCCTCGACTTCGACTATCAGGCCCTCGCCGCGTGGCGCGACGTGCAGGACCGCCGTGGCCAGGCCTTCGCTCTAAACAGCATCGGCCGCGTGTTCTCCGATCAGGGCAAGCTCGATCAGGCGCTGCCGCAGAAGCTCGCTGCGCTCTCCCTGGCCAAAGCTGCAGGTGATCCTGACCTCGAGGGCGGCATAGAAGCGTCGCTGATGCTCGATTTCCGCACCCAGCACCGTCTTGAGGAAGCCATCTTCTTCGGCACCGAAGCTGTGAATGCCTATCAGCTCATGCGCCGCAACATCAGCGGCCTCGATCAAAGCCTGCAGGAACAGTTTGCCCAATCGAAGTCCGCTACCTACCGCATGCTTGCCGAGCTGCTGCTGGAGGCCAACCGCCTCGGCGAAGCGGAACAGGTGATGGACCTGCTCAAGGAACAGGAACTGCAGGAAGTCGTCCTCGCCACTGCGGATCATCCCGATCGCCACGCCACCCCGCTCAATCTCACGCGCGCCGAGCAAGACGTCGAGACCGATTTGGCTGCACACGAACAAGCTGCCGTTGCCTTGACCGACTTGAGCGCGCAATACGAGGCGCTCTTGTCCAAACCCAACCGCACACCCGCCGAAGAGGCGGGAATGAAGGCGCTCGAAGCGAAGATCGAATCCGGCAACACCGGCGTTTCCGACTTCTTCCGCAAGACGCTTTACCCTCAGCTGGCGCAGAACGCCGGAACCCAGGCCGCGAATGCTTTGCTCAGTGAAGAGAAATCAGAGGTCAGCCGCCTGCAAAGCACCTTGGCCGACCTCGGTCCGCACGTCATCGGCATCCGGCTCCTGCTCGGCGATGAGCACGCCTACGTCGTCGTCATCACTCCGCGGTCGCGCAGGAAATATGAGCTGAAGGCCACGCCCGCCGAGCTCAACGACAAGGTTCAGCAGCTGCGCAACGAACTCCGCACGCCCTCATCCGATCCCAAACCGCACCTCGCCGAAATGTACTCCATCGTCGTCGCGCCCCTCGAAGCCGAACTCGCCGCTCTCGAGCAAAATCCCCTGGACAAGGGTCGCGTGCCCACGCTGCTCTGGTCCCTCGACGGCGCCATCCGCTACCTGCCCATGGCCGCGCTCTACGACGGCCACCGTTACATGGCCGAGCGCTTCAACAACGTCCTCTTCACCCCCGAGAGCTACGGCCACATGACCGCGCCCGACGCCAACAGAACCGCTCTGCGCGTCCTCGCCATGGGCTTGTCGAAGAGCTATGGCGGCCTGCCCGCGCTGCCCGGCGTCATCCCCGAGCTCGACGCCGTCGTCCACGACCCCACCGATGCGCAGTCTCACGGCCCCATCGATGGAACCCTTCTGCCTAACGAGCGCTTTACCTGGGCCGCGTTGAAGGCGCGGCTCGGTCCCGGCTCCGGCTATCCCGTCGTCCACATCGCGAGTCACTTCGTCCTCGAATCCGGCCGGGGAACCGAGCCCTGGCTCATGCTCGGCGGCAACGATGCAGGCGATCCCCAGGGATTTCCCCTCACCCTCTCGGAGCTTGAAAATTCCGTCGTCAGTTTTCACGGCACACGCCTGCTCACTCTTTCCGCCTGCAGCACTGCGAAGGGCGACACCGCAAGCGACGGCCTCGAGATGGACAGCCTTGGCATGGTTGCCCAGCAGAAAGATGCCGAAGCCGTGCTGGCCACGCTGTGGGATGTGAATGACACCAGCACCAGCCACATCATGAGCGACTTCTACGCGCGCTGGGTCAAAGATCCCGCAATCGGCAAGGCCGAGGCCCTGCGCCAGGCCCAGCTCGCTTTCCTGCACAGCTCATCGGCCTCCGCGCATTCGGGAACCGGCCGCGGCGTTCAAATCGCCTCTGAGCCCGCCTCCCAGGCCACGTCCTATGCTCATCCTTATTACTGGGCGCCCTTTGTCCTGATCGGAAACTTCCAGTAACCAAAGAAACGAAGTCTCCACAAGGTAGTCTGTTGGCAATTCTGGAGGATCGAATGCTTCTTCTCTGCGCCTTTTTGGTCGGCCTCGTAGCAGGGCTTCGCTCCATGATGGCCCCCGCAATCGTCAGCTGGTCCGCTCGCCTGGGCCTGTTCAACATCGAGGGGACGTTCGTCGCCCTGATGGAATACAGAATCACCGTTCTCGTCTTTACCGTCCTCGCTGTGTGTGAACTGGTGGTCGACAAGCTGCCCATGACCCCCAGCCGCAAGCAACTGGTGCCCTTCGCCATCCGCATCCTCAGCGGTGGTCTCGTCGGCGCCACTGTGGGAGCATCTGGAGGAAAGCTCATCCTCGGCCTCCTCTGCGGAATCATTGGAGCCGTCGCCGGAACCTTTGGCGGCGCCGCGGCCCGTGCCAAACTGGCTGCCGCCTTCGGCCGCGATTTCCCCGCGGCAATCCTCGAAGACATCGCCGCGATCGCGATTGCCATCTTCGCCGTGAGGCTTGCATGAAATACTCCTTCGACGCCATCGTCGTTGGCGCGGGCCAGGCCGGCCCTCCCCTTGTCGCCCGCCTTGCCGGCGCCGGCTGGAAAGTGGCCGTGGTCGAACGCCATCTCTTCGGCGGCACCTGCGTCAACAACGGATGCACCCCCACCAAAGCCATGGTTGCCAGCGCCCACGCCGCTCACCTCGCGCGCCGCGGCGCCGATTTCGGCATTCACGCCGGTCCCGTCACCGTCGATATGCGTGCCGTCAAGGCCCGCAAAGACGCCATTATCCTCAGCGCCCGTAGCGGCGTCGAGAAGGGCCTGCGCACCACCACCAACTGCACAGTCTTCACCGGCACGGCTTCCTTCGCATCCCCAACCACCATGCGCGTCGGAGACGATCTGCTCGAAGCGCCGAAAATCTTCCTCAACGTCGGCGCACGCCCGTTGGTCCCGAAAATGGCCGGCGTCGATTCTGTCCCGTTTCTCACCAGCACCACCATCCTCGATCTCGAAGAGCTTCCCGAACACCTCATCATCGTGGGCGCTGGCCCCGTTGGTCTCGAGTTCGCCCAGATGTTTCGCCGCTTCGGTTCTGCGGTCACCATCATCGATAAGAACTCCCGCCTCGCCGCGAAAGAAGACGAAGACGCCTCTAAGGTTATTCGTGACATTTTCGACTCCGAAGGCATCGAGGTCCGCATCAGCGCCAACTGCATCCATCTCGAGCGCCACGGTGACCAGGTTCTGGTCGGCGTCGAATGCAACGAAGGCGAACCGCATGTAATCGGCTCTCACGTGCTGCTGGCCGTCGGCCGCGTACCGAACACCGACGACCTCAACCTTCCCGCAGCCGGTATTACGCCCGACCAGCGCGGCTACATCCCCGTCGATGATCAGCTCCGCACCACGACTCCCGGCATCTTCGCCATCGGCGATTGCAACAGACGCGGCGCCTTCACCCACACTTCCTACAACGACTCCGAAATCGTCGCCGACAATCTCCTCAATGGCGCTTCGCGCCGCGTCAGTGACCGCATTTTTGCGTATGCCACCTACATCGATCCGCCGCTCGCCCACATTGGCATGTCCGAAGCCGACGTGCGCGCAACAAAGAAGCCGGCGCTCATCGGCGTGCGTCCCATGACCCGCATCAGCCGCGCCATCGAGAAAGGCGAGACCTTCGGTTACATCAAAGTTCTCGTCGATGCCGAATCTCAGCACATCCTCGGCGCAACCGTCTTTGGAACCGGCGGCGACGAGGCTATCCATTGCATCCTCACCGCCATGTACGCACGCCAGCCCGCCTCGCTCCTTACACACTCGGTGCACATCCATCCCACCGTCGCCGAGCTCATCCCGACCACCTTAGAAGATCTGAAACCCCTCCAATAATGCTTCGCATTCCTTTCGCTGAACTAGCGTCCACCCTCACCGGAATCCTTGTCAGCATCGGTTTCGAGCCCAATCGCGCCGAGCACTGCGCGCGCCTTTTCGCCGAAACCACGCGCGACGGCGTTTACTCGCACGGCGTCGAGCGCTTTCCGCGCTTCCTTGACACGATCCGCATCGGCTCCGTTGACATCCATGCGACACCCGAGCGCGTTCAGCAGTTCGGAGCCCTCGAACGCTGGGACGGTCATCGTGGCCCGGGCAATCTCAACGCCTGGGCCTCCATGGCGCGCACCATCGACCTGAGCAGCGACCACGGCATCGGCTGCGTCGCACTTGCCAATACGAACCACTGGATGCGTGGCGGCGCTTACGGCTGGCAGGCCGCGGATGCCGGCGTCATCGGCCTTTGCTGGACCAACACCCTCGCCAACCTCCCTCCGTGGGGCGCGTCCGTCGCCGCACTCGGCAACAATCCCCTAATCATCGCGGTCCCGCGCCCCGCCGGCCACGTCGTCCTCGACATGGCAATGTCGCAGTTTTCCTATGGCGCGCTCGAAACCTGGCGCCGCAAGGGCCAGCCGTTGCCCGTCGAAGGCGGATTCGACGCCGAGGGCCGTCTCACCCGCGATCCCGCCGCCATCGAAGCCTCGCAGCGTCCGCTCCCGATCGGCTACTGGAAGGGTTCCGGCCTCGCCATGATGCTCGACATGGTTGCCGCCCTGCTCTCCGGCGGTCTCGCGACCCATCAAATTCCCACCGACCCTGTTAAGGAAACTGGCCTGTCGCAACTCTTTCTCGCGCTGAACCTCGCGAAGCTGCAACCCGTCGAAGAATCAGCTCGCGCAGCCGACGCCATCGTCCAGTCCCTGCTCGCGGCCGGCGCATCGGTCCGCTATCCCGGCCAGCAAGTCCTCAAAACCCGCGCCGAGAACCTCGCGCTCGGCCTTCCCATCCGCGAAGAATTGTGGAACGATGTGTGCCGTCTCTGAATCGCCGTCCAGCGCTACTCTAAGAACAAATGCGCGCCGCCGTCCTTCACCACCCCGCTCCCATCGCCTCGCACCCGCTGGCGCTTGAAGACCTGCCCATCCCCGAGCCGGCTGCCGGTCAGGTCCTCCTCAAAGTCGAGGCCTGCGGCGTCTGCCGTACTGATTTGCATATCACCGCCGGTGAGCTGCCCCCGCTGCGCGACACTGTAACGCCAGGCCACCAGATCGTCGGCCGCGTGGAGGAACTAGGCTCCGGCGTCGACTCCGTCCGCATCGGCCATCGCGCCGGCGTCTCCTGGCTCGGCGGAGTGGACGGCACCTGCCCGCTCTGCCGCAAGAACCGCGAGAATCTCTGCGACCACCCCACCTATACCGGTTACTCCGTCAACGGCGGCTATGCGGAATACGCCGTCGCCCGCGCCGACTTCCTCATCGTGCTCCCTGAAGAACCCTCCGCCACCGATCTCGCGCCGCTGCTCTGTGCCGGCATCATCGGCTTCCGCAGCCTCCGCGTCGCTGAAATCGCCCCCGGCGACCGCGTCGGACTCTTCGGCTTCGGCGCTTCCGCGCACCTCGTCATCGAGGTCCTCCAATCCTGGAATTGTGAGGTCTACGTCTCCACGCGCGGCGCATCGCACCAGCAACTCGCCCGCACCATGGGCGCAACCTGGGTCGGCGACGACACCGAACGCCCGCCCGTCCCGCTCGACTGCGCGGTCACCTTCGCCCCCAGCGGCGACGTGGTCATCGCCGCGCTCGCCTCCCTGCGCAAAGGAGGCATCGTCGCCATCAACGCCATCCACCTCGACCGCATCCCCCAGTTCGACTACGACTCGCTGCTGTGGGGCGAGCGACAGCTGCGCAGCGTCGCCAATATGACCCGTCAGGACGGCCGCGACTTTGTCGCTCTCGCGGCAAAGATCGGCATCCGCCCCCGCACCACGCTGTTTCGCCTCGACCAGGTTAACGATGCCCTGCTCGCCGTCGCCAACGACGCCATCGACGGAGCCGCCGTCATCATTCCTTAACCAACCTGGCTGGCCCATATCTGCCCCGCTGTTGGGCAGATGTGGGATGGAACACTTCTCGCCGGCGTTCCGCTCCTTTTTGCGACCCCGCAGCCTCGTTAGCCGCCGCCCACCAGCGCCAGCGTGAATCCGTCGTACCCTTTGCTGCCCACCGTCTGAATCGTGGTCGCGCTCACCCGCGGCTCCTGCGCCAGCACCTCGTTCAGTCGTCGAATCCCCAGCACCCGCTCCTCCGTCGTCTGGGGATCGGCCACCTCGCCGTCGCGGATCACGTTGTCCACCAGGATCGCCGCTCCCGGCCGCGACAACCGCAGCGCCCACTCGAAATACTCCACGCTGCTTTCCTTGTCCGCATCGATGAAAACAAAATCGAACGGCCCAGCACCCTCCTCCGCCAGCCGCGGCAGCGTCTCCAGCGCAATCCCCAGCCGCTGATTGACCACCTTCGCCAAACCGGCGCGTTTGATATTCTCCCGCGCCACTTCAAAATGTCTTGGATCCGCCTCGAGCGTGACGACCCGCCCACGCGGCGGCAACGCCCGCCCCAGCCAGATCGTGCTGTACCCGCCCAGCGTCCCGATCTCGAGGATTCTCCGCGCTCGCACCATCCGCGCCAGCAAATACAGCAGCTTTCCCTGGCTCGGCGTCACCGCAATCTCCGGCAGCCCCGCCGCCGCGCTCGCCTCGCGCGCCGCATCGAGCGCCGGATCCGGCAGCATCAGCACCTTCTCAAGGTACTTGTCGACCGCGGTCCATAGCTCCTGAGACACCAACCCCTCCGGCGCAGCAGACAAAATCAAACTGTGCAGCGATTAGCTCGAAACCAGCTCGGAAAAATCGGCGATCCTCGAAAACGCGCTGAGTACTTCGCTAATCAGTGCCAGCCGATTATCCCGCGTCGCCTTGTCGTCGACCATCACCATCACTTTGTCGAAGAACAGATCGACGTGCGGCCGCAGTGTTGCAATCTTCTCCAGCGCCTGCCGATACTCCTGCCGCCGGCGCAGCTCCTCCACGACTGGAGCCAGTTTCATCGCCTCGGCGTGAAGCCCACGCTCGGCAGGGTCCTTCAATAGGTCCGGGCTTGCCGCGCCCGTCTCCTGTCCAGGATTCAGAGCGCCCTTTTCTTCCGCCTGCCGCAGAATATTTTTGATTCGCTTGAACGCCGCCGCAATCGCCGCCAGATCCTCCGACCCGCGTACCGCTGTCAGCGCTTCCGCCCGCGCAATCGCATCGCGCATATTATCGGAGCGAACCGCCACCACCGCATTGACCACGTCGTACGCGAAGCCGCGCAGATCCCGCAGCCAGAACACCAGCCGCTCTTCGAAGAAAGCCGCCAGCTTCGTGCGGGTCTCTTCGCTCAGCTCCGCCGGCACTGCTTTGACCAGGTCCGAACGCACCAGCGGCAATCCCGTCTCCGCCAGAATCTTCACGATGGCGTTCGCCGCCCGCCGCAGCGCAAACGGATCCTTCGACCCCGTCGGCTCCAGGCCAATCGAGAACATCGCCACAATCGTCTGAATCCGATCGACAATTCCCAGCACCTGTCCTTCCACCGTCGGCGGAATCGGATCCTCCACCGCGGCCGGCGAATACTGCCAGTAGATCGCCTGAGCCACTTTCTCGCCCAGCCCCTGCGCGCGCGCATACAACCCGCCCACAATCCCCTGCAACTCTGTGAACTCCTTCACCAGCTCCGTCGTCAGGTCGGTCTTCGCCAACTCAACGGCTTTCAGAAGCGCCTTTCGATCGACAAACGTTCCACGTTCCTCCAGCAAGCCCACCAGCTTTTCCGCGATCCGCAGATTGGCTTGGGTCTTGTCCCAGTAGCTGCCCAGCTCCTTGTGGAAGGTCACCGACTTCAGCTTCTCCACCCGGTCTTCAAGCGGAATCTTCTGATCGACTCTCCAGAAGAACCGCGCATCGCTGAAGCGCGCCCGCAGCACCCGCTCATGCCCGTGCCGGATCACGTCGATCCCCATCTCTTCCGGGTGCGTGTTCAGCACAGCCAAAAAATACGGTTCCAGCTTCCCAGCGGCATTTTCCACGGCAAAGTATTTCTGGTGATCCCGCATCACCGTCACCAGCACTTCTTCCGGCAACTCCAGGTATTCGGGATCGAAGTTCCCCAGAACCACCGACGGCCACTCCGTCAGGTGCGTCACCGTCTCCAGCAGCGCCGCGTCCTCGCGCCAGCGCGCGCCCGGCACGCTTCGCGTTTCCAGATCCAGCGCCTTGCGGATACGGTGTTGCCGCAGCTTCACATCCGCTGTGACTTTCGCCGCCTCCAGCAGTCCCAGATAATCGTCAGGGTGATCGATGGTCACTGCGGCGTCGCCGTGCAAAATGCGGTGCCCCCACGTGAGATTCGCCGCGCGCACGCCGGCAAATTCCACCGGCAGGATGGCATGATCCAGCAGCGCCACCATCCAGCGCACCGGCCGCACAAAACGCTCCGGCTTCAGCGGCCTCCAGTACATGGTCTTCGGCCAGTAGAGCGCGGCCAGCTCCGCGGCCAGCAGATCGCCCAGCACCTCGCTCGCCTCGCGCCCGTGGTGCAGCACATTCGCCGAGACGTACTCACCCTTGGGTGTCGAGATCTTCTCCAGCGCCTCAACTCCCACGCCCGCCTTGCGCGCAAAAGCCTGCGCTGCCGCCGTCGGTTGCCCGTCCTTGAACGCCACACTCCACGCCGGCCCCGTCGTCTCGCGTCGCGCGTCCGGCTGCCGCGCCAGCACGCCATTCACCTGCACCGCCAGCCGCCGCGGTGTCGAATAGCTGTGAATCTCGTGCTCGTCCTTCAGCAGCCGCTCCCGCCGCAGTAATTCCACCACCCGCTCGGTCAGCTCTGCCTCAGCCGCTGCGATCATGCGCGCCGGAATCTCTTCGAGCCCCGCTTCGAACAGAAGGTCCGCCATCGCTACCGGCCTCCCGCTCTCTGCCGCTGCGCGGCATACGCCTTGGCCACACCCACCACCATGTTGCGAATGCGCGCCATCACCGCCACCCGCTCCGTCACCGAAATCGCCCCGCGCGCATCCAGCAGGTTGAACAGGTGTGAGCATTTCAGGCATAGCTCATACGCGCCCAGAATCGGAAAACGCCGCAGCGCCACGCGCACATCCTCGTCGGCCGAAGTGCCCGCCCCATCGTGCACTACCCGGTCGTGAATCTTCTCGTGCCTCTCGGCCGTCTTCTCCGCCTTGAAATTCTGATGAAACTCGTCGAGCAGCGCCTGGCACTCCGCCTCGTACAGCCGCAGATGCTCCCACAGCTTCCCGATGTCCGCCGCCTCGAAGTTATAAACCGAAAGCTGCAGCTCTTCCTCAAGGCGAATGTCCCCGTAGGTCACCGCGCGGCCCGTCTTCGGATCGACCGCCCACACCACGTCGTAGAGCGAGTCCACATCCTGCAAAAACGCCGCGATGCGCTCCAGCCCATAGGTGATCTCGCCTGAGATCGGATCGAGGTCCATCCCGCCGCACTGCTGGAAGTAAGTGAACTGCGTAATCTCCAGGCCGTCCAGCATTACCTGCCAGCCCACGCCCCACGCGCCGCCCACCGGCCACTCCCAGTTGTCTTCCTCGAACTTGATGTCGTGCTCGCGCAGCCGAATCCCGATCGCCTCCAGCGACTCAAGATAGATTTCCTGGATGTCCTCCGGCGGCGGCTTCAGGATCACCTGCAGCTGCGTGTGCTTGTACAGCCGGTTCGGATTCTCTCCATAACGCCCGTCCGCCGGCCGCCGCGAAGGCTGGATGTACGCGATCGCTATCGGATCCGGACCCAGAACACGCAAAAATGTGTCCGGCGACATCGTCCCCGCGCCCACTTCCACGTCATACGGCTGCGCCAGCACACAGCCCCGCTCCGCCCAAAAGCTCTGCAGGCGAAGCAGCAGTTCCTGAAAGGTCAGCGCCTTCCGCGCGACAGGCCTGGTGGTTGCGGTCAACGGGTACACCTGAAATTTGGATAATTTGCTCTAACGATTCTATCGGCAGCGAAGCTCAAGCGCACAGCCGTAAAGACCGGGGATCCGCTTCTCTTACGCGGCTCCTCCCAATTCGGTCTCTGCCCAGAACTGAACCGACGTCATCACCGGAACCACCTCGAAGTCCACCAGGTCGCTCCAGTTGCCGATCCACTCCCGCAACGCCGCCTCGTCGTTCGCCTCCATCAGCTGAAAGCATCGCTTGCCCGCCACATCCACCCAGCTCGCATGGTAGGTCAGCCCCTGCGGCATCATCCGTCCGCGCCGCCGGAAGCGCTCCCCAACCGGTCTCGCGTCGCCGCTCTTAAACGATTCAATCACCATGAACAGCATGGAAGGAGTTTAGCTCCGTTCGCCTGCCAGCGCGCACCCTCCCGCCAGAAACACCATCGGAAACATCACCATCGTGTAACGCTGTTCGGGATTCTCCATCGTCGCCAGCAAAATGCACCGCAGCCCGATGGTCGCCAGCAACACTGCCTGCAGCGGCACCCTCCGCTTCGCGAATCCCGCCACCGCCAGCCCCAAATATGCCAGATTCAGCAGTCCCAGCCCCATCGCAATCGCGCTGTCCTGCGGATGATCGCCCACCTCCCACCACCAGAGGTTCAGCGGGAACCGTTCCGTGCGTGGCCAAAGCCACATATCCGCAACCCGCCACAGCGGCAGAACAACGTAGTAATTCCACGGCCGCTCCCGGATGCGTTCCGCCGCCAGCGCCGCGAATTGCGCATCCAGCTCCGGCGTCACTTCGAGCTGCTTGTTGTGCTCCTCGATCAGCGCTTTCGTCAGCCGGCATTGCGCAGCCGTCCAACACGCCCGCGCCGGCACGTCTTCCGGATCGATCTCGCCGTTCAGATTCCAGAAAACCGTTCCCGCATCCACAAAGTTCACTGACCACGTCCGCATCCAGCGAAAGAACCCCGCCGGCACGAACTCCCCGGGATTATTGACATACCGCGGAGCCAGCGGCTGCACTGTATGAAACGTCCGGTAATTCCGAATCATCCAGGGAACCAGCGGTAGCACCGCCAGCACCCCAGCCACCATCGCTAGCCGCAAGCCGCGCCCGGTTCCCGCCGGCTCCCTCGCATACCAAAGAATCCCCACACAGAAAGCCGCCGTCAGCAAAACTCCATCTGGCCGCAGCATCATCCCGTAGCCCATCGCCGCCGCTAGCGCCAGCAGCGGCCCCAGCACCGGCTTCCCCGCTCGCGCCGCCCGCACCAGTCGCGCCAGCGCCCAGATCGCCAGCGCCACGCAGAAGATCGACAGGCTCTCCGTCAAGCCCGTCACCGCGTAGGCCGCTGTGAATGGACAGAACACCGCCAGCAACAGCACCGCCCACCCGGCCCGCCGCGAGACCTCCTTCCGCGCACAATCCCACAGCAGCCAGCAACCCGCCAAATCGATCAGCGCCTGCACCACCAGTACCGCGTGCGGATGCCCCCACCCAAACACGGAGAAAAAAACACCCAGGAAGAGCGGATAGCCCGGCAGCCGCACCAGTGAGGGTTGAATCACGTTGCCATTGAAAAACCCATAGATGCCGTGATGGAACCAGTTACGCGCCAGCTCTGTGTACGCCGTCGTGTCATCGTCGAGCGAGAGCGGCATCAGCAGAAAGACGATTCGATACGCGAATCCCGCGGCAAGCACGGCCGCAACCGTCCACCGCTCCCCGATGCGCGCGCTCTCCGTCAACCCGTCGCGTGTCTCGCTCAATGCTGTCGCCTGAAAGAAATTCGCAGAACTGAGGCCTCAGTCCCCCGCCGCAATCTTCTCCGTGTGCCGCGACATCCGCGCCGTTCGCTCGATCTTCTCCCAGTTGAACGGCCGCCCCTCCAACGCCCTCTTCAGCGTCCGGAACAGCACAATCGAGAAGATCTGCCGGTAGCTGAACCGCTGCAGCCACACGTGAAACAGCAGCCATCCGTCGCCCCTGTTCGCCGGATGCCTCGGCTCCAGGCTGAAAGCCAGCAGCGAAGTCATGAAATCGATCAACAGGAAGCCAAGGAAATACACCAGCAGCTTCTCCACCGTAGCCGCATTGGCTGTCTCCGGATGGTAGTGTTTGTCGACCATGAACTGAATCACCCCGAATGCAAACATGATGTCGATGAATGGGGAGACCAGCGGCAGCAGAATCTGGAAGATCAGAATATTCGGCAGCGCAAAGAATCCCATCGCCGGATTCGTCCTCGCCGCACCCCGATGCTTGAACACCGCCTGCAGAATGCCGAACGACCAGCGGAACCGCTGCCTCATCAGGCTGCGCGCCGTCGCCGGCGCCTCGGTGAACGCCAGCGCATGATCGTCATAGATCACCTTGTAGCGGTCCTCCAGCAGGCTCATGCTCAGGTCCGCATCCTCCGCCACTGTATTCACCGGATAGCGCCCCGCTTTCTTCACCGCGCTCGTCCGCCAAGCCCCTATCGCGCCCGGAACCACCGTCACCACGTTGAACAGATCCATCGCCCGCCGCTCGAAGTTCTGGCTCGTGATGTATTCGAGCGCCTGCCACCGCGTCCACAGGTTGATGCGGTTGCCCACCTTCGCATTCCCCGCCACCGCGCCCACCCGCTCATCGGCAAAGTGGCGTACCAGTTTCGAAACCGCGTCCCGCGCGATCACTGTGTCCGCATCGATGCCGACGTAGACTTCCTCCTCCACATGATCCAGCCCGAGATTCAGCGCCTCCGCCTTGCCGCCATTTAGCTTGCTCAGCACCAGCAACCGGCCGTCCTCAATCTCCTTCGGATAGGCATCGCGCGCCACATCGAACGTCCGGTCCACCGACCCGTCATCCACCACAATGACCCGCAGATTTTTGTAATCTGACTTCAGCACGGATCGAATCGTCCGCACGATTACCTTCTCCTCGTTGTATGCCGGAATCAGCACCGCCACCTGCGGCTCATACACGCCGGGCGGAATCCGCCGACGGCGCAACCGGTCAATCGTTGCAAAAATGCCGACCAGAATCAGGCGAGCGCTCATCAGCACGTCGCCAATAAAGAAAATATCCACCACAAAATTCGCGAAGAACGAGAAGAAAAAGAACGCCACCCAGTCGATGCGCGCCTGCCAGCGCATCTTCGGTGAAATCGGCGGCATCACCTCTGCCGTAGTCTTCCCCATCAGCTCCGAGACCGGCACAATTTCGTAGCCCCTGGCCCGAAGCGTCGTGATCAGCAACGGCAGCGCCGCCACCGTCGCCGCGCGGTTCCCGCCCCCGTCGTGCAGCAGGATGATGCTGCCCCGCATCCACGGGTGGGTCTTCATGTCGTCCAGTTGCTGCAAAACGCTGTCCGTGATTTCCTGCGGCGATTTGTGCGGATGCTCGTTCCAGTCGTCGGTGTCGATCTTGTCCCCGATGATCGTGTAGCCCATCTGTTGGATCCGATACGCAGGCGCCGCCTCGTCATTCGTATCCGGTTCCTGATCGATCGAGTAGGGCGGCCGAAAATACAGCGGCTGAATCCCTGTCTCCGCCGCAAACAATCGCTCCGTCCAGTTCAGTTCCAGCTCCAGCTGACGCTGCGAAATTTCGCTGATGTCCGGATGCGTAAAGGTGTGATTGGCGATCTCGTGCCCCTCGCGCACGTACCGCTGCAACAATCCGATGTTGTTTTGCGCCTCCTCGCCGATCACCATGAACGCGGCCTTCACGTGGTACTGCTTCAACACATCCAGAATCTTCGGCGTCCATACCGGATCCGGCCCGTCGTCGAAGGTCAGCGCCAGCTTGTGCGGGTCGTACCCGTATTGCTCGATCGTGTAGGAGCGCGGCAGTCGAACCATGTCCTCATCGGTCACGGTGAAGTTGTCCGCATCCATCTGGATGTTTCGCTGGCCCGTCTGCGGCCGCGCCACAATGCGCAGAATGTCGCCCTCGCCCTCGGTATCCACATCCGCGCCCGGCGGCACCGTCTTCAGCAGGTCCGGCGCGTTCGCCGCGCTGGGATGATCCC
>Ga0187855_10001851_pt1 | contig 16302 bp, 6 predicted proteins | sample June2016WEW_8_10_2_FD_132969 | JGI IMG/M metagenome (GOLD analysis project Ga0187855, IMG submission 132969) | Peatland microbial communities from SPRUCE experiment site at the Marcell Experimental Forest, Minnesota, USA - June2016WEW_8_10 | ecosystem: Environmental > Terrestrial > Soil >...
CGATTGGGCCTCCGCTGCGGCGGAGGCCCAACTTCGTTCGGGAACGAATTGAGATTGTCGGTATCCCAGGTCCCAAAAAAGGGGACCTGGGGCACCCGATGTGACTGAAAGCTCAAAGACATCTATGGCTGGCAAAGGCTTCACCGTAAAGAAGGAATGGGACAATCCCAAAGAGCACCAGATGCCCGAGAATGCGCGGGTACCGGCTGAGGTGCGCCTGGGTTCGGTTTTGGTATCTCCGGCTACGGTTCTGGCGCCCATGGCCGGGGTTACGGATACGGTTTTCCGGCGCTTTATTCGCCATGCCAGCATGTTCACGACGGCATCGGCTCGGAACGAGTCGATTGACGACGCGATGACCAATGCGCAATCCGGATGCGGGCTGCTGATGACCGAGTTCACTTCGGCAGACGGGCTGTCGCGGATGCGAGAGTCGAAGCGGCGGCGCTATTTGACGTTTTATGACGACGAACACCCCATCGGAGCGCAACTCTTCGGTTCGAACGCAGAGACGCTGGACGATGCAGCTCGGATTGTGGAAGAAACGGGCTTCGATACAGTGGACCTGAACCTGGGCTGCCCGGCCAAGAGGGTCGTGGGCTGCAACGGTGGATCGGGACTGCTGCGCGACCTGCCTAAGATCGGCGAGATCTTTCGCGCCATCCGCAATGCGGTAACGATTCCTTTCACCGTCAAGTTCCGCCTGGGCTGGAACGACAGCCAGATCGTCTGCCTGGAGTTGGCTCGAATGGCGGAGGCCGAAGGGCTCGCAGCCGTAGCGCTGCACGCCCGGACGCGAGAACAAGGCTATAGCGGCCAGGCGCAATGGCAGTGGATCGCCGCAATCAAGCAGGCGGTGAAGATTCCGGTCATCGGCAACGGCGACATTTGCACTCCTGAGGACGCCGCGGCCATGATCGCTCTCACCGGCTGCGACGCGGTGATGATCGGTCGCGCCGCGCCGGCCAACCCGTGGATCTTCCGCCAGATTGCTCAGTACACCGCCACCGGAAGCTACGAGCGGCCCACGGACGAGGACCGTTACCGGATGATTCGCGCCTATTTCCAGATGCTGCTGGACGAAGCTGAAGCCACCAGGGATTTGCCTCGCGCCGAACGCATGGGCGAAACGGCCGGTAAGATGAAGCAGTTTGCCACCTGGTTCACCCACGGCGTACCGGGCGGTGCAAAGCTGCGCGCAGCCATTTACCAGGCACGCACCGGAGCGGATGTGTTGGCCCAGGTTGAACTGTTCTTTGCGGCTCGGCTTACTGGTGACCCCGGTCCCGAGCCAGCCTCAGAAAGCGAACCGCAAGCCTTCCCTCAACCCTCGCTCATCTGCGATTAGATGCAGTTCCGCTGTGCGCTTACCTTTTTCCTTCGGCTCTTTACATGCTCCGCCGGCGGGCGATATTCCCTTTGAAAAGCCAGCGAAAATACTGCCCGGCAATCCGGATTTATGTGCAGATTCACCTGAAGGTTCAAATCAGGCAACGAATGACCTCGACATAGATCACATTGAATATGAAACGGGTATAGTTACCTTGCGTTAATATAACTCGAATGCTCGAATTTCAAAGTTACATAAATGCTCGGATAACTCGCACCAACTGTGCTTACAGACCCTGTTTAGGGCTTCTACGTTCGTAACTTCGCAATGGTAACTTCGCAATTTCTTCCTGCTTTAATTGCGTCATTGACCTCAATCATTGTCGAGGTTATACTTCTTGCGACTTCCAGCCTCACAAATTTTCGGATGTTTGCGATGCAGGCAGGCATGCGGAATGTCGTATGGGCCGTGTTTTATCGATCACACAGCCATGGACAGGTGATCTAACTCACCTGCTCACAGGAGAATTCCGCTATGCTGCCATACTTTCTACCTTGCCTTTGCCCGATTTCCACGTTCGTTTTTCGTTCCGCCTTCAGCCGTCGGCTCAGGCTGGCCGCCAAATACCTCGCGCTCGTCGCGCTCGTTGCGGGGGTGTGGAATGCCGGTCATGCGCAGCAAACGTTGCAGGTATTGCAGCATCACGTCCGCCCCGCTGTTTCCAACGGGCAGGCGGCGCTGGTGGCTCCTTTGCCGGGCACAAGGCAAATGAATCTCACCATCGTGATTCCGTTGCGCAACCAGGACCAACTGACCAGCTTGCTGAGCCGACTCTATGACCCCTCCAGCCCCGATTACCACAAGTTCCTCAGCGTAGATCAGTTCACGGAGCAGTTCGGGCCCACGGCAGCGGACTACCAGGCGGTGGTCGATTTTGCCCGCTCCAACGGTTTCTCGGTGTCCGATGAGCCCAGCAATCGGCTCTTGGTGCCGATCAGAGGCCCAGTTGCGCAAATCAACAAAGCCTTTCACGTAAGGATGAATACCTACCAGCATCCGACTGAGAATCGCACCTTCTTTTCGCCGGATCGCGAACCCTCGCTGGCCCTGAGCGTACCTGTAGCGCACATTGCCGGAATGAACAACTACTCTTTGCCGAAGCCTGCTGTGGTAAGAGCGCCTTCGGCGCAGGAAATTGCCGATGTCGCCGGGTCGGGGCCCGGAGGTTCTTACCTCGGCAGCGACATGCGGGCAGCCTATTACGGCGGTACTACTCTTACCGGCATCGGCCAGGCGGTGGGATTGTTCGAGTTCGGCGGCTACTACTTGAGCGATGTGAACTCGACCTTCAGCAACGCTGGGCAAACCTACAGTGTTCCCATCAATAACGTATTGCTGGACGGCGCCACCGGGGCTCCGGGAAGCGAAGATGCCGAAGAGGTGCTGGACATTGTGCAGGCCATCGGCATGGCGCCAGGCTTGAGCCAGGTTCGCGTCTACATTGGAAACGCGGTAGACAGCCTTGACGATGCAAACATTTTCAACTCGATGGCAACGGAGAACATCGCCAAACAAATCAGCGTCTCCTGGGGTTGGTATCCGGACGATCCCACCACGGACGATGTGTTCTTTGAGGAGTTTGCGGCACAGGGTCAGACTCTCTTTGTTGCGTCAGGAGACGAGGGAGCATTCGATGTTTCGATCAGCCCATTTTTCTATCCCGCGGAAGATGTTTATGTAACGGCCGTGGGCGGAACTCACCTGACCACAACTGGCGCGGGTGGAGCGTGGGTTTCAGAGACCGCGTGGAATTCTGAGGGAGACGGCAGCGGCGGCGGCATCAGTCCCGATGGCATCGCGATTCCGAGTTGGCAGACTGGAGCGATAAATAGCTCGAACGGAGGTTCATCGACGCTCCGCAACGAGCCGGACGTGGCCATGGAAGGCGACTTCGACAACTACAACTGCAACGTAGGCGTATGCGAAGCAGGCTGGGCGGGCACCAGCTTTGCGGCGCCGCGCTGGGCCGGTTTTATGGCGCTGGTGAATCAGCAGGCTGTAGAGGCGGGTAATGCGCCCCAGGGCGGCATTGGCTTTATTAATCAGTCCATTTATACGATCGGTGAGGGCTCCAGCTACAACAACGACTTTCACGATATCACCAGCGGGAATAACGATACTGATAACCAGCCGGTATGGTACAGCGCCGTAACGGGTTACGATCTGGTAACCGGATGGGGCAGTGCGAACGGGCAGGACCTGATCAACGATCTGGCGGGTCCGCAGGTACCGGGCTTCTGGCTCGAATCCTCCTCGGCCTTGGTCAACGTCAACCCGGGCGGATCGGGTACGACCACCATAACGGTGACTGACGCGGGCGGATTCACCGGCAACGTTACTCTGGCGATCACCTCCGCACTGCCCAGCGGCGTCACCGCATCCTGGGGGACGAACCCCACAAGCGGAACAAGTGTGCTGACTCTGACGGCGAGCAGTTCCACTCCTGTCGGAACAACGAACCTGACCATCATCGGCACTTCAGGCAACCTGAAGACGACCACCACACTTAGCGTGTCAATCAATGTGCCGACGTTTGTGCTTTCGGCATGGCCGAGCAACACGAGCGTCAATCAGGGCGGCTCCACCACATCCACCGTCACGGTGACCCCTGAATATGGATTCACAGGCAGCGTCAATCTGGCGGCCTCCGGCTTGCCCACGGGTGTGACCGCAACATGGGGTACGAACCCCACATCCGGCACCAGTGTTCTAACTCTCACGGCCAGCAGTACTGCACCCGCCTCCACGGGCACAGTGACCATCACTGGCACTTGCGGCTCCCTGACCATAACCACCACTGTTGTCCTGACCGTTTATGCGCCAACATTCACACTTGGCAATTCAGGCAACGTGAGCGTCGGTCAAAATAGCTCCACCGGAACCTATATCTACATCTACAACCAGGATGGCTTCAACGGCAGCGTAAATATGACCGTGTCCGGCCTGCCTGCCGGAGTAACAGCATCCTTCTCTCCGAACCCCGCAACTTACAATAGTTACCTCCAGCTGACGACAAGCAGTTCCACTGCTCCCGGAATATATACATTAACTGTCACTGGCACCTCTGGCAGCATCACGGCAACCACCAGTTTCACACTGACTGTAAATGCGCCGGGCTTCACGCTCACAGCGGTGAGCGCGAACATTGGTCAAGGCAGCACAACTACAACCTATGTCTTTGTGAACGACATGTATGGATTCACCGGCAATGTGAATCTGACTCTGTCGGGCCTCCCGAGCGGAGTAACCGCATCCTTCTCTCCAAACCCCTCTTCGTACTACAGTATGTTGACTTTTACGGCGAGCGGTTCCGCCGGCATCGGATCATACACGTTGACCTTGACCGGCACCTCTGGCTCACTGACGGCTACCACTACCATGACTTTGGGAGTCTATGCGCCGGGCTTCACGCTTTCCAGTGCAGGCTACACGAGCATCGGCCAGGGAAGCACCGCTACGAGTTACGTCTATATGTACCCAGAATATGGATTTGACGGCAACGTGACTCTATCTGCGTCCGGCCTGCCGAGTGGCGTGACCGCATCCTTCTCGCCAAATCCCACTTCTTCCACATTCAACACAATGACTCTCACGGCGAGCAGTTCTACCCTCCTCGGTTCATACAGTTTGACGATAAACGGCAAAAGTGGTCCGACGACGGCAAGTGCCCCGCTAACTCTGCAGGTCAATGCGCAAAGCTTCACGATCTACGATTCGCCGAATAGTGCGAGCCTGCTCCAGGGCAACTCCAACACTACCGAAGTGTATGTAAACCCACAGAACGGGTTCAACGGCAACGTAAGCCTTGCCGTTTCGGGAATGCCCAGCGGAGTAACTGCAGATTTTGCTCCGAATCCCACTTCAACTGGCAGCAGCGTGCTGATGCTGATGTCGAGCAGCACCACGTCCGCCGGAACTTATAACTTAACCATCACCGGCACCTCCGGCAGCCTGACCGCAACCACAACACTTGCTCTGACGATCAATGCACCAACCTTCGCGCTCTCTGATATGCCAGGCGACCTGGTCATAGACCAGGGCAACTCTGCCACTTCCACCGTCACGGTGATTCCTGCTTATGGATTTGGTGGCAGCGTAGGCCTGGCGGCGTCGGGCCTGCCAAGTGGCGTGAGCGCGTCCTGGAGCACAAATCCAACAATCGGAAGTAGCGTGCTTACGCTGACAGCCAGCAGCTCGGCCACGCCGGGAAAGACAGCCGCGACCATCACCGGCACCTCCGGCGGACTGACGGTAACCACGCCTCTTACGGTCACGGTCAGGGCCGTGGCCGCGGCAACCACGACCACGCTGGCCGTGACTTCGGCAGGTAGCCCCGTCACATCGGTTAGCTCAGCCAGTATGGTGACTCTGACAGCAACAGTAGGTGCCGGCTCAACTGCGGTTACAGCCGGGCAGGTGAATTTCTGTGACGCAACGGCGGCATACTGCGAAGACATCCACATTCTCGGCTCGGCGCAGTTGACGAGCGCGGGGACGGCGGTGCTCAATTTCATTCCCGGGATCGGAAGCCACAGTTACAAAGCAGTATTCGCTGGAACCTCAAGCAACGCGAAAAGTGCCTCCAATGCGTCTCCTCTACAGGTGACCGGCAGCTTTGCTTCGACAAACACAATTGCCCAGAGCGGCGTTGCCGGCAATTACACATTGACAGCAACAGTAGCGGGTCAAGGTCCGTTGGCGCCGACGGGGACGGTGTCCTTTCTGGATACAAGCAATGCAAACTCCTCGTTGGGAACCGCGGCTTTGGGAGGAGGCCAGGTGGCTCTGAACTGGCTGAACCCCCAGTCGCCTGCGACGGGATCTTATCCGGATTCCGTTGTAACGGCGGACTTCAATGGGGATGGAATACCGGACCTGGCCGTTACGAATAGTGATAACTATACGGTGACAATCCTGCTGGGCAATGGAGATGGAACATTTACCACAAAAGCAAGCCCGACAACAGGCTACTGGCCCACGTCCATGCTGACAGCGGACTTCAACGGAGACGGCAAGCCGGACCTGGCCGTCATAAATGGGGATAGCAATACTTTGACAATTCTGCTGGGCAACGGAGACGGAACATTTAAATCCGCCGCCAGCCCGCAAACCGGAAGCTCGCCAACAGCGTTAGTGGTTGGGGATTTCAATGGGGACGGCATTCCGGATTTGGCCGTCGCAAATTCGCAAGGCAACACGGTGACAATTCTGTTGGGCAACGGAGACGGAACATTTACCTCAGGGGCAAGCTCGGTCACAGGAAGCGGACCCATGGCAATAGTGACGGCCGACTTCAATGGGGACGGCATTCCCGACCTTGCGGTGGCGAACATGTATAGCGGCACCGTGACGATTCTTTTGGGTAATGGGGATGGGACGTTTACGCCCAGCGCCATGAGTCCACCAACAGGTTACGACCCCGTCGCTATTGCTGTTGGAGACTTCAACGGGGACGGCATACCCGATCTAGCCGTAGCGAACTCCGATAGTGCAACCGTGACGATTCTGCTGGGCAATGGGGATGGGACGTTTACTGAAAGCTGGGAAAATCCGGAAACAGGCGAATCGCCCCAGTCCATCGCTGTTGCCGACTTCAATGGGGACGGTAATGCTGATCTTGCTGTAACGAACTATTACAGCAATACGTTGACGGTCCTGTTGGGCAACGGCGACGGAACATTCGACAGCAGTGCGATGAGCCCGTCCACCGGCGCTTATCCCCGGGGCGTTGCCATAGCGGACTTCAACGGCGATGGAAAGCCGGACATGGCCATAGTTAACAACAATGGCAACTCGGTAACGATTCTTACGACGCAGTTGACGCAGACGGCAACCGCGACGGCAACCGGGATTTCGCCTGTAGGTTCAGGAATCCACTTGGTTGACGCAAGCTATCCCGGGGACAGCAACTATAGCTCCAGCATTTCACCCACTACGGGGCTGACCGCGACAGGGCCGCCCCCGGCGCCGCTCAGCTGGACAACACCGGCGTCGATCACCTACGGAACAACTCTGGGCACAACACAACTCGATGCCACTTCGACAGTAGCGGGAACGTACGCGTACACTCCGCCTGCTGGAACATTGCTCGGTGCCGGCAAGCAGACGCTGTCAGTGCTCTTCACGCCCAACGACACAACGGACTACTCGTCGGCGACGGCTACCGTGACCCTGACCGTGAACCAGGCGACGCCGGCGATCACATGGCCAACGCCTGCGGCCATCGTCTACGGCACCCCGCTGAGCTCGACGCAACTCGATGCTACCTCGACAGTTGCCGGCAGCTTTACGTACACTCCGCCGGCGGGTACGGTGCTGGCTGGTGGAAACCAGCCGCTGAAGGTGACGTTTGCACCTGCGGATACTGCGGATTACACCACCGCCACGGACAGCGTGACGCTGACTGTAAACCGCGCCACGCCGACGGTGACGGTAACGCCATCTTCATACCAAATCACTACGGCCCAGGCACTGACAGTCCCAGTTGGAGTCAGTGGCGGAGCCGGCAACCAGACAGCCACCGGTTCGGTGATATTGAGCAGCGGCAGCTACACCTCTGCGGCGACACCGCTGAGCAGCGGCAGCGCTACAATCAATATTCCGGCCGAATCACTGGCTGCGGGCAGTGATACGCTGAAGGCCACCTACACGCCGGATTCCAACAGTTCATCAACTTATAACTCTGCAACAGGAACATCTTCTGCAGTTACAGTTACCGCAGGAGTTGCGTCCACACCCACATTTATGCCTGCCGCCGGCACATACACATCAGCGCAATCGGTCACCATCACCGATGCAACGGCTGGCGCCGCCATCTACTTCACAACCAATGGAACGGCTCCGACAACTGCGTCAATGAAGTACACAACAGCAGTCACCGTTTCGTCGACTGAAACACTGCAGGCGATTGCGACCGCCAGCGGCTATTCAAACAGCGCCGTGGCATCCTCCGCATACACGATTAACCTTCTGTTGACCCCGCCCACTTTCTCGCCCGCCGCCGGCAGCTACACCACGGCTCAGTCGGTAACCATCAGCGATACAACATCCGGCGCGGCTATCTACTACACCACCAACGGTACCGCGCCGACGACAGCGTCAACAAAGTACTCAGCCGCTATTACTGTCTCATCGACTGAAACCCTGGAGGCTATTGCCACCGCGTCGGGTTATACATCCAGCACGACGGCCACTGCGAAGTACACCATCACGCCCACGGCGGCAACCCCAACCTTCTCGCCCGCCGCCGGCGCTTTCTCATCAACCCAGTCGGTCACCATTACCGATGCAACCTCCGGTGCAACCATCTACTACACCACCAACGGAGTTGCGCCCACCACCGCTTCAACCAAATACGCGGCCGCCGTTACCATCGCATCCACTGAAACCCTGGAAGCGATTGCTGTTGAGACAGGCTATGCAAACAGCACCGTAGCCACCGCTGCCTATACCATCGCAGCAGCCATAACCACTCCCACCTTCACACCTGGTGCCGGCACATATACTTCCAAGCAGTCGGTCACCATCACAGATGCAATCAGCGGCGCAACCATCTTTTACACCACCAACGGAACCGTCCCCACCACTGCCTCCGCCAAGTACACCAGCGCAATCTCCGTCCCTTCCAACGAAACGCTGGAAGCAATCGCGACCGCCTCAGGCTTCCTTAACAGCTCTGTAGCCACGGCGAAGTACACCATCGTGCCGACCGTAGCAACGCCCACCTTCACGCCCGCCGTCGGCACCTACACTGCCTCGCAGTCGGTAACCATCACTGACGCAACCAGCGGTTCGACCATCTACTACACCACCAACGGAACTGCCCCTACCACGAACTCAACCAAATACACTGCAGCAATCGCCGTTTCGTCGACAGAAACGTTGCAAGCGATTGCGGCCTTCACCGGCTTCACAACCAGTCCCGTTGCAACCGCCACATACAACATCACGCATACGGTAGCGGCCCCCTCCTTCAGTCCGGCGGCCGGCACCTACGCAACAGCGGAGACGATTACGCTCAGCGATGCGACGCCGGGCGCTACCATCTACTACACCACCAACAACACCACGCCGACGACCGCCTCCACCTATTACACTGTGCCCATCAAGGTCAGCACCAACGAAACCATTGAAGCCATTGCCGTGGCGTCAGGGTACACGAACAGCACAGTCGCATCCGGGACTTATACGATTGAGTAATTGCAGCGCATCCTGAGAATGGCAGCGATGTCAGGACCACAACGCCCTGTCCTGCAAGCTGTCCATTCTCCAGCATGGAGAACGGGGATGCGAAGATGCAGCAGTAAACGCATTAAATTCTATAGATTTAATGTGGTAGGCGAGGCGGGGATCGAACCCACAACCCCCGGCTTAGAAGTCCCTTCCGGGCGCTTTTCTCTGCCTTGCCGCCATTTACCGCAGTCTACTTTCGTCCAATGTTTATAGGGGTACTTGCAGAGGCTCCATTACCTTGCTTCCCCCCGGCTTACTGTGGGGACTCCCCCCAAATTCCACCACACTCCCCCCAATTTCCCCCACAGTTTTTTCGGCTCATTTTTCGCACCAGAATTGCGCCAGAATTCCCTACAGCGCGCCGCTTGATTGCGAGAGATAGAATTCCCCCGGCGCTGGTGAATGAAAGCCAGGGCGCGGCGCTGGTGCGGCGGGCGGGCCGTCTCTGCACTGACGCGGATTGGTTGCCAGTGGGATGGTCCCGGCGTCTTGTAACTCAAGGCATGGCTCCCGACAGATCGGTGCGGCCAATTACCCGGCGCGGCGCTGGCGGAACATTCACCGGCATAAGCGCTTTGACATTTCGGACGAGTTCGGGTTATTTTAGGGATTCGCGCATCCCCTTTCACGGGCCGCGCAAGCCCCTCTGCAAGATAACGAGGGGCTTTCGCATTTTCAGACGGTTTCGCCAGTCCTTCATGCTCTCCGCTTGCGCAGCCCTCTGGAGTACACTTGGCGGGTCATGGGATGGCGATTTCGTAAGAGCCTCAAACTCGGACCACTCCGGTTCAACCTCTCCAAGTCCGGCATAGGAACTTCCATCGGCGTTCGTGGCTTTCGAGTTGGCACGGATGCAAAGGGCAGATCGTACACGACGGCTTCCATCCCCGGTACGGGCATCTATAACCGAACTTATTCCAGCCAGAGCAAGGCGGCTGGCGGAGATACGGCGGGATTGCCAGGCTCGCTCCAAGGGGAAGCCAGCGGCAACGGGCTTTCCGTTGGGATGCTGATTCTGGCGTTCATGGCGGGTGGGCTGGTGTTCTCTATGCTCATGCCCCGCGCCGTTCCCCCGCCTGTGACTCCACCAGCGGCGGTAAGTGCCCCCACAGCGCCCGCGCAGCCTACTCCTGCGAAGAGGCGGCGCGCTCATGGTTCAGAGCCAGCAAGCGCTCCAATAGTTCCGCATCGGTCAACGTCACAGGCCAGCCATAGGCCGTAAACCCCGCCGCGAAGGATTTCGATGCCATCGCTGGCACCGTGCCTTCCAACGCCCGAAGCGACGGCGGGGTATTGCATTGGAGGCGGCAGAAGGTGGGAGGACGGCCGTCACGAACCGCGCTGAGCCTGTGCCGGAAAATCCCGCAGGCCAGGTGGCCTCCAATGCGGAAATAATGGTAACACGGAACTAACCCGCACGAATCAATGCGGGCGCACCGTTGCATTTCTTAGCACTCGGTCGCATGGAAGGCGCGCTGGTGGTTTAGAGCGAGCAAATTCTCCAAGGGTTCCGCATCGGTCAACGTCACAGGCCAGCCATATGCCGCAAACAACGCCGCGTCTAGCTTCCGATGCGCCTCCACCAGCCAACTAGGGCGGGCGTTGTAGAGATTCGTGAGGGTCCGGCGCTTCAATTCCTCTGCGCTGGCGTCCGGCGGATTGAGTCATGAGGCCCGCTTCTCTACTAGTTCGCGGGCGGCCTCTGCGATGGCCTCCACCGGCGGGGAGTCTTGCGGCTCATGGCCCGGCGGCCAGGGGAAGAAAAAGGTTTCAAAGGTGGAAGTGGGAGTGTAGCGAAAACCACTCTCCACTTCCCGGAGTTGTGTCCCTTGTGCCCGCGCGCATACCTCATGCTGGTGCGATTGCAACACTCCGAAAGTAATCATCATCGCGGGTGAAAACGAATACAGCATGGTCCGGGAGCACGTCCGATGATAGCCAAACAAAAAGCCGATGCTTCGCCACTCCCGGCGTTGCTATAAAGCGCTTCAATCCACGCGCCGCTTCTCGCAGATCGGGCCTTGGTTCACCGTGCAACCACCATTTCGTTCGATAACCTTCCCGGTTATTTTCGATGCGCTTGGCGTAAACATTTTCCCGGAGATATTCAAACGGCAATTCATAGAGAGCAGCTTCCGTCTCTGGCCTCGTGGCCCCAAAGTCAACGATGAACATGCCGCGTGGTCTGCGCCTGAGGTCCATTGCGTTGACCCACGGCTTCACCACAGCAGAGTTCGAGCGTCCGTTAGGATTTAACCCGATTCTACGGAATCAGGCTGAACCGCCGCTCAACTTTCAACTATGGCTGGGACATCCTCCCGTGCGACCAACGAAACACTACTCCAGCCCCAAGTACTAGGTCATTTTGGTGATCGTTGACGGAGTTTTGGTAAGTGGTCAAATCATAGTCAATCTGGATGATTCGAACCGCAAAGTGAGGACGCACTGGCACATCGATGCCACCCCCCATGCGAGTAACAAAAGCGAAGGTTCCATCACCAGCGCCGGCGATTCCGCCTCCGGCATGCCCTGCGCCCAAAAGCAGTTGGACAAAGGGCTGTGGAGCATGTGGACCCCGCTGCCACGGCTGTGGCACACGATAACGCGCTCCTGCCAGATAGGAAGTCAGAGTCAAAGAGTCGCCGGTGGGGGATACATTGCCAGCGTGCTCACCGCTGATCTCCGCCACCGCAGCCAATCGGGGACGGACATTCCATGAACCGGAAATGCCGCCGCCATTAAGGCCGATGCAACCACAGTCGCCGGGCTGAGCATTGGTCCGCTCCCAGTTGTAGGTCAAGGCGACATCTCCGCTCGTGGTTGAGGCGTTGGGGAAGGATTGCCCCATGGCTGCCGCAGCTGCGCCCAGTAACAAAATAGTAGCCAGTGCAATTGATCGCATTCTTATTTCTCCTCATGCACCCTGTGTCAGTTCGACGGTGCGGAAACAGCAGCTTGCATGTTGATGACGGTTTTCCCGAAGGATTAACCCGAGCGAGGACGTCTGCTCCGCCGGGCTGTTCTGTCCCGCCTCTCCCTTGAACCCCCCGGATGGACTCGGGAGATTCAAGGGGATCCATACGTTCTTCCAATCGAGCCGCGTTAAGGTTCGCTGACGGTGGCGGAGAGACTGGAGATAGTTACCGATTCCATCGCTCCACCTGTGGAGGCGGTAAAGCCGAGGTAGGCGACAGGCGGCAAGGTCACATTGCCGGTGAACAATTCATTTCCATCGATGGTCACCGTCATGATGCCGTTGACGACGGTCACCACATAAGAGTGGGTAGCGTTTGCGAACGTGCTGACGGAGTAGTCCGTACTGCTTTGGGTGTTGAGATTGCCGTTCACGTAAGTCCAGGGATTCTCCCAAAGATTCGTCGCGCCCTGGCCCACAGCCATGTAAGGAACGGTGACAGGGTCGCAGGCGCCGTTGGGGTTACCACTCGTACAGGAATTCTCCAAAGGGCCTCCATCATCATTGCCATTCTGATAAGTGTCGAAGCCCAGCACAAATCCTGGAATTCCCCGAGCGCCCAGTCCTTCCCCCGTTGCACCCATCGAGGAAGTAGTGGCCCCCTGGGATGGATCGGCCAGGATCATGGTAAAGCCGTCGGCGGGAGTTCCGGTCGCCGCAATGGCGACGGTGAAGCTGACCTCGAAGTTGACGGTGGAGATCAACGTGGGCCAATAGACCGCGGCAGCCTCGGTGCCCTGGTCGTTGGTCATCTCGATCGTGCACGCGCTAGTGTTCTGGTAGGGAACATCGCCGCTGGTACGTCCGGCTGAGGCAACGCCGTTTTTGGTTCCGTCCAGCACCCAGCTGGTGCTGCACAGATTGCTGATCGTGCCCAGCGATCCCACGAACAGACCCGCGTTGCTGCTGGTAATGGGATTGGTGCCGCTGATTTGGGTTGTGCCGTCGCTGGTGCTGGTGACGACGACGTAAATGATAGAGTTGGAAGCGCTGGAGGGCACGTTTTCCAGAGTAAGAGAGGAGGTCGTTGCTCCACCCACTGTTGCACCATTGAGGGTGCCGCTCGATACCGCCCCATTCGTCAGTGCGGTCGGAGAAGTGGATCCGGGAGCGATCCAATACCACTGGTACGCCGCAGTACATCCAGTGCATGTGGTTGTGACGCTGAAACTGGCCAGGGATCCGGAAGCCACATAGACAGTCTGCGGCTGCCCCGTAACCTGCAGCAGGATGCCGTTGCCGACCGCCAAAGGCGCCTTTACAGACTGAGCAGAGCCATAGGCGTTTTGAACCATTACATAGTAATTGTCGCCATCGTTGCTCTCTGCCGTTTCTGATGATGGCACGGTGTAGGTGCTGCTGGTTGCGTTGGATATCGCTACCCCGGCGGGGGGGCCATTGGTCGCGATATAGGTTGCCGTCTCGTAGGGCACGCGATACCACTGGTAGGTGAGCGTGCCTGGTCCTGAAGCCGTCACGGAGAAGGTTGCGGTTCCGTCCACGGTGGCCGTCTGGCCGGTGGGTTGGGTGATGATGGTGGGCGGCACTGCAGTATCGGTGTTTGTCACTGTAAGCGTCGCCTTGGTGCTGGTCAGGGTGGTATCGGTGCAGTTCGTATCGGTTACCTTGGCATAGTAGCTGGTTCCGCTGTTGCCGGTGGTCAGCACCCCTGTGGTGTAGGTGCTGGCGGTGGCGCCGCTGATGATGGTGCCGCTGCCGGGCGTACCCGTGTACCACTGGTAGGAGAGTGTGCCGGTGCCACTGGCCGAGACCGAGAAGGTCGCCGTTTGGGTGGCGTAGACACTCACCGACGTGGGATTGCTGGTGATGGTCAGGGTGGTTGGGGTTAGGACGTTGAGCGTCACGGTATTGGAAGTAACCGAACCTGCGAGGTTGGTGACCGTGCAGCTGTAGTTTCCGTCGTTGGAAGTTTGAACGTCGTTGAAGGTAAGAGTGGAACCAGTTCCTACCGTGCTTCCTCCCTCAGACCACAGATAGCTGGTTGCGTAGTTGGCGCCGATGGTGAGAGACGGGCTGTACCCAACGCAAACGTTCTTACTCACTGGCTGGCTGGTGATTACTGGAGCGCTTATCGTCACCGTGGTCGTAACGTAATCTGAGGGATTATCTACGCTGGTGGCCGTGATGGTGTATGTGCCGGCAGTGTCGGGGGATGTCCAAACGCCGCCCGAGGTGATGCTTCCGCCCGAGGCGCTCCAGGTCAGGGTGTTTGTTGGACCGCCGCTAGCGGTGGCGCTAAAGGTTTGTTGTCCAGGAGCCATGGTCTGATTGGCCGGGGTAATGGGTGTGATGCTCACAATGGCCGTCACCGTGAAGCTGGTGGTCGCGGTTGCCGCTGTGTAGTTGCCGTTGGCAACCTGGCTGGCGCCGAGCACTACCGTGCCCACGCCCGTCAGGGTCACCATGTTGCCGGAGATCGTTGCCGGGCCGCTCGTCACCGAGTAGGTCACCGCACCGCTGGATGCATCGCTCGCACTCACCGCGAACGGTGAAGCTCCATAAGTCTGCGAAGCAATGGCGGTGAAGACCAGTAACGGTGTTTCCGCCGTAACCGTGAAGCTGGTGCTCGCGGTTGCCGCCGTGTAGTTTCCGTTGGCCACCTGGCTGGCACTGAGCACTACCGTGCCCACGCCGGTCAGGGTGACCATGTTGCCCGAGATCGTTGCCGGGCCGCTCGTCACCGAGTAGGTCACCGCACCGCTCGAAGCGTCCGTTGCACTCACCGCGAACGGTGAAGCTCCATAAGTCTGCGAAGCGATGGCGGTGAAGACCAGTAACGGAGTTTCCGCCGTAACCGTGAAGCTCGTGCTGGCGGTCGCCGCCGTGTAGTTGCCGTTGGCCACCTGGCTGGCGCCAAGCACTACCGTGCCCACGCCCGTCAGGGTCACCATGTTGCCCGAGATCGTCGCCGGACCGCTGGTCACCGAGTACGTCACCGCACCGCTCGATGCATCGCTCGCACTCACCGCGAACGGTGAAGCTCCATAAGTCTGCGAAGCGATGGCGGTGAAGACCAGAGTAGGAGTTTCCGCAGCCACCGTGAAGCTGGTGTTGGCGGTTGCCGCCGTGTAGTTGCCGTTGGCCACCTGGCTGGCACTGAGCACTACCGTGCCCACGCCCGTCAGGGTCACCATGTTGCCCGAGATCGTCGCCGGACCGCTCGTCACCGAGTAGGTCACTGCGCCGCTCGAAGCGTCCGTTGCACTCACCGCGAACGGTGAAGCTCCATACGTCTGCGAAGCAATGGCCGCGAAGGCCAGCGCCGGAGTTTCCGCAGCCACCGTAAAGCTGGTGCTGGCGGTCGCCGCCGTGTAGTTGCCGTTGGCCACTTGGCTGGCACTGAGCACTACCGTGCCCACGCCCGTCAGGGTCACCATGTTGCCGGAGATCGTCGCCGGGCCGCTCGTCACCGAGTAGGTCACCGCTCCACTCGATGCCGAAGTTGCGCTCACCGCGAACGGTGAAGCTCCATAAGTCTGCGAAGCGATGGCGGTGAAGACCAGTAACGGAGTTTCCGCCGTAACCGTGAAGCTGGTGCTGGCGGTTGCCGCCGTGTAATTGCCGTTGGCAACCTGGCTGGCACTGAGCACTACCGTGCCCACGCCCGTCAGGGTCACCATGTTGCCCGAGATCGTCGCCGGACCGCTGGTCACCGAGTAGGTCACCGCTCCGCTCGATGCATCGC
>Ga0187855_10001853_pt1 | contig 16296 bp, 13 predicted proteins | sample June2016WEW_8_10_2_FD_132969 | JGI IMG/M metagenome (GOLD analysis project Ga0187855, IMG submission 132969) | Peatland microbial communities from SPRUCE experiment site at the Marcell Experimental Forest, Minnesota, USA - June2016WEW_8_10 | ecosystem: Environmental > Terrestrial > Soil >...
ACTCCGGGTCTTTGGTGCGCTGGAAGAGCGCGATCCTGATCACGCCGCCGTGGCACACCACCAGCGCGGGCGCCTCGGCGCGCTTGATGTCATGGAAGGCGCCCGCCACCCGCACTCCCTGCTGCGCGAACGACTCGCCGCCCGGGAAGGCGAAGGTCGGGTCGCCGTCGGCGAAGCGCGCGAACCCCTCGGGGTCTTCGGCCTGCACGTCGGCGAACGAGCGGTCGGTCCAATCGCCGGAGTCGGTCTCCATCAGACGGGGGTCCTCCCGCGGCTCCAGTCCGATGCGCCCCGCGACGATGTCCGCGGTTTCGCGGGCGCGCAGCAGCGGGCTGCACCACAGCACGGCGAACTCGTACGCCGCGGCCTTCTCTGCCAGCTCCCGTGCCTGCCCCCGGCCGGTGGCGTCGAGCGGCACTTCGCCCTGGCCCTGGAAGCGGCCCTCGGCGTTGTAGGCGGTCTGACCGTGGCGGGCGAGGTAGATGCGGGGCGGTTGGGCCACCGGCCCAGCATAGGGACTTCCTTCTACGCCTCAGCCCCGCACATCGGCGGGTCCCGTCAAGCCTGTGCGGCCTGCGCGCTCGCGGGAGCCGGTGGCTCGGGCTTGGGCTCGGTCTTGCGTAGATACAGGAACTGGTAGACCAGCGCTGCGACCGACGCGCCGAGGACTGGGCCGGCGTACCACACCCAGCCGTTCGACCAGTGGTCGCCGACCAGCTGCGGCCCGAACGCGCGCGACGGGTTCATCGCGGCGCCGGTGAAGGGGCCTCCGAACAGCACGTCGATCGAGATCGTCAGGCCGATCGCCAAGCCGGCGACGGCGTTGAAGGGCCCGCGCGTGTCCACCGCGGCGCCGAACACGACGAACACGAGGAAGAAGGTGAGGACGGCCTCCAGCAGCATGCCGGAGCCGGCGTCGACGCCGTGGCCGAGAGCCGGCACGCCGAGCTTCACCGCTTCGGTGGTCGCTCGCGGCAGCAGCTGCTTGACGAACAGCGCCGCCAGCGCCGCGCCGCCGAACTGCGCCACCCAGTAGACGCCGGCGAGCGCGGGCTTGATTTTGCGGGTGATCAGGAAGCCGAAGGTGATGGCAGGGTTGAAGTGCCCGCCGGAGATGTGCCCGAGCGCGCACACCATCACGCCGATCGCCAGCCCGTTGGCGATCGCCACGCCGATCAGCGTCGGATCGCCGACGACCCCGGCGGCCGATGCGGCGCCGGCGCCGATGAACGTGAGCGTGAAGGCGCCGATCATCTCGGCCACGGCGCGGCGAAGGGTGTCTTCGGACATGCGCAAAACCTAAGACTCGGGTCGGACGGATCGCGAGTGCATACACTCGGGACATGCGGCGGAGGGTCACCTACTCGCGCAACCTGACGCTGTCGCTCTCGCGCACGTGCCAGTGCTACTGCAAGTACTGCGCGTTTGCGACGCACACGGCGCATCTCTACGCGCCCGATGAGGTGCTGGCGATCGTCGACGGGGCGGCGCGGCGCGGCGTCAAGGAGCTGCTGGTGCTCACCGGGGAGCGGCCCGAGGTCAACGCCGAGGTGGCGCGGCGTTTGGGGGAGTACGGGCACGAGGACTTCACCGCCTACGTCGTGTGGGCGTGCGAGCGGGCGCTGGAGCGGGGCATCCTTCCGCACACCAACCTGGGAGTCCTCTCGCGCGAGGATCTGGCGCGGCTGCGCGAGGTGACGGCCTCGCAGGGGCTGATGCTGGAGTCGATCTCCGAGCGGCTGATGGACACCGTGCACGCCGGCTCGCCGACGAAGCACCCGGCCCGGCGCCTGGAGACGATCCGCGCGGCAGGCGAGCTGCGGATCCCGTTCACCTCGGGGATCCTGGTCGGGATCGGCGAGAGCGAGGAGGAGCGCATCGCCTCGCTGGAAGCGCTCGTGGCGGTGCACGCCGAGCACGGCCACATCCAGGAGGTGATCCTGCAGAACTTCGTCCCCCACCAGCGCTACTACGGCCAGGAGCCGGCGCAGATCGCGGAGGAGGCGGCGCGGCTGTACTGGCGCACGGGGGTAGACGAGGGCGTCGGCACGGTGGAGGAGGGCTCCGGCGGCGACGAGGCCGAGGGCGCCCCCCCTGCGCGCCTGCACCCACAGCTTCCCCTGCCCGAGTGGGCCTGTCCGGTGAGCATCGAGGACATGAAGCGCTTGATCGCCGAGACGCGGAGGCTGATGCCGGACGTTGGCATCCAGGTCCCCCCCAACCTCGCCGACTGGTGGCCGGAGCTGGTGGCCACGGGGGCCTCCGACCTCGGCGGGCTGTCGGCCAACGGCGACCACATCTCCCCCGAGCACCCCTTTCCCTCGCCCCACCAGGTGCGCAAGCAACTGCAGCGCGACGGGGTGGCGCTGACCGAGCGGCTGTGTGTCTACCCGCGCTACATCGCCCCCGAGTGGGTGGCGCCGGCGGTGATGGACACGATCAAGGTCAAGTTCTGGAGCTTCATCCCGCGCCGGGGCTCCGGCCGCACCGACCCCGCCGCGAGCGGCGCCCCGCCGATCCGCCCCGACCTGGTCGCGGGGGCGACCGAGCGCGCGCGCGACGGGCTGGCGCTGAGTTCCGAGGAGCTGACAGCGATGTTCGCGGAGACGCGGCCGGATGCGATCGAGGGAATGCGCGAGGCGGCCGACGAGCTGCGCGCCGAGCTCGCGGGGGAGACGGTCACGTTCGTCGTCAACCGCAACATCAACGTGTCCAACGTCTGCACCGTGGGGTGCGCATTCTGCGGCTTCGGCCAGGGCAAGCGCTCCCCCGACGCCTACGAGCACGACGAGCGGGAGTTCGCGCGGCGGGTGCGCGAGGCGGTGGCGTTCGGCGCCAGCGAGCTGTGCATCCAGTCGGGCATCCACCCCGATTGGAGCCTCGAGGACTATCTCGGCTGGCTGCGCTTCGCCAAGCGCACCGCGGCCGCCGAGGGGGTGGACATCCATCTGCACGCCTACTCGCCGATGGAGATCGCGCACATGTGCGACATCTCGGGCGAGCCCCCGAGCGAGGTCTTCGCGAGGCTCCGCGACGCCGGCCTCGGCTCGACGCCGGGCACCGCCGCCGAGGTGCTGCACGACGGCGTGCGCGAACGGATCAGCCCCAACAAGCTGCCCGTCGCCCGCTGGGTGGAGATCATCGAAGCCTCCCACGCGGCTGGGCTGCGCTCCACGGCCACCGTCATGTTCGGGCACATCGAGGAGCCGTGGGAGCTGGCCGAGCACATGCGCGTGGTGCGCGAGCTGCAGGAGCGCACCGGCGGCATCACCGAGTTCGTGCCGCTCTCCTTCATCCCCTTCCAGACGCTGCTCGGCCGCACGCACGGGGTCGAGGAGATCTCGCGCGAGGAGAACCTCAAGCACACGGCCGTCTTCCGCTTGGCGCTCGGACGCAGCGTGCGCAGCGTGCAGGCCTCGTGGGTGAAGATGGGGTTGGATGCCGCAACCGAGTCGCTGCGCTGGGGCGTCAACGACCTGGGGGGGACGCTGATGGAGGAGTCGATCTCCCGCCTCGCCGGCTCCTACCACGGCACGCGCCTAGAGCCCGAGCAGCTCGTGGCGGCCGCGCACGCCGCGGGGCGGCCCGCGGCCGAGCGCACGACGCTGTACGACATCCGGCGGCGCTACGACCTTCCGGTCGCCGTCTAACGGAAGAGGTCCTCGTCCAACGGGCGCAGTAGCGCGACCGCGCCGGGACCGTCCTCCTCGGTGACGAACCGCTCCAGCCCGTCGAGGATCACGACCGGCTCGCGCGAGTCCTTGGCACGCGCGAGGTCTGCCGTGGCGGCGATCGCGTCTGCCACCGCCAGCCACGTGGCGCGCAGCTCCATCCCGGCGCTGTCGGTGCGCCCGCGCCAATCGTCGAGCGGCCTCAGGCCGGCGCAACCGATCGCCACATCGCACTGCCCGTGGCGCCAGGCACGGCCGAAGCTGTCTGTGATCATCACGGCCGGGCGGGCGCCGGTCAGCTCTCCCAGCCGCGTGCGCAGGCGCCGCGCGGAGGCGTCGGGGCTTCGGGGCAGCACGATCAGCGTGTCGGCACTGGCCGCGTTGGAGGTGTCGACGCCGGCGTTGGCGCAGACGAAGCCGTGGTGGGTGCGGCAGATCAGCACGCCGTTGGCTGCCCGCAGGACCTCATCGGACTGGTCGAGCACTACCTGCACCGCGCGAGGGTCCTTGCCCTGTTCGCTCGCGATCTTGTTTGCCTCCGGAGAAGGCACGATTTCGGTGAGCGCCACCACCGCCCCCTCCGCCTTCGAGACGACCTTGTGGGCGATCGCCACTATCTCACCGTCGCGCAGCGGCTGGTTGGTGCCGGGCGCGTCCACATCGAGCGCCGCCACGATCAACCCTGCCAGGTCGTCCCCGGCGCGTACCTCGGGGAGCCCGCTCAGGCTGTGGGCGGCAAGGCGGGCCACGCAGGCGTCTCCACAGCTTTGAGCCTCAGAAGAGGCGGAACCTTCACCACTGCAGCAGCATCAGCCCGACGGTCACGCCGGGGCCGATCGTCACCGCAAGGCCGCGCTCGCCCGGCTGGGGCCGGTGGCGCTCGATCGTGTCTTTGAGCACGTAGAAGATCGAGGGCGTGCCGACGTTGCCGTGGTTGGCGAGCGCGTCCCAGCTGGTGGCTGTCTGCTCGTCGGAGAGCTGCAGGGCGCTCTGGATGTTCTCGATGATCCGGCGCCCGCCCGGATGCACCATCCAGTGGTCGATCTCGGCGTGCTTGACACCGTGGCGGCGCAGGAATTTCTCCGCCACCCCGGGCAGCCCCGCGCCCGCCAGGTCGGGCAGCTCGCGCACGAGGTGCAGGTAGGCGTCCTGCTCGGATAACGCGAGGCAGACGGCGTCGAGCGTGCCCCCGATCTGATGGACCTGGGTGGCGAGGATCATCGGTCCGTCGGCACCGGGGTCGGCCGAGAGCACCGCGGCGGCGCAGCCGTCGCCGAAGATCGAGGCGCCGACCGTCTTGGCTCGGGGGTCATCGGCGGTGGCGCGCGTGAGGATGCTGCTCATGCTCTCCGCGCCGACGACCAGGCAGTCGCGCCCGGGGTGCTGGTGGAGCGTCCCCGCGGCCATCCGCATCAGCGGAACCGCGCTCGCGCAGGCCACCCCCGTGACGTGGTACTTGTCGGTCGTCGGCTCCATCTCGTAGTGGTCCACCAGCCGGTGGGCGATCGTCGGCAGGCCGAGCGAGTAGAGGCTGGAGCTCAGCACCGTGCCGATTGTCGCCGGGTCGATCCCGAGCGCGTCGACGGCGCGGATCGAGTGGCGCAGCAGCCGGCTCTCGACCTCCGCCGCGCGCCCCTGCAGGTCGCGGTCAAGGAAGTCGTCGTCCAGCTCGAGGTGGCGCCGCTCGACGCCGCAGCGGGAGAAGATTCCCCCAGCGAACTGGTCGCCGCGCAGCCCCAGCCGGTCGAGGACCTGATCCTGGGTGAGGACGCTATCGCCGTCGGAGACCGCCAGGCCGGCGATCCGCGGGCCCGTCTGGATCGGCAGCCGGTCGGCCCCGGCCACTTCGCTGGCCGCCCGGGCCGTGTCGGCCGTCGCGAGGGGCCCGTCCGCTGGCTCCGTGGGGCGGCCGACCGTCGCCGGGCGTAGGGTGCTGGTGTCGATTGCGCTCAAGCTCTTACCGTGGTGGGTGCGTGGACGTTAGTGTTGTGTTAAGGCCGCGTTGGGAATCGCAACACGACAACAGAATATCGTGAGAACCGGCGTGCCACGCCGCAGTTGCGCTGTGCACGCCGTGCTGCAGCGCCGCCGATGACGCCGACGGGACCTCTACACAAGGAGCGGATGAGTATATGAAGCTGATCGGAGCGGGCCTGCCCCGGACGGGCACCCTGACGCAGAAACTGGCGTTCGAGCAGCTCGGCCTGGCACCGTGCTACCACTGGGTCAACGTGCTCGCCGACCTCGACCAGGTCGAGCTGTGGAACCGCGCGATGGACGGCGAGGGCCCGTGGGATGAGGTCTTCGGCGGCTTCGAGGCGACGGCAGACTGGCCCGGCGGCTATTTCTACAAGGAGCTGATCGAGGTCTACCCCGACGCCAAGGTGCTGCTCAGCACCCGCAAGCCCGAGTCGTGGGAGCCGAGCTTCCGCGAAACGATCGTCGGCCTCACCCACGGCGAGGAGCTGATGCGCCTCCTGGCCAGCGCCCGGGGCGAGATCGACCCCCGCTGGCGGCGCTACCTCGACCTCGTCACGCGGATGTTCTGGGGACCCGAAGGCACGTTCGCCGACGGCTGGCAAGAGCCGGCGCAGCTGATCGAGCAGTTCGAGCGCCACAACGAGGAGGTCAAGCGCACGGTCCCGCCGGAGCGGCTGCTGGTGTGGCACGTCGGCGAAGGGTGGGAGCCGCTGTGCGAGTTCCTCGAAGTCCCCGTCCCGTCCGAGCCGCTCCCGCACGAGAACGACCGCGAGACCTTCTTCGACCGGGTCATCGGCGGCGCGATCGGCGCGCTGCACGAGTGGTATGAGAGCAAGGCGGCGGCCGCCCCGGGTTGAGGCTCAATCCACCGGGCCGGCAGGTACGACCCACTCACACGGCTGTCCGGTTGCCGCCGGGATCGGGTCGAGGTCGACTACTCCCAGAGCTTCTCCGGCAGCCTCGTGAGGTGGATCCCCGCGTGCGCCTTGTAGCGGGCGTTGACGGCGATCAGCAGCGCCGTGAGCGACTCGGTGATGCGGGCCATCTCCAGGCGGCCGCAGTCGACGCAGCGCAGCCCCTCGATCCGCTCGATCAGCGCGGCGGCCTCGCGCTTGTCGGCGCGGACGTCGCCGCAGAGCAGGACGTCCTCGGTGAGCACGTGGTCGAGATCGCTCAGGGAGGCCGCGCTGACGGTGTGCAGGGCGGAGACGACGCGCACGCCCTCGGGCGCCATCTCGGCGGCCTGCTGGGCGGCGGAGCCCTGCCACACGCCGAGCATCCGCGTGGCCTTGCCGCTGTGCGCGGCGGCGAGCGGCACGGTCGCGTCGATCAGCAGCTGGCCGGAGCGCAGCGCCCCCTTGAGGTTGGTGAGCATCTCCGACTGGTTGCGGAAGGGAACGCTCAGGATCACGGTCTCCACGTGCGACACCGCGTCGGCGTTCTCGTACCCGCTGAACGAGCCATCGGGGACCGCGGCCCGCGCGCGCTCGACGGTCTCGGCGGCGCGCTCGGCGCTGCGCGAGCCGATCGCGATCGGCACGCCGGCGCGACCGAGGCGCAGCGCCAGCCCGAAGCCAAGCGCGCCGGAGGCGCCGATGATGCAGACGGGGGCTGGTGGATCGGTCACGCCGCAACCATAGTGGTCGGCGGTCGAGTCGGACGGACGGTGGTGATGTCTTCCAAAACACCCATAACCACTTCACAAAATGAAGGGTTGGGGTCCAAAAAGAACATGTTCAACAACCCGGCGCTCACCCCGCCAGCGAGTCGGCGAACGCAAGCGTCTGCTCTGCCACGCGCGCGCGAGCGGCGGCGTCGTCCATGCGCGTGTCGAGCTGCAGCGTTGCGATCTCGACGGCCGCGAGACCCTCGACTGCCGCGAGGATCTCGGCCGGCTCGTCGCTGACGATCCCGTCGAGCAGCTCGCCGTAGAAGTCGGCGACCCCCCGGGCGCTGCACTCCAGCGCGGCGAACGCCATGAACGAGGCCGTGGGGCCCTTCAGCACCGCCCCGCCCACGATCGGGCTGACGGCGACGAGCGGCGCGTCGGTCTCGAGCAGCGCCTCGCGGAGGCCGGGGATCGCGAGGATCGGGCCGATCGAGGCCAGCGGGTTGGAGGGTCCGATCACGATCGCGCGCGCCCCGGCGATCGCCTCCAGCGCCGCTGGGCTCGGTGCAGCCTCCTCGGCGCCCCGGAACTCCAGGCCCTCGACGAGGCCGGCGGCGCCCATGCGGATCATGAAGTCCTGAAAGGAGCGCCAGCCCTCGGTCGAGCGCACCCACGTGCGGACCGGGTCGTCGCTCGCGGGCAGCACCCGCGCGCCCACGCCGATCGCCGCGTTCAGCCGTTCAAGCGCCGCGGTGGGCGAGAGGCCCTCGGCGAGCAGCCGCGCGCGCTCCGCGCACCACGCGAGGTCGCGGTCTCCGAGGTTGAACCACACGTCGACCCCGAGCGCTCGCAGCCCGTCCATCACGTTGAACGTGTCGCCCTCCAGGCCCCACCCGCGCGCGTCGATCAGGCCAGCCAGCCAGAAGGAGATCAGGTCGGGGTCGGGGGAAACGTACGCCCCGTAGATCTCGATGTCATCGCCGGGGTTGGCGAGCACCGCCAGCCGCTCGGCCCCGACCACGTCCTGCATCCCCCGCGCGAGCTTCGCGCCGCCGGTGCCGCCGGCGAGGACGACGACCTCTCCCGGCCGGGTCATGCGGGGGCGCGGTGGGACACGGAGATCGGCACGCCGAGAACCTTACGGGTTCGCCGCGCCCCGGATCGCGGCTCGCCGGCCAGCCGCTCGCGCAGCGCTGCGAGGTCGGCGCCGGTGTCGATGTCTAGCAGCAGCGAGGGGATCCGCTCGACCCGGCAGGCCACCCCGGCCGCCCGCGCGAGCCCGATGTGGCGCTCGCAGCTGTCCGGCCCAAAGCTCGGCGGAATCGCGCCCGGTGGGGTGAGCAGCAGCCCATTGGTGCCGGTGCCGTGGCGGTCGGGGACGATCACGACCTCGGCCGGGCTGGTGGGCGGGGCCTCCGGCAGCGGCTCGCTGACCTCGCCAACTCCGGCGGGCGGGGCCTCCCGCGCGGCGACCTCAACTGGGTTGGCAGGCCGGGCCTCCAGCAGCGCGGCGAGCTCGCCCGGGTCGAGCGCCGGGCAGTCTCCGGGGATGCACAGTGCCCGCGCGAAGCCCTCCGCCACGGCCCGCTCAATCCCCGCCGTGACCGCGGCGCTCTGCCCCGCCTCGGCGGCGTCCGGCACGACGATCGCCCCGAGGTAGCGCGCCGCGGCGGCGACCGACTCCTCGCACGTCACGACGATCGTGCGCTCGATCGCGGCGCAGTCGCGCAGCGCGCTAAGCACGTCGCCGACCATCGCGCGCGCGAGATCCCGCCGCAGCGGGTCGGCGACGCTCTGGCCGAGGCGTTGCTTGGCTTCGGAGAAGCGCTTGACGGGCAGGATCGCGGCGGTGTGCATCGTCAGTCGAGCCTTTCTGGAATGAGCGCGAGCCCTTCGACACCGGCGGCCGCATGGAGGCGGCGGTCCCAGGTGGCGAGGAGCAGGTCGTCTCGGGGGAGCATGAGGGCCGCGGCGAGGTGCAGGGCGTCCAGGCTGCGCAGTTCGCGCTCGATCGCGAGCTTGGCGGCGTCTTCTGCCAGGCGCTGGTCCACCTCGATCGCCCCGAACGCGGGCCACTCCTCACGTACGGTCTTGGCGGCTGCTGGGCCTGCGCTCAGGCCAACCGCGCGGACGGTCTCCACGAAGCCGACACGACACATGAACCAGCCGTCGGCCCGGTCCATCGCGTCGCGGACGGTGTCGCTGCCGGGCTCGGCGACATAGCGCTTGACCAGCGCGCTCGCATCCAGGTAGAGGTTCAGCGCTCGGTTTCCCGCTCGGCCAGCACCAGCGCCGAAGCGCTGCGGCTGCTCTTCACGAGCCGGGGCGCTCGCCTTGGCCGCGCGTGCGCGGGCGCCACCAGCCGGCCCTGGGCCACCAGCCCGCGCAGGAGGTCGTCCTCGGTTGAGGCACCGGCCGGCACGATGTCGGCGAGCGGCCGGCCGCGGAGGGTCACGCGCACCTGCTGACCGCGAGCAACCGCTCGCAGCGTCTGGCTCAGCGTCGTCTTCAACTCCCGGACTCCCATCTCACGCATGTGGCCACCTTATCAGCGATGAGGCCACAACTCGACATATTCCGCCAGTAAATGGTGGAATATCCTCCATATTGGGACCAGACGAGGACTTGCTTGACGCGCAGGATCGCAGCGGTGCGCATCGTGCTCTGACAATATGACCATATGAGGCTGGAGGGTAAGATCGCACTGATCACCGGGGGCGCGTCGGGCATCGGCGCCGCGACCGCGCGGCGGCTGGCGGCCGAGGGCGCGCGCGTTGCCTTGGGGGACCTCAACGAGGAGGGGGCGAAGGCGGTCGCCGGCGAGCTGGATGGCGTGGGCCTCGCGATGGACGTGACCGACCTCGACTCGATCGCCGCGGCGGTGAAGGCGGCAGAGGAGCGGCTCGGGCCGATCGACGTGCTCGTCAACAACGCCGGCACCGACCTCTTCTCGTTCTTCGTCAAGACCGACCCCGGCCTGTGGGACTTCGTGCTCGGCGTGAACCTGCGCGGGACAATCGCGGTCACCCACGCGGTGCTCCCGGGGATGCAGGAGCGCAAGCAGGGCGCGATCGTCAACGTCTCCTCCGAGGCCGGCCGCGTCGGCTCGCAGGGCTCTGCCATCTACAGCGCCGCAAAGGCGGGCGTGATCGGCTTCACGAAGGCGATTGCACGTGAGGGGGCGCGCTACCGCGTGCGTGTCAACGCCGTTGCCCCCGGCCCGATCGAGACTCCCCTGCTGAATGCCGCCCCGCAGATACTGGGGGAGATCGGCACGCGCCTCAAGCAGGGGATGGTCGACACCACTCAGCTGAAGCGCGCCGGGGAGCCGGAGGAGGTCGCGGCCGCGATCGCCTTCCTCGCCTGTGACGACGCCTCGTACGTGACCGGCCAGACGCTCGGCGTGAGCGGTGGCCTGTCGATGTGGTGATGATGATGAAGCCATCGCCGCATGCGGCGATGGCCCGGCCGGCGCATGCGCCGGCCGGCCGGGCAGTGCATGCACTGCCCGGAAATGAGAGCTAGGGATGGGGGACGCGATCCGCATCCGGGAGGTAGGCCCGCGCGACGGCTTTCAGAACGAGCCGGAGACGATCCCCACCGGGCGGAAGGTCGAGCTGATCGACGCGCTTGCGCGCACGGGGCTGCGGCGGCTGGAGGTGACGAGCTTCGTGCGGGCCGACGTGATCCCGCAGCTCGCCGACGCTGAGGAGGTGCTGGCGCGCGTGAGCATCCCCGAGGAGGTCGCGGTGAGCGTGCTGATCCCCAACGAGCGGGGCCTCGACCGCGCGCTGGCACTGCGCGAGCGCATCGGGCCCGGCGCCGCCGGGCGGCCGGCGTTCGACGAGATCAACGTCTTCCTCTCCGCCTCGGAGACCCACAACCGCAAGAACGTCAACCGCTCGATCGCCGAGTCGCTCGCCGGCCTCGAGATCGTGCTCGCGCGCGCCCGGGCGGAGGGCCTGCGCTGCGAGGCCGTGCTCTCCACCTGCTTCGGCTGTCCCTACGAGGGCCACGTCCCGCCCGCGCGGGTGCTGGAGATCGCGACCCATCTCCGCGACGCCGGCGCGCAGGAGATCGGCTTCGGCGACACCACGGGGATGGCGAATCCCCGCCAGGTGGGAGAGCTGTTCGCGTTCGCCCAGCAGGAGCTGGGATCCGAGGTCGAGCTGACCGCGCACTTCCACAACACGCGCGGCGCCGGCCTCGCCAACGCGCTCGCCGCGCTGCAGGCCGGGATCACGAGCTTCGAGTCGAGCTTCGGCGAACTCGGCGGCTGCCCGGTCCCCGCGGGCGCCACTGGCAACATCGCGACCGAGGACCTCGTCTCGATGCTGCACGAGATGGGCTACGCCACCGGCATCGACCTCCCCGCGCTGATCGCCTGCGCGGCCCGCGCCCAGGAGATCCTAGGCCGGCCGCTGGGCAGCCACACGCTGGTCGCCGGGCCGGTAGATTGGTGCGAGGACACGCGCGCGTCCTGACAACCGCTTCGCCAGGGCCCCTTGACCTCACGCTGAGCGCCCGTTTGCAGTTGGGGGCTTGACAGTTCGGCGACTGGCGAGTACAGTGGTCTTGTCTGGGCGTCCTTTCGGGGTCGCCGGCGTACATAGGATCGGGTTTGGGCCTTGGCCTCATTGGCCGGCATCAAGCGCATTTGGGGATTCTTGGGAGAGGGACCGGGTCATTTCGGTGAGGGAGTTGGTTATCGCGTGCTTTTGAGAGGGAACAACGTGCCAGGGGTCATCGCACCCCGCGTAGGAAGTGATGCTAGATGCGCCAGCATGGCGCTGTCGCATCTCTCTCTCTCTCTCTCTCTCTCTTCGGCTAGGGGGAAAAGCCTAAAGCGCCCCCGCCGGCCGGTTGCGACCGGTCGCCCGGTGCCCCCCGCGGGGGGAAGGGCCAGCGGTGTCTCGACGTGGCCGTCGCACCGTGTGCGCGCGGCCCGTTTCCTGTTTTCGCGCGCGTCCGCGCGCGTGTGTAGCGGTGTGACCTGGCGAGGGGTGTCTGTCCCCTCCGTATTCGAGGAGGGGATGGTCTGATGAGTACTGCTCGTAGGCTCGTGTTGGCGGGTGTTGGGGTCCTGTGCGTGTTGTTGGGTGGGTTGGTGTTCGTGAGCGCTTCGGCGTTGGCGGCCGGCCCGGAAGCTCCGGCGCCTGTGGTGGTCGAATCGATCATGGCGACCAAAGTGACCTTCCAAGGCGTCGTGAACCCCGAGGCGGTGGCGTTCCCTCTCGAAGCTGGTACCTATCAGTTCGTGTACAGGCCGTCGACCAAAGGTGAATGCAAAGGCGCCGGGGAAACCCTGGCCCCTGCTTCGGCGGGTATGTATTTCGGCCTGAGCCCAGAAGCCTTCTTTGAAACGGTCAGTGGTCTCACGCAGGACACCGAGTACGCGGTCTGCCTGGTGGCGGAAGACAAAGAAGGGAAGACCGCCAGCCCGGCGGTGACGTTCACGACCGCGATCCCCCCGGAAACCCCGGCGGGGCTGAGAGCGGAAGGGGTCACGACAACCACCGCGACGCTGACCGGGGTGTTGAACCCCGGTGCGGTGGGCGACAAGGGCACCTATGAATTTCTCTACAGGGCGTCCGCGAGCGAATGCGAGGTTTACAACCCGATTTATCACCGGGTCGAAGTCGTGAATGCGACGCCCGCGGAAGGGTCGCTGGGGGGCGCGGGAGAAGCGGCAAAAGCAGCGGTGGCAGGGCTCTTGCCGAACACGACGTACACGTTCTGCCTGCGCGCGTACAACGAAGTCGGCGAAGAATCCACCCTCAGTGCTCCCGTCACGTTCGAAACGCTCGCGGCGCCACTGAAGATCGAAGCCGAATCCTCCTCCGGTCTAGCCGCCACCGAAGCGCGCCTGGAAGCGACGATCAACCCCGGCAACAGCGAAACGGCCTACCATTTCGAATACGGCCCCGCCGCGGGCTCCTACGACGTCAGCCTCCCGATTCCCGCCGGCTCGATTCACGCGGGCCTGAGCGGTATCCCCGTCAGCGTGGCCGCCACGGGCCTGCGGCCCGCCACGACCTACCACTGGCGCGTCGTGGCCTCCAACGCGCTCCCTGGCGAAGTCGACGGCCCCGACCAGGAATTCACGACTCCCGCCGCGCAGCCCACGGGCTCGCCCCAGAACTGCCCCAACGAACAGCGCCGTGCCGAACAGCGATACGCACTGAGTCTCCCCGATTGTCGCGCGTATGAGATGGTCTCGCCGCTGGAGACGAACGGCCAGGACGCGACCGACTCGTTCGTGTACAGCGAGCCGCGGGCTTCAGTGTCTGGTGAAGCGATCACCTACGGGTCGAGGGGTTCCTTCGCCGACCCGACAGGCGCGGCGCTTGAAAGTCAGTTCCTCTCTCGCCGCGGAGCGCTGGGTTGGTCGACGCAGAACATCACGCCTCCGCAGGAACCCCTGATAACCGAAGGGCTTGAACCTTCCTACGGGAGCAATGAATTTTTCTCGCCGGAACTCACGGAGGGCATCGCAATTACCGATGCTCGGCTGACCAGCGAAGCTCCTTCCCACGTAGAATCTGGAGAATTCTTTGGGTATCTGGCAGATTTCGCAAACGGGTCATATCAATACATGTCAAGAGAAGTGCCAACCGACCTCGATATCGGGGTCTCCGCTGATTTCAGCCACGTGGTGATTGGTGAATCCGAGTTTGTGGACGGTAAGCTCGTACCCGTGATGGTCTCCAATAAGGATGAAGATATCGGAGGTGGTCTCGGATCGCCTGGAGGCATCCAGACATTCGATAGGTGGCACGCGGTGTCGGCTGAGGTGTATTTCGAGAGTGGGCCTGTGCTGTATGTGCGTGAGAACGCCGAAATGAAGCAGAGCGAACTCAACGCCAAAGGAGAATGCACCGAACCGGAGCGGGCATGCACGGTCGTAATCGCGTCTGGTTCGCCCCGGTATTGGGGTGCGAGCGCTGACGGTGCGAAGGCGTTTTACACCGAAGGTGGAGACCTGTATCAGTACGAAGTGAGCTCTGGCCGGACCACGACTCTGACCAAAGGCGGCAAAGTGCTGGGTGTGGCGCAGATCTCAGAAGATGGCTCGTATGTGTATTTCGTCGCCGAGGGAGCGCTTGCCGCCGGTGCGAGCGAACAGCAGTGCCGCGCAGAAACCGAAGCCGAACGAACGGGCGTGGAACCGAAACAGGACAACCTTGGCTGCAACCTGTATGTCTCCCATGGCGGCGGTGCGCCTACTTTGATCGCGACGCTTGCCGCGAACGACATATCAGACTGGAAGATTGGTCCCGCGGCGAATAGCGCGGTGGTGACGCCGGACGGAACGCGTCTGGCATTCCTCTCAGAACGGAGTCTCACAGGCTATGACAACGACCAGGCCGAACCGGGCGAGTGCGAACGGCGCCTAGGTATTTTTGAAAATGGAGAAGAATATTATGAAGCCGACAGGTGTCGAGAGGTCTATCTTTACGATGCCGAAACGAGTTCGCTGGTGTGCGCATCGTGTAACCCGAGTGGGGCGCGGCCGGCCGGCCCATCGAGCCTCGACCCTACGCTGAATATCCACTATCTGGCGCGTAATCTCGCTGAAGATGGCACCCTGTTCTTCGACAGCTCTGATGCGCTTGTGCCGCACGCCAGCGACGGCCGCGAGAATGTGTATGAGTACGAGCACGGTCATGTTTATCCGATCTCGGATGTGGCGGGTGGTTATGAATCGTTTTTCATCGATGCAAGCGTAAGCGGGAACGATGTCTTCATCGGTACCGCGGATCAATTGCTGGCGCAGGATACGAGCAACAACGTCGTGGTATACGACGCGCGGGTCGGCGGTGGCTTCCCGGTGACGGTCTCGCCGCCGTCGTGCGACAACGGCGACTCATGCAAGCCGCCGCCGGCGCCGCAGCCCGGTGTCTTCGGCGCGCCGGCAAGCGCGACGTTCTCCGGCGCCGGGAACCCGCCGCCACCACCGGCGGTGCTCAAGACGGTTACGAAAAAGGTTGTCGCATGTCCCAAGGGCAAGAAGCGCAGCAAGCACGGGAAGTGCGTCAAGCGACAGAAGTCAAAGAAAACTAAAGCGAAGCGAGCCGGCGACAACGGGAGGACGGGGCGATGACTACGTTCAAAGCGCTATCGAAGGTGACCCTTGGTGTTTTGATCGCCTCGCTTCTATTTGCCGCGCCGGCGATGGCTGAATTTGGTGTGCAGCGGTTCGCTGTCTCGGCGCGCAACCAGAACGGCACACCCGACGTGCAGGCCGGGTCGCACCCCTACGCGATGACGGCGACCTTCGTATTGACCCAGCCGCCCGAATCGGCGTTCGCGAACGAAGATGCCTTCCCGGAAGGCGATCTCAAGGATGTCAGGCTCGAATTGCCGCCTGGCTTCGTCGGGAACCCAAACGCCACACCGCGTTGCAGCTACCAAACATTCGTTACCAAGCGGTGCCCAGGTGAAACAGCGGTCGGGGTGGCCGTCACCGGCCTCGGCTACGCTGCACGACCTGTCGTCATTCCTGTACCCGCCCGGGTCTACAATCTGGTGCCGCCGACTGGTGTCGCGGCTGAGTTCGGCTTCCTAGTTGCTGGAGAAACGCCCGTGTTTCTGGACACGACGGTTCGCACGGGCAAGGATTATGGTCTGACGATCAACGCGCCGGATATCAATCAGGCCGCGGTCATCGCCGCGAGCAAGGTCACGATCTGGGGTGTGCCCGCCGATCCGGGCCACAACGATCTTCGCGGGGGCTGCCTGAGCTTGTCTGCGGGGGTTGCGTTCCCTCTCGAAGAAGTCGGTGTTGGTTTCCGTGAAGGCGAAGACGAATTGGAAAACCCCGCAGGTGGATTCCCGGACCCAGTGAGATCGGTTGGTGATTGTCCTACGCAGACGCCGCTGGTGCCGTTGTTGACGAATCCGACGTCGTGTGGGGCACCGCGCACGGCGACGCTCAGCGTGGACGACTGGGAGGAACCGGGGGTCTATCATTCCAAGAGCGCGTCGTTGCCGGAGCTTTCGGGTTGCGAAAAACTGGATTTCAGCCCGACGATC
>Ga0187855_10001854_pt1 | contig 16291 bp, 17 predicted proteins | sample June2016WEW_8_10_2_FD_132969 | JGI IMG/M metagenome (GOLD analysis project Ga0187855, IMG submission 132969) | Peatland microbial communities from SPRUCE experiment site at the Marcell Experimental Forest, Minnesota, USA - June2016WEW_8_10 | ecosystem: Environmental > Terrestrial > Soil >...
CCTTTGCCTGTTTGCCGATGGCCGCCTGGTTTTTTGACTGCGATAACTTCGCCATCGCCCTGCTGGCGCTGTTGGCGGCGATGATTTTGTTTGCGCACCGGAGGAATTTGGCCGAAGAATTCACCGTGCTGGCCGCGCGCCGTGCCGCGGCCACCAAACCTGAACAGCCCAAACTATGAGCGCACAAGAACCGTTGACGTTCAAGTTCGCGACGGAAGATTGGGAATTTGAGCAGATTCACCGGCTCAACTACAAGACCTTCGTCGAGGAAATCCCCCAACATCACCCGTCGCCCACCCAGCGGCTCGTGGACAGGTTTCACGCTGAGAACACGTACCTCATTGGTCTGCAAAATCGCAAGCTCGTCGGGATGCTCGCCGTGCGCGGCAGCCGGCCGTTCTCACTCGACCAGAAATTGCCCAATCTCGATGCCCATCTGCCGGCCGGCCGGACCATCTGTGAAATCCGGCTGCTAGCCCTGGAGAAAAAATTCCGCGGCGCGCGCGGTGGCCAGATTTTGCAGGGCATTCTGGCGTTGCTCTGGCAACACGGCGTCGAGAAAGGCTACGACCTCGCCATCATTTCCGGCACCACGCGGCAGTTCCGGCTGTACCAGCATCTCGGTTTTGTGCCGTTCGGACCGGTCGTCGGCAGCGGGGACGCCCAGTTCCAGCCGATGTACGTCACGCTCGAAACGTTCGAGGTCACCGCCCGCGAATTTCTGCGCTCGTCGCCCGCGCGCTCGTTTCAGCCCAGTGCGGTGAATTTCCTGCCCGGGCCTGTGGCCATCCGCCGCGAAGTGCGCCGTGCGTTCGAGCAGGCGCCGGAATCGCACCGTGCCGACAGTTTCAAAAAAGACTTTGCATCGGCCCGCCAAATCCTCTGCGAACTGGTCCGTGCCCGGAACGTCGGGTTGTTCATGGGCTCCGGCACCCTGGCCAACGACGTCATCGCCGGGCAATTGTCATTGCTGGGCGGGCATGGTTTGATCCTGAGCAACGGCGAGTTTGGCGAGCGGTTGATGGACCAGGCCTGGCGGTTCAACTTAAAATTTGACGCCTTAAAATTCGATTGGGGCAAACCGCTGGATTTGGCCCTGGTGGAAAAGAAATATTTTGGCGAACTTCACGTGCCTTCTGAGAGCGCTGGCGTCTCGCCGGCGGATTCCAGTTCCCGGCTCCCGACCCGCCGGCAGGATGCCGGCGCTCCCAGTGATGCTCCCAGTTGGGTGTGGTGCACGCATTGCGAAACATCCACGGGTATTCTGGCCGACCTGGCCGCGCTCAAGGAACTCTGCGCGCGGCACGGGACCAAATTGTGCCTCGATTGCATCAGTACCATCGGCACAATGCCGGTGGATTTGACCGGCGTTTATCTGGCGTCCGGTTCCAGTGGCAAAGGCTTGCGCGCTTATCCGGGGCTTTCGATGGTTTTTTACCATCACGATGTGCCCGCCGCGTCAGAAAAATTGCCGCGCTACCTTGACCTCGGTTTCAGCCTGCAACACGACGGCACGCCCTTCACGTTTTCCTCGAACCTGCTGCACGCGCTGCATGCCGCGGTGAAACGTGTGAATTGGGAACGGCGGTTTGCCGAGACTGCCGAATGGTCAACGTGGCTCCGCGACCGGCTGACGGAAATGGGCTTCACTGTGATTGGCAACGGCGCTCTGGTGTCGCCGGCAGTCATCACCCTGGCGCTGCCGTCGGAAATGAATTCGACGAAAATCGGCGAAGCGATGCAGGAAACGGGTTATCTCCTGAGTTGCAACAGCGAATATCTGCGCCGAAAAAACTGGATTCAGGTCTGTCTCATGGGCGAATGCACGCGCGAAAAAGTCGTTGCCCTCGCCAATGCGCTGAACCGCGTCTGCTTTCACCGCCGTAACGCTCTGCCTGCGATGAGGGCGCCAGAGAAATCAAACCGCAATTTTGCGGTTTGATACTGAGTTAGACCGCCATGACCACGCGCTACAGAGCAGACCTTCCGGCGTGGATTTTTATCGGAGGACTATCGTGTCTTCCTTGGTTGATCGTTTGGGCTGATTCAGTTCATGGCTTTCGCCCGGTAGATTGGTTGGTAGCTTTTGCTGTATCGGTCTTTAGTTTCGCATGGTTATTTAGCTTCTGCATCGTGATTACGCCGACTGAAATTTGTTTCCGAAGTTTATTTCGTGGCCAGCAGAGCATTCGGCATGACCAGATTCGGAAAGTGCAACTTGTATGGAATCTTTGGAATCGCACCCGAGGTCCGTTGCAACTCGTTATCGAGTCGCGCGGTGGTGGCGGGCGTGTGTTGAGCATCAATGCGAAAGTTTTCTCCAAAGCGGCGATTGATGCGGTTCTCGATTTAGGGGCGCGTGTTGCAGAAGCAGATGACGGCGGATTACGAGACGGCGTCGTAATGAGGACATTGAGAGAGCGGAAGCAAAATCGCAAGTGATGAGCGGGTGGTCTAACACCGCCGCTCGGAAGCTATAGTGGACAGGTCGCGAGCGGGCTTGTTACCGACCCTTCCGCCTTTGATGCGCTACGGCGTGACGAGTGACTTTTCGGTTGAGCCGTGAGAACGGAGGGTCCAGACTGCGCGAAAACCTGATGAAAACTTTCAGATTGTTAATCTTTGGATTTCTGGCGGCAGTTCTGGTTGCTGGTTGCGCCAGGAAACAATTGGTGTCCGGCATCTATACGTATCAGCAGGGCGATTTGGCGGCCAAATATATTTTTCTGTCGGATGGGACGGTCGAATATACCTCAAACCTGAACGGCCAGTTTTATCATACCAAGGCTGGCAACGGTTTTTATACTATCCAGGGAGATCAAGTCATGGTCAGTTTGCACGGCATGATGGACTTCACATCCCCTTTCAATTTTCTGGCAGCCTTCAAAATGGATAAAAACAATCTGGTGCAGCTCTATACGGTGGATGCCAATGGCCAGACCAATATGGAACACCAAGACGTGTACCTGGGCCCGAACCAGTGATCGCGAGGCGGACTGAAACGCGGGAATGCTATGGCGGATGGTAAGACAGAGGATACGTTGGTCATCATCAAGCCGGACTCGTTCTGGCGCAACCTGAACGGCGAGGTCGAGGCCAGGCTGGAGGCATTGGGATTAACCGTGATCGCGGAACACATCCTCGCCGGAACCGGGAACCTGCCGGAGGAAAAGTGGAAGGAATTTTATTTTCCGGCCATCGGTGACCGGCCTCCGTGCCTGGACGGGACTTCTAAGTATATGGCTTACGGCCCGGTGAAGGTCATCCATTTCAGGGGAGCCGGCGCGATTCAAAAGGTTCGCCAGGCCGTCGGCGCAACCATGCCATGGAAAGCGGAGCCGGGCACCATTCGCGGCGACTTCTTCCCGGGCGCCAAGGAAGCAAATGCGCCGTACCGGCTGAAGTTCCAGCAGCCGGGCGATGATCAATTTTTGTTCAACATGATTCATGCCTCGGACTCGGAGAAGAGTTTTGCCCGGGAAATCCAATTTTTTAAGAAACTGAATGCCAGCGGGCAGGCGTAAGAAAGATTAGACGATTTCCTAATTTCGGTAGGGCGCGTCACTCCGTGCGCGCCGTTTTTTTGTGTTTACGGCGGGCAGAGGACTGCCCGCCCTACCTGTTTTTTAAATCAGGGTGCTCCCAAAGGTTATGCGCCGCTCTTCATCGGCCAGCCGGATTGGACGAGCGCCTTGTAACCGCCGGCAAGCGAGTGGACGTTGCGATAACCCATCCTTTGCGCTGCGTCGCAGGTGAGCGCCGACCGGAACCCGCCGCCGCAATACATGATGATTTCGGTGTTCGGGTCGGGAAACATTCTCTCCAGGTCGCGCTCCAGGATTCCCTTGCCAAGATGGACGGATTCGGCGGCGTGTTCCTTTTGCCATTCGTGGTCCTCGCGCACGTCCATTAAAACCGTCCGGGGATTTTGTTTCAGCCGTTCACGTGCCTGTTCGATGGTGATTTCGTGAACGCGCGTTTTGGCGTCGTTCACGATTTTCAGAAAACCGGGCGAGTGATCCATGTGGCCAAGTTAAATTGCGTTTCACGGTGGTCAAATCAATTTCACCAGCCCGTCGGGTAGGGAGCGCAGTCCTCTGCGCGCCGCGCACGAAGGGGGCACGTACTACAATCGAGGCAGCGCGCACGGAGTGACGCGCCCTACCGGACTTTGGCTTGGAGTACGGTGAACAAATTTCATTGGCAAGCCGCGCGGGCATTGGCTAACTCCCGCCGTGTCGCAATCGAAAAACAACGCAGCGGTGGCCGGCAGCCTGTTGTTCACTGTCTTCCTGTGGGGTGGCAACAATGCCGGCACCAAATGGCTGGTAATGGTCTGGCCGCCCATCTGGACCGGCGGCATTCGTTTTCTCCTGGCCGGCGGATTGTTGCTGGCGGTGCTGCGCTGGACGTCCTGGCTCGGTGAACGCCACGTCCTGGTTCCCGGGTTGAGGCGGCAATTATGGTCGCGCGGCGGCTTGAGCCTTGCGCTGTACATCGTGGCCTTCAACTGGGCCTTGCGCCTGACCAGCGCATCGCACGTGGCGCTGTATCTTGGCGCGTCGCCGGTCTGGGCTTTGTTGTGGGAAGAACGGCCGAAACGAAACTGGGCGAGCGTCAAACGTTACGGCGCGGCCCTGCTGGCGGTCGGCGGCGTCCTGGTCCTGTTATGGCCGGTGTTGCGGACGGCCCGGCTGGATTTGCTGGGGGAACTTTTTGGTCTGGCGTGCAGCGTTCTGTGGGCGTATTTCAGCCGGCAGATGCGCTTTTTGAGCGTCCAATTGAGCGGGGCGGAAGTGGCCGCGCACACCATGTGGATGTCCGGAATTTTGTTGCTGCCATTCGGGTTGGTGGAAATTGGCATGCGCGGCCTGCCCGTCAATCCTTTGTGCCTCGGCGTCCTGGCCTTCTGCGTTCTGTTTGGCGGTGTGATTCCCTACGCGCTCTGGAATGACGCGCTTCGGCGCTGGCGCACCAGCCGGGTGATGTTGTTCAACAACCTCATTCCGCTCAGCACCATGGCCTGGGCGCATCGCTTTCTGCGCGAACCGGTCACCTCCACCTTTTGGGCGGCCATGGTTTTGATTGTGGCCGGCGTCATCATCGGGCAAACCAGCTGGCCGAAAGCGCCGGAAACCTCGGAAGGTTTTGACATGCGCAAAAAATCCTAGCGGTGTAGCCGCCGGCGTCAGTCGGCGCTGATTTCCGAATGAGACGGAAATATTTTTGCGCCGACTGACGGCGGCGGCTACCTTTTCGGCGGCCTGTCGTCCGTTAAAACCTATGGAAGTTAAAAATCTTAACGAAGTCCCGCCGTTCACCACCAAGGACGGTTCGGAAATCCGCGAACTCCTCGCGCACCGCAACTCGGCCATTCGCAATCAAAGTCTTGCGGAGGCGCGCCTGCCCGCCGGCGGCAGCACGCAGGAGCATTATCACGTCAGGACCGAGGAGATTTATTACCTCACGCACGGCACCGGACGGATTCGCATTGAAGGTGAGATCCGCGAGGTGAAGGCCGGTGACGCCATCGCGATCTCGCCCGGTCAAAAGCACAAACTTTGGAACACGGGCCGCGAGACACTGCGATTGCTGTGTTGTTGCGCGCCAGCCTACGAGCACGACGACACCATCATCACCGAAACCACACCTTAGCCTGTACGTTTCATGCTCGAATTTTAACCACGGATGGACACAGATGAACACGGACGGGGAAAAGATTTTAGCTGGACAAACGAATTCATTAATACGTGAGGCCTGACGGGTTCGGGGAAGAGTCATTTTGCCTTGTCTTCATCCGTGCATATCCGTGCCCATCCGTGGTCAAATTGAATGGATGCGCGAATCGTGAATTGACCTGCGCGCCGCCGCACGCTTAACTGTTGCCATGAAGATTTCGACCCTCGGGACCTTGCTGTTGGTCGCGGTGTTGGCGAATGGCTGCGTCCTGTTTCATCACCACCGGACGCCGGCTCCCCCGGCCCAGGACAGCGCCTATCTGGCGCCGGCCACTCCTTCCGCCACGCTGAATCCGATTGTCACGCCGGACAATTCGCTGACCGCCCGGGTTGCCTCCTACAATGCCACCGGGCGCTTTGTGGTCCTGAGTTTTCCGATCGGCCAGATGCCGAACATGGATCAAACCCTGTTCCTGTATCGCAATGGGTTGAAGGCGGGCGAGGTCAAAATCACCGGCCCGCAGCGTGACAATGATATCGTGGCCGATCTGGTTACCGGGACTGCCCAGGCCGGTGACGAAGTGCGCGACCAATAAACGCCGGTTTGGCGATTTTATTCCTGCGGTTTGTCGCTGAACGATTTGACGGTCTTGGGCAGCGCCGCTTTCCGATATGGCGAATGGAGGTTGAAATAAATGCCGCACAACGGCCGGGCGTCGTCGCTCTGGCTCAGAATGATGGTCACCTGCTTGTCGAGGGCAATGCCGTGGCGCAAGCCTTCCCCGCGATTTTCGTAGGCCTTGATGGCCTTGGCCATGAGCGAGGTGAGCGACACCTCGAAATCCTCCGGCGTCTTGTCAATGCACACAATGTATTGCTCATAAGCCTTGACGGCTTCGGCGATTTCCCGTTTGTACGTCTCGATAGTCATTGCAGGAAAGATACGACATCCGGCGGCAATTGCAGCAAAAAATCGACAACGATAAGCGGGCTATTGTAGTGTCGGCGCACAGTGCCGATTTCCAGCCGCAGGCCCGACCCTGCAGCAAAATCGGAACGGAAAGATCAATCTCCCGGCATGCGGGCTCTGGCCTTGGGGCGCGGACCGAACAGCGCTGTGCCGAGGCGCACCATGGTCGCGCCTTCTTCAATGGCCACCTCGAAATCACCGCTCATGCCCATGCTTAAATGGGGCAGGGGAATGCCGAGGACCCGTTCGCATTCCAGTTTCAACTCGCGCAAGCGCCGGAAGTGTGGCCGCGATTTTTCCGGTTCTGCCGACCAGGGTGGCACAGCCATCAGCCCGTGAATTTCGATCCGCGGCAATGCGCCGATGGCCTTCAACTCGGCCAGCAACCGCTCCGGCGGGTAGCCGAACTTGCTCGCTTCGCCCGCGACGTTGACCTCCAGCAATACCGGCAGGGTCCTGGCCGCCTGTTCGGCGCGTTTGCTGATTTCCTGTGCGAGCGGTAGGCTGTCCACGCTCTGGATCATTTCAAACAGCCCGATCGTATCCCGGCATTTGTTCGACTGCAAATGCCCGATGAAATGCCAGCGCAACCGGGACGGGCACAGCGGGATTTTGGCCTTTGCCTCCTGCACCTTGTTCTCGCCGAACAGTGTCAAACCCAAATCCGCCGCCGCCTGCACCATTTCCGGCGGCTGACTCTTCGTCACCGCCAGCAGGGTGACCGAATTGGGCTCGCGGTCACAGCGGTCGCACGCTGCCCGAATCCGCTGCCGGATCACGTTCAAGTTTCCTGCAATGTCCACAGAAGGATTTTAACCACAGATGGACACGGATAAGCACGGATTTTTTGCAGTGACTTCCCATGACCACCATTCTCGCACGGACTTTCGGCGGTCACAGACTGCCGACACGTCAGCGGGTAATAAACCAATTTATATCTGTGTTCATCCGTGTCCATCTGTGGTTGAATTTTCCGGCATGAATTATTGGTTGGTGAAACAGGAACCCGAAGCTTATTCATGGTCAAATCTGGTCAAGGATGGCGGCACCGCCTGGACGGGGGTCCGCAGTTTTGCGGCCCGGAAAAATCTGCGGGCCATGAAGGCCGACGACCTGGTTTTCTTTTATCACAGCGGGGAGGCAAAATCGGTCGTCGGCTTGGCGCGCGTCGCCAGGGAAGCGTATCCGGATCCGACGGCGGGCGAAGAGGATTGGTCGGCTGTGGACCTGTCGCCGGTCAAACCCCTGGTGAAGCCGGTCACCCTTTCGCAAATCAAGGCCGATAAAATTCTGAAAGAGATGATTCTGGTGAAACAATCCCGGCTGTCCGTGATGCCGGCGACGGCGGAACAGTTCAGGCGGCTGCTGGAGTTGTCGGAAACGAAGGTTTGACGTTCGGCGCGCCGGTTTTGCCCGCGGCTTCGGCGCGCCGGCTGCGGTATTCCAGGCAACCCGCCCACGGAAACAGCAACGCAATCACCAAAGAGCCGATGACGATTTGCCATGAGTTGGAAAGCACGAGCATTTGGATGGTGGTGGTCGCGGCGATGACCAGCAGCAGATGGAAGGAGAATACGCCCAGCGAATGCCGTCCCAGCAGCGCGGTTGGGGCCATCAGCCGGGCCGGCGGGTGTGGGTTCCACGCGAGCAGAAGGGCGGTCCATGCCCCGAAGTCGAGCAACCGCAAGGGGCCCAACGTCCACTTGTCCATCCAGAGGAAAAGATCGGGATTGACCCAGGCTTGCGGCCAGAAACCCCAGCGCAAGAGCAGTGCCGCCGATACGATGGTGGCCGCCGCCACCACCACGGCGAGGCGGTACCGGGGCTGGACGATTTGCTTTCGAAGTGAAGTTTCTCCGATCGCCACACCGCCAACCCAGAGGAATTGCCAGGCCAGCAGATCAAAGGCGCCCCATCGTAACGGCAATAGATGGGCCGGGTCGCCGATGAGGCGGGCATCCCATCTGAATTGTGCGGCCAGCCAGCCAAGGGCCGAGATCATTAACAGGATGCTCCAACCACGCCGCCGTGCGAAGGCCAGCAGCCAGGGCGTCGTGCCCAGAAAAATGACGTAAAGCGGCAGGATGTCGAAGAGTGGCGGCTGGTGCAGCAGCAGCGGCATCAGCGCCAGGCTGCCCCACGGGTGGACAAGAAAATCGCCGAAGTGGATGGCCAGCGGCGGCAAGGTGCCGGCCAACACCCAGACCGTCAGCGCGGTCGGTACCAACACCGCCAGGTGAACCAGATAAATCAACCGGCTACGCTTCCAGATCCGACGCGACATCGTGGTCCAATCCCCCTGCCGGTAAACCCTTCCATAAACCCAGCCGGCCAGGCAGGCGCTCAGAAAGATGAAACCCTCCGCGGCGCCGTTGCAGCCCAAAGGATCCTGGAACACGTGCGACAACGGCGTCGGCACATGCACCCCGGCCATGATGATCAAAAACAAACTCCGCAACGCATCCAGCCGCACGTCACGCGGTTTCTTTACTACTGGGCCCGGTACTCCGGCCGGACCCGACTCGCTCCGGTTGTTCACGACAAAACTTCATGATAACGGAATCTACGATGAGTCAACGCCTTTTGATTTTGGCCGCTGGACAATTTTTGTTATCGCCCTGGCATTTCCGGCACGGGCGGGCTTGACCGAAGGGCTGGGGCGGGTTGATTCACAGCCTTGCCGGCCGTCAGCCGCGCAAGGTGGCCTTCACGCTGTCGCCCAGGACGGCGACCATTTTGCGCAACTGCGCCGGCGTCGTGCAATACGGCGGCATCAGGACGATGACGTTGCCGATGGGGCGGGTGAGGACGCCGCGCCGGGCCATGGCTTCACACACGCGGATGCCGGCGCGCTCGCGCAAGGCAAACGGCTCGCGCGTGCGCCAGTCTTTCACCAGTTCAATCCCGGCAATCAAACCAACCTGTCGGATGTCGCCGACGTTCGGCAAAGCCCAAAGGGTTTGCAGTTCTTCGTGCAGAAGTTTCTCCAGCATCTGGCGTGAACGGATGGATTTGGAGTTTTGTAGAATTTCCAGGTTCGCCAGCGCCGCCGCGGCGCCCAGTTGATTGGCGGTGAAGCTGTGGCCGTGAAAAAAGGTTTTAAACTCCTCGTATTTGCCGAGAAAGGCATTAAAAACTTTCTCCGTTGTCAGCGTCGCGGCCATCGGCAAATAACCGCCGGTCAGGCCCTTGGCGAGACAAAGAAAATCCGGTTGCACCCCCTCGTGGTGGCAGGCGAATTGAATGGCATCGTGGGCGCGCTTGTAAGAGCGCGGATCGGCGTGGCGATGAGACCGCGCTTTTACCAGCGCCTTTACTCCTGATCTGCCAAATCCGGTCATCACCTCGTCCGCAATCAGCAGGGCGCCGTGGGCCCGGGCCAGGCCGGTGGCCCGGCGCAACCAGCCCACCGGTTGCGGAATCATGCCCGCCGCGCCTTGCATCAGCGGCTCAAACACAAACGCCGCGTAAGGATTCCCCTTTTTCTTTTGGGCCGAAAACTTTTGTTCAACCTTGTCGATGCATTCCCAATGGCACTTCCGATACTCGCGCGCGTCGGCGCGCTCCGGCTGCGCGCGGTTGAACGGGCAGCGATAACAATACGGCGCCATGACCTGGTCGGTCTGGAACAGCAACCCGGCATAACTCCGGTGAAATAAATCAATGTGGCCCAACGCGACCGCGCCGACGGTGTCGCCGTGATACGCGCCTTCCAGCGAAAGGAATTTCGGCGGCGTGGCTCGTGAGGACCGGCCTTCGCTCGGAAGCTTCTGCCCGGCAGGCGCCCGTTTTCCCGATTGGCCGCGAACGCGACGGGTGAATTCGTAGGCGAGTTTGAGTGCCACCTCGATCGCGGTTGAACCGTCGTCGGAGAAAAAGACCTTCTCCAATTTACGATTTTCGATCTTTGATTCACACGCCGGATTGGCATTTGAATCGTAAATTGTAAATCGTAAATCGTAAATTCCATTGGCGGCTTCAATCAGCTTACCGGCAAGCAACGACGCGGGTTCGTTGGCCAGCCCCAGCGCCGAGCTGTGCGCGATTTTCCCGAGCTGTTGCCGGATGGCCGTGTTGAGCTTCGGGTGATTGTGCCCGTGCAGGTTGGTCCAGATGGACGAATTGGCGTCGAGATATTCCCGGCCGTGAACGTCGCGCAAAACCGCACCCCTGCCTTCGGCGATCACAATCGGCTCATGCCGCCGCCAGTCACGCATTTGCGTGAACGGGTGCCAGAGGAATCGACGATCAAGTTGCGCGAGCCGATGCATTCGTTTTTTGATTTACGATTTACGATTTACGATGGCTTCCAGGGCGGCGGCGAGTTGATTGATTTCCCCGGTGGTGTGTGCCGCCGTCAGGGTCACCCGCAGGCGCGCCTGGCCGCGGGCGACGGTCGGATAGCGGATGGCCGGAACGAAAATGTTCCGCCCGCGCAATTTGGCGGCGGCTTCGACGGCTTTGGCTTCGTCGCCGATAATCAGCGGGATGATGGCGCCGCCAAATTTTGAGTTTTGAGTTTTGAGTGCTGAATTCAAGTGCTCGATGCGTTCCCAAAGGGTTTTTCGCCGGTTTTCTCCTTCGGCAGTTTGAACGAATTGAACCGCTGCGGTCGCGGCGGCGGCGGCGGCGGGAACCGGGGCGGTGGAAAAAATAAAACTGCGGGCGCGGTTGACGAGGAAATCAATCAACGTCCGGGAACCGCAAATGTAACCGCCGTTGGCGCCCAGCGCCTTGCCGAGCGTGCCCATTTGAATCTCAATTTGTCCGTTCACACCGAGTTCTTCCGCAAGGCCGCGGCGGCTTTTCCCATAAAGCCCGGTGGCGTGGGCTTCATCCACCATGAGCCACGCACCGTATTTCTCCTTGAGGGCAACGATTTCCCGCAAGGGTGCGGCGTCGCCGTCCATCGAGAAAATGCTTTCCGTCACCATGAGGGTGCGCCCGACATTTTGGACTTTGGACCCCGGACCTTGAATCTGTTCCGCCCATTTGAGTTTGTCTTCGAGGTCGTTCAAATCGTTGTGGGCGAAAACCCGGATTTTCGCGCCGCTGAGCCGCGCAGCGTCCACGATGCAGGCGTGAACGAGTTTGTCGAGGATGACAATGTCATCCTTGCCGACCAGGGCGCAAATGGTGCCGACGGCCGTGGTATAACCGGACGAAAAGCTCAACGCGGCTTCGGTCTCCTTGAAGTGCGCGAGCGCCTCTTCCAATTCGTGATGGGGCGCGAGCGAGCCGCAAATCAGCCGGGACGCACCGGAGCCGGCACCGAATTTTTCCACCGCCTTGATCGCGGCGTCCTTGAGCCGCGGGTCATTCGCCAGGCCCAGATAGTCGTTGGATGAGAAATTCAGGAGCGTTTGCCCGTCGATCTGGATGCGTGTGCCCGGCGGCGAATCCACGCGGCGCAATTCACGGAGCAACCCCCGGCCGCGAAGGTCGGCCAGCCGTTGCTGCAATTCTGCGTCCAAAGAAATCACGCCTGACTTTACGGTTTGCAATTTGTGATTTACGAGCAAAAAGGCGGAAGTCGCATCGGGTGAGCTATCGGGACACGCGTATCAAACAGAATCAACTCCCTCTCCCCGCCCAAGCGGGGAGAGGGTTGGGGCGAGGGGATTTGAGCCCGTAAAGATGAAAAACTATTTCAGAGGGACGATCCAACGACCGTCAATCATGCTGGCATGCACGGGGCCGGCATGGTCGAGCACGGTTTCAAAAACGTCCTCTTTTTTTCCGGCGTCCGGAATCGCAATCAAATCGGCAAAGGCATCGGGGCAAAACTCGCCGATTTGTCCCTTCCGGCCCAATGCCCGCGCCCCGTTGACAGTGGCCATCCGGATGATTTCCTCCGGGGATACGGTTTTGTCGGCGCCCGCGAGGCCGCGCATCTCCTCAAACAGGTTCAGTTCGGGTTTCTGTTTTCCGAAGCAGCGGACCGTGGCGAGGCTGTCGGTGCCGAGGCACAGGTTGACGCCTGCGTTGGCCAGCCGTTCGCGCAGAAATGGCGGGTGGCGAAAATAGGCGTGGCTGCGCGGGCAATGGACGACGTTCACCCGGTGTTTGCCGAGCAGGGCGGCGTCGCCGCGCGCCAACAGGTTGGCATGAATAGCGATCAGGTTTTTGCCGAGCATTTTGTTGCGGGCCAGATGTTCGACGGGCGAGCCCAGCCCGCAATCGGAATTGTCCCGGTGATTGCGCTGGAGCCAGTCGTACATGGCTCCGCCGGCGCGCGTGAACATTTCAAATTCCTCCTCGGATTCGGCCACGTGCGTGCACAGCAGCCAGCGATGTTTGCGCGCGAGCCGCGCGCTGCTGCGGAGCAGCTCGGGCAGGGTGGAGTACGGGGCATGCGGCGAAAGCGAGGCCGAACACCGCGGATGGGAAAGCGAATCAATCTTCTCCGCCGCTTCCTGTAAAACCTCCCCCGGTTTCCGCCGGGCACGGATGCCGGTCATTTCCAGAAAGGAAAAAACCCGCAAGGGTGAGGCGTCCCAGACTTCCGGCAGCAGGTCGGGCATGGCTTCGATGTCGGCAACCGTCGTGGTTCCGTTGCGCAGCAGCATGTGCGCGCCGCGCAGCCAGGAACGCGCGTAGTCGGAATAACTCCACGCGGTCTTCGCCGCGGTAATAAGGGGAATCCAGTCGGTGAAGGTCCGGGGCGGCGGCAATTCGCCGGCCATGTCGGTGTAGTCCAGATGGCAATGGGTGTTGACCAGGCCGGGAAGCAAAATGACCTCCCCCAGGTCGAAAACCTCCTCCCCGGCTCCTGCCTTCAAGTCGGACCAGGGGCCGACGGCACGAATGCGATTGCCCGCCACCAGCACCGCGCCGTTTTCAACGGGCGGCCGGGAGACGGGCAGGACCGTTCGGGCGCGAAGAATCATCAAAGATCGGATTCCTGGCGGCGGGACTTGGAGCGGGCGGCGACTTTGTGTTTTTTCGCCTTCCGTTTGCCGTGCCGCTTCCGAATTTGCTGTTCAATCTTCCTCGTCACCCGGTCGATGGCCGCATACAGGTCGCTTTCGCGGTCTTCGGCAAACAGGTCCGGTCCGCGCACGCTCAGGCGCATGGAGCAGCTGAATTGCTTTTCGGGGGCCCGCGTGTGGTCGTGTTCCAGCGTCACCCGGGTATCAACGGTGCGCTGGTCAAAATGATCGAGCTTTTGCAGCCGCTTGAGCACATGATCTTCGATGGCCTTGGTCAGCGTGACATTGTGCGTCGAAAGAATCAATTTCATGATTCAAAGATGGATTTAAACGGCGATAAAATCCAGTATTTACGCAAAGTCCGCCGGGCGCAGCGAATGTTGTGCCATTTTCGCTTGTGCTTTGATGAAACTGAGTTAAAATTATCTGTCGATGGTGCAAAGCTTACAACTCTCGGCCCGTCTCACCCAATCGCTGGTGCTGGCTCCTCAGCTCCAGCAGTCACTGGCATTGCTGCAAGCGCCCACGCTTGAATTGAAGGCGTTGATCGAGCAGGAACTCCAGCAAAACCCCGTGCTGGAAGAGGTGTCCTCGCCTGAACCGGAAATGGCTGACCGGTTGACCGCGGACGGAGAGGGAAATGATGGGGCGGCCGATCCTCCGGAATCGCCGGAGGAGGGCGCCAGTGAGGGTGCCGGTGATACCACGATCCTGAAAAATGGCGAAAGCGCCGATGCGCCGGCGGACGATTTTCAGCAGGAATTCGACCGCCTCGTACAACTCGACCAGGAGTGGCGCGACCATTTTGCACAGACCAACATCCCCATCCGCCAGTCCACCGAAGATGAGGAAAAACGCCAGTTTATGTTCGATTCGCTGGCGGCGGGCACCACGCTGTCGCAGGTTCTGATGGACCAGGTGCGCGAAACGGACCTGGACGAGGAACAGCGCCATATCGCGGAACTGATTATCGGCAACATTGACGATTACGGTTATCTCAAGTCGACGGTCCAGGAAATGGCCGCCGCCACCAATCTGCCGGTGGAGAAGATTTCCGACGTGCTGAAGGTCATCCAGACATTTGATCCACCGGGCGTCGGCGCACTCGATTTGCGCGAGTGCCTCGTGCTGCAACTGGAACGAACCGGTCGGCAGGATTCGCTCGAATACCGCATCGTGCGCGATTTCATGGACGCGCTCGGCAAACGGCGCATTCCGGAAATCGCCCGCGGCACCGGCTTCACCGTCGAGGAAGTCCAGGACGCGCTCGGCCGCATCGGCCGCCTCGAACCGAGACCGGGCCGGGCTTTTTTACCGGACACCGACCAATATGTTCTCCCCGAGGTCTTCGTGCAAAAGGTGGGCAGCGATATTCTGGTGACCACCAACGACGAACACATCCCCCATTTGCGCATCAGCAACATCTACAAGGACCTCATGTCGCAGGGTGAGAATTCCGCCGAGGTGAAAAATTACATCCGCGAAAAAATCCGCGCCGGAAAATTTCTCATCAAGAGCCTGCACCAGCGCCAGCAGACCATCCTGAACATCGCCAAGGAAATCGTGAAACGGCAGCGCGAGTTCATGGAAAAGGGTGTCGCTCATCTGCGGCCGATGACGATGGCGCAGGTCGCCGAGGTAGTCGGCGTTCACGAAACCACCGTAAGCCGCGCCGTTTCCGCCAAGTACATGCAGACGCCGCAGGGAGTGTTCGAGATGAAATTCTTCTTTACCGCCGGTCTGCAGACCGCCAGCGGCGATGGCGTGTCCAACACCAGCGTCAAGGACATGATCGCTGAAATCTTCAAAAACGAGGAGTCCACCAAGCCTTTGTCCGACCAGGAGGTGGTAAAAATGCTGGAGGACAAGGGCATCAACATCGCGCGCCGCACCGTCGCCAAATACCGCTCCGAGCTGAACATTCTGCCGTCGAACCTTCGGAAGGTTTATTAGGGACTTCGTCGCCCGGGCAGACCCTGTTGTTTACAACGATTCGTCGGGTTGCACCGGGGTAAATGTCACGGTAAAACCCAAAAATTCGGAGAACGCCCATTCCGATGGCAAAACAATATAAAGTCCGCACAATCTGCGGTCCTGACGTGCCTTGTTCCTCTATCCAAGGGCTGGCCCCAATGTCACGGCGCACCTTGCGCGGATGATAGGGAAAACCGGCGATTCCGATTCCCAGCCAGATGGCATTGTCAAAATTCATAAATCAATCGCAACGGCCGGGGGCAGTCGCAAGTCTGCTAGCGAGGTTGTGAAACGGGGCGATTTTTGGCTTGCCATCTTACTATATCGGCGCATACTCACGATGGTTTGGCGGATGCGGACGGTGCATTCCTAAAATCATGAAAACGGCTCTTCACTTTCAACGTTCAGCCCGATTCCTCAGGCTTGCGCTACGACTCTCAACTGCTGGACTTTTGTGTATTACGATCTTGTTCGGCTTTCAGTTCTCCGCGCGGTCCCAACAATATAGTCCCCCAATGACGGGTTTGGTGGGTTGGTGGAAGGGGGATGGCAACGGGAACGACAGCGCCAGCACCAACAACGGCACGGTGGGGAGCAATGTTAGTTTCGCTCCCGGTCTTTTTGGCGAGGCCTTTAATTTCCCCGGATCGGTTCCCGGCTTCGTCCACATACCCGACTGCGATGCTTTCAAATTAACCAATTCACTGACCATTGCGGCCTGGGTTAACCTGCAGAAC
>Ga0187855_10001858_pt1 | contig 16273 bp, 17 predicted proteins | sample June2016WEW_8_10_2_FD_132969 | JGI IMG/M metagenome (GOLD analysis project Ga0187855, IMG submission 132969) | Peatland microbial communities from SPRUCE experiment site at the Marcell Experimental Forest, Minnesota, USA - June2016WEW_8_10 | ecosystem: Environmental > Terrestrial > Soil >...
AAGGTAAGCGGAAGGGACATGAGAAAACCAATGGTGGCGGGTTTACTCATGTTGATAGCAGGCACCTTCAATATCCTTTGGCTCGTTTCTGTCTTTGCGCGGATTCTGGATGCAAAAGAACTTCTACATACTACATGGGTGATTACACCGTTTCCTTGGGTCATTCTAGATGTGGGATTTGGCGGTAACAATGCCGCCGCTTCATTGTTAGCGATTGCTTTTCTGGCCGGAATAATATTGAGTATCGTTGGTGGAGTGTTCGCCTTAAGAAGAAGGGTCTGGGGCGGAGCATTGGCCGGTTCTTTCGGTGCATTTATTTGTGTTCCTATTCTTGGTATCGCAGCCATAATATTGATAGCGATATCTAAACAAAGTTTTGTAAAGAAAAGTATTTTAACTGGAGTATAAAATGGTTCAGAAGAAGCTCAGATTGTCTGCTAAAGTGAGTAGCGACAATCCATCAGCTTTAAAACCTGTCCTTGCCCGCATCTTTGAAAGTAAGGGAACGGTTAAAGAAACAGACCAGGGATTTGAGATTGATGCTGAGCTTGAAGGAGAAAGCGCAGTGGCTCTCAACCGGACGCTTCTTTCTGAATTACGCCGTGCAGAGAAGAAGACGCGCATGCGCTCGCAATGGACATCGGGTAATACTACTGAGAAGTTTTTTGATTACGTTTTAAAAGCAACTCTTAACACGGTGGATTGAAGAGTTAGGTCGTTAAACTTTAAGCTGGATTTCGGCCAATCCCTAAAACAGAAGCGGGCCACGCTCTGAGATAGTACTATAGTACGCTATACGAGGCCAATATCGCTGTTAAAATTAAAATAGGGATAAGAAAGTAATTGAGTGACCCTAATCGATTCATAATTGGAGTGCAATCATGATTGAAGGTACATGCCCGAAGTGCAATAGACGCTATTATGGTTGGGCTTTACTCCGACCAGGTAATAGCCATTGTGAAAAATGTGGAAATGTACTTTTGCTTACCGAAGACGGAAGAAGACACATAACTCAATAACCAACGCGATAAACTCGAGATGAGGGAATTAGGTGAATTTACTTTTTTAGTGCGGGGACTTGAGTTGCATTGTTCTGCCTGTCTGGATAGCAGTAAAACCATATTTGTCCCGGATGCGGTCAACAGCACGGTTTAGCTTCTCGAGTCTCTCCTCGGTACCATTCATCAAGGATAACTGCATGCCCGGCTCACTAAGACTTGAAACACCGATGCCAATCAATCTGATAGCCAGCCTGTTGTCTGCTGCCGCTTTCTGCAGAAGTTCGTTGCCGGTTTGAAAAATAATCTGATCTAAATTGGTCGCTTGAAGCAATGAGCGCTGGCGGGTGATGGTTGTAAAGTCTGCGTACCTCACTTTGATCGAGATACACCTTGCCTGTTTTCCGGATTCCCGGAGGTCGGCGCCAACCCTTTCTGCATGGTAACGCAGTGGCGCTGACAGAAAAGTAATGTCATGAGTATCCTCGTCAAAAGTGGTTTCCCGGCTGATTGACTTGGCTTCTTCGGGGGGTGTAACCTGACTATTATCGATTCCATTGGCATGACGGCGCAACATCTCCCCAGACCCACCAAAACGGCTTTTCAGGGCAGGTAATGGCATTCTGGCTAATTGGCCAATGGTCCTTATGCCCAAGCCCGTCAATACTTGCTCAGTCTTCCTACCCACGCCGGGTAATTTCCGGATAGCAAGCGGGGCCAGAAATGCGGCTTCGCCCCCAGCTGCAACTTCAATTAATCCATCAGGCTTGGATTCATCGGAGGCAACTTTAGCCACCACTTTGCAGGAAGCGATACCGATAGAAGCAATTATTCCCAGTTCGTCTTTAACCCGCTGTTTGATTTTCAGAGCCATCTTGTGGATCGAACCATGCAATGACTCGAAACCTGTAACATCCATATGAGCTTCGTCCAGCCCCATTGGTTCCAAGAAGGGAGAGAAATCAGCCAGTATTGCCATGAATTTTTTGGACACCTCGGCATAGTGGTTATAGTTACCTTCTATAAAGATTGCCTGAGGGCAGAGACGGAGGGCAGTCGATAGTGGCATAGCAGAATGCAAACCAAAGACACGGGCTTCATAAGATGCAGTGGCAACAACACCACGGCTGCCGGGTTTACCTCCAACCACTACCGGCTTACCCCTTAATTCAGGTGCTTTGGATTGGGACCGCGTCACGACCAAGCCGAATAAGGCAAAATTACTTTCTCTCGGACTGGACGATGTTGCTAAGGATTTGTGGCCATAGAAAATGAATAGACCGTGTTAAAGCAATATATGCGGCAAAAACGACCGAAAAACAAACAAACAAAGTGAGTTTGGTGGCACACCAAATGGCTGTTTTATAAAAGCCGATCTGCACCAACTTTTAGGCTCGGTGTGGATCAGCCCCCAAGCATCATCGAAATTCACAATTCAGGTTATGGAAATTACTCGCCAGTCACGGCTTCGGAAAAGTTCAGGTTTGTAGCTCCAATGCGGTGAAACCGGAACAGTAGCTCATTGCAGATTGGCAAAATGGAAAGTTAAGAAGTTACGGTAATAGTAGTGGGCGCTCTTTTCTGAGCGCCCACTTCAGTAGACTGAAGTATGGTAACTCAAAACTTCTAATTAACTTTGATCGACAAACCCTGCGTCGCGCCATTACCCAGACTATCCATCACCTTAACAGTGAAGCTATATGTCCCGCTGGTTGGTTACGGTAGACACTATTGGACGAGTAAAAATAAATCAATAAAGGCTCAAGAAAGCAATCCAATGATAAAGTCGTTATTTAATTGAATTTCTATTTTACCCGATATAATTTATTTCTTATCCAATGCTCATTTTGGTTGACGAATTCTATTGCTGTATCAAAAGATACATTCACAGATACAGACACGCTAACGCCTTTGTCTGGCGTGGCTGTGAGAGTGGTTTTCTCAACTCGATTGCTGTGCTTCAATGTAACAGGCCCGACGCCATCGACATAGACGGTACGTGAATCCGCCATTGTTTTAACTAAAGAATGAGCTAGTCTGTTAAACCTTATCACCATTCTTAATCTTCATGGTTGTGCCACATTTCGGACAACACTGATACTTTTGAGAACGCAAGGCCCACCCAAAACAGTGATACCCACACTTTAAGCAATTACCTTCATACATATCTTAATTATATCATGGTGGTTTTACGTAGACGTCAAGTACTCGGTGTGAGATATTTTTATTGGGCCGTCTGTGCCTCAGGAACCTTTTTGCACACATTACGGAAAATCAAACTCAACATCCACTGGGTTTTCTTTAGCTGCTTTCTGTACTTTCGCTAAGAAACTAATATAATCAGCTTCCAAGTCACCTTCATAATCCATTGGCTTGTCTGGATGCATTTTTTTGTGATCACGCAAACGTATCATCGGATCGCTCATTGGATAGCGATGAATAAAATCCACTAACCATAGACGAAGTGCCACATTTGGTTTGAAGGCATCTGGCAAAGCAAAAAGCATCGGATAAAACTGCACAAGAAATGCGACTTGTTCTTTTGAAAGATGCTTTGTCGACTTCACTTGATACCGCCCAAAATTGGGTTTATCGCCGTAGCAAGTGTCATGAATTACCCCGACAAACATGGGTTTATCGGTAGCAAACAGAACACTTGGCACACCACCGGTTATCAGACGGTGACAAAAATAGCAGGGATGGTTCCAAGTTATTGTAGTCATTATTATTCATTATACGATACCAAAGTTAGGTCGGGGAAATGGCTACATGCGGGAATTGGACTGGGTGTCGCTCTTATCTTTCAACGTCATGATAGCTAAATATCCTATCGGAGCAAGTAATCCCCACAATGAAAACCCCCATGCTCGATTTTTATCCCTGACCCACATGTCGCACCCGATTACCGCCATAATTACACCGACTATCGTGCCAACTTCGCCATTGGTATGGCCAGTATCAAAGGCAACATTGCCAACTACGGCGAGAATTGCTCCTGACCACAATAAAACGTATCGGAGAGTGCTCTTCTTTTTTATCATTTTATATATTCTCTTATATTTTGATTATAGCGCGATTCATGGCAGTCGCTGTAGTCCAAAATTAGACAACACATTTTAGCAGGCATAAAGAAATATGTAATTGCATTTAAATTGCATGCAAATTGTATTACAGCGTACTTGGACATACTTGCTTGCTACTATTTATACAGGAAAATGCCAAAATCCCTTATTATTATTTGGTTCCAACTGGACATGTGTGCTATATTGGTACTCGCTTGGAATATCAGGGAAATAGTTTCATAATTCTATTAAGGAGATCAAAATGGCTAAATTTGTTGTTGGCGACAGAGTAAAAGTCCTCGACAAACCAAACTGGCCAGACGGTGGCCACAAGATCGGCAACTGGGAAGGCACAATCATTCAGGTTGTTGAAGATCCGGCAGACTATGTCATGATGAAAGCTGATAAGACCGGGTATGACATGATGTTTCATGAGAAGGAACTAGAGCTACTTCAACCTGAGACAGATGCCGAGCCAATCTCAAACCATGACGGAACCTTGGGGTTTATGGACGCTCTACAGAAAAAGACCAAAGGGAATCCGTCTATGGATGTCAGATTAGACATATAGCGCTTTGAAAGTAGGCACAATATTTTACAGTACTTTTATTCTTGATCATTAAAACTTTTATCTGAGAAGTTTCCTTTTTGCTTCTAAAAATTCTGCCTCTGTCAAAACTCCATCATCTCGGAGCTTAACTAATTTAGCAAGTTCGTCCGCGACCGACGTCGGTTTAGCCGATTCTTGCGTTAATCCGAATGATGTAAGTGAACTGTGTTCTCCTCGACTCTCCAATTGTTGAACGGCGTCAATCCCAATCCTCTTGCGTACAAACTCGATAGCTGGTTGTTTGATAATATTTTTCACATATAATCTACCACCCGCGAAAAAGTAGATAGTAATTTCCACATAAACAAACCCTATTTTATGGTCAATTGCCCTAATCCTATCAAACGGTGTATCAACAACTTCCGCTCTGCTTAAAAAGTTAGGTTTAGTGTAACTAATCAAGCGAGAATCAGTGGAGACCAGTAATCCGGAATATCCATTTTCGAATTGTCCAAACACGGCAGCTCTGGGAACCTCCCCATTGGACAATAAATCGTCCACAGCGTCAATCTGATTTCTAAACGCCCACGAGCCCTGTGGCAAATGTAATAAATCGTAGATAAGTGCCATCTCTTTCTTACCCATTATTAAGCTCCAACCCTACTTTTTACTGCCTCGATAGCCATTGAAAACGATTATATCCCTCCCGATTTAATTGATCAATCCTATCAGCGCATATTTTGTTTATCCATACCGACCCTTGACAACCTATACCTCGTTTAGCTACTTTAATTGCAAAATATTTTTCCTGCTGAATTTGCCATTCTATTGGTAAGTAGTCACATTATTGACACTGTTTTCACTGCTTTTTAAAAACTCAAAATACGTTAATTACACTCAAAAACAACAATTTTTACAATTAAAATCATATAGGCTCTAAACCTAAATAAAAATTAATTGAAAATGTTTACCCATCAGCACAACGTTTAACAAAAAATCAGATACAAATGGGATGGGAATTATTGATTAATTGAGTGCTCGCCATCCCAAGCTTCAGGTGCAAGTCGATGGCTGTTAATAAGTCATGGAAAATAAATTGGCCCCGGTTGTGGACCAGGGCCAATTACAAAAGGTTGTTGTACAACCTTTACTAGCATCATTTTATAGAACAGGTATTTTAGAAACAATAGGAAATTAGTACCACAATATTACTTTGTCTCATTAATTACCCCCATAGACACTTTCAATGCATTTATTATTTTTGGCAATGCCGAATACTAATCTTTATCTTTGAATTAATACACTAATCTGCGTTCTTTTTTGAGGGGCGATTCTTTGCCACTCCGGTCATTTTTCACATATATTGAAGCAGAACCAATAGAATTGACTTAAATGGTAAGAGGGCATAGGATATGGCTAGATCGAATTTTTACTGGTCATGGGACACAGCCATTAACTACAGACAAACATAGATTAAGGAGGAACAAAATGGAAGCAGCAAAACGACCAAGAGAATTGGCAGCTAGTATTCTTAAGGGTGATGAAGTGATCAATGCGAAAGGGGAAGATCTGGGCGCAATTCAGGAAATCATGATTGATCTTGAACGGGGGCGAGTCGCTTACGTGGTATTGTCGTTCGATCGTGTTAATTGGATGCCTAACGATAAACTGTTTGCCGTACCGTGGGAGGTTCTATCAATATCAACTCAAGATCGGAAGTTCACCCTCAATGTTTCTGAGGAAACTCTCAAATCTGCACCAGGCTTTGACAGAGACAAATGGCCTGATGTGGTGGACTTTGCCTGGCTAGCCACGGAGTTCCCCATTCCAACGAATGTTCCCCACACCGATGGACGTGACCCGTATTGGAGATAATAAACTGAGCTAAATAGCGCATGCATTTTCCATCTTGTGAGAGGGAACATAATTAACAAACACATGAAATATGCAGCAAATGTAGTTAACCTGGACCAGGAGTTTTCTTTGCCTCCGGGCCAAAGTGCTACAATTGCAGGAGAGAACTTAGTCATCAAGTTTGTCGAGGTAATCTCAGATGGCCGCTGTCCCAAGGGTGCTATTTGCATCTGGCCGGGAGAAGCAGGTTCCTCAATTGAAATTATAACAAATTCAGAGTCCAGTTATCGCAAGATATTAACCCAACCTGGTCTTTCCAAAACAGCGAAAACCAGTTTCTTTAATTACAAAATTGCATTTGATCTACAACCCTACCCCGAAGTGGGCAAAGCAGTAGATAAAAAAGACTATCATCTCCAGTTAGTAATCAGCAAGAAATGATAACCAAATCATCCCAAATTTCCAGGCATTTCCTTAAACAGTCACGTTGTGTTCAACTTCTTGACAAGCCTCGGATGTTATTCTAGTATTTTTAATAAATGAATATGAAAGGGGGCAAACAAATGGCTTCTGATTTCAGACCGGACTACAATTCAAAAGATCCTTATGCTAATGCGCCTGATGAATACTACAAAATGGTGCTTGCGCAGTATGTACCAACAGCAGAGCATCCACTTCCGCCGATACCGCCGCAGCACATCCCGGCAAATTATGCGTCAAAACATCCTGTGAAATAGTAAAAGGGTAGTTGTTTGAATTAAGTGAGCCTCAGAAATAACGACAGTTCTGAGGCTCTTCTTTTATGGGAAATCAAACTCAACATCCACCTGGGTTCTCTTTAGCTGCTTTCTGAGACTTTCGCTAAAAATAAAAACCGGCGGACATTTCATTTCATCCACCGGTTTTAGACTGCCTAAAGCCTTTTTTATTTACGGCGTTGTGGTTGTGGTTGCAAGAGGATTAGTCGCAGAGGCTAAAGGATGCAAAGTCTCCCATAATTTGATTACGTTGTCTTCCTGGGTATGTGTAATCTTACCATTGGCTACTGCCTTATCAAGAAATGCTTTGACGTTACTCTCGTTTTTAGCTCTCAACAGGCGCCGTAGAACGACCGCCTTGGTAACCTGGGCATGATATTCAGTCCAGAAATTCTCGACCGCCGTAGCTTGATCTGCGGTTATTTTCCCGGCGTCTTCAGCCTGCTGAACATACGCGAATGCTTTGGTCTGATCCTGCACTAACAGCAATCGAAGCAGTGCGCCCGCTTTGTTTGCAGGCGTCAGTTGTGTGGGACTGGGCGTAGCATTACTATCTGCTGCGAATACCGGAATGGCAATAGCCAGTGACGTAATTAACGCCAGTATTACTACACCAATGATTATCCATTTTTTCTTGTTCATATTTCTCATCTCCTTATAATTTAAGGATACAGCGGTAATGTTATCAGAGTATTATTATCTTGTAAAAGTAATGTAAAATAAAGATCCTGTCAGTCCAATTTACCTAACTTATCGTCCCAACTTTCAAATGGAACCAATATCTAATTAACTTTGATGATTCTGCACTTTATAAATGCTTCGGAGGATTTTACGTCTGAGTCCTGTGCATGAAGGTGCCCTTTAAAAATAGAACCTTTTTATCTCTCGCCAAACCCGACTAAGAGTAATCCAACATGAAATGAAAACAATATCAACCATTTCGGAAAAATAGATGATCATGTATTCTACTGAGATTGGCAAAATAAATTGTTAGAACTGAAGTTATATGCTATTATATGCATCATATAAGGAGACTGCACAATGACTAATGGAGGGACACCATCGGAGTTCAAGGCCACAGCGCTTAAGTTCTACCCCGAAGCAGGTCCGGCCGATATTGAAGTTAATACGAAAATATTAGATCTCTGGTCAGCAGGAAAATCATTCGTAATTCTATCAGGCCCGCCTGGAGTGGGGAAAACGCGTGCTGCTGAAGATTTCGCTCTCAATCTGATAGGGCTTCGTCACGCAACCCATGACCTATCGGCATGTAGACTTACTAACCTGTTTCCTGACTATCATACTATTGTCTACTCTCAGGATAAAATCGCTCAAACTATTGCTGCGAACAATATTTCTTTCATTTGGGATATCTGTGTTCTTCACCCCCAATACACTTACGAGGATTTGATTCGCGGTTCTCGATTAACAACAGCCCATGGGGAATTGCCGAGAATTGAAGTTCGTGAGGGTATTCTTGGGATAATTTCACGAATAGTAATTGCAATGGAGAAATTTCAAACGGGATACAATCAGTATCCGAGTGGGGTTCTCATTCTCGATGAGATCAATCGAGCAGCGATCGGACAACTATTTGGGGAGGCTATTTATGCCATAGATAGGCGAGGCCAACCGGTTTCAACTCCTTACTCGTTGGAAGGAGAAGGTAGTACTTTGGTAGTTCCCAAGTCATTGATGATACTCGGCACCATGAACTCAGTAGATAGGGCCATCTCCGGATTCGATTTTGCTTTGAAAAGACGATTTGCAACATTGACCATGAGTTCTAGTTTCGGTCCAATCGAGAAACGCTACTCTAAATGCCCAGATAATATAAAGATTCTCGTGAAAAAACTTTACGAGCTAGTTTTTAACCTTGTAATTAAGAGCTATAAGATGGGCGTAGTCCCGCAAACTGAACTTGTGATTGGGCATTCATTTTTCTTGGCTCCGGCAGATCTGGTATCACAGGACAATATAGTAAAATGGCTTGCCTATTCGTTACAGTTTCAGATTATTCCAGCTCTCGTAGATTATCAGGAACAAGGTTTACTCCAATATTCTGAAGAAGTGCTTGGTTTGTTATCGTTTGGTGATTACCTATCTGGTAAAAAGCCACTGGGAGGGCTAAAGACTGAAGATATTGTTGTGAGCTTGAACGCCATGTTGGCGGTAGCTCAATCGCCTACGTAACCCCAATATGAATTCGAAATTCACGTTCACTTCCCCCGAGTCTTTCAAATCAGAGCAGTCGACCATTTTTGCAGGTCAATTGCTTAAAGCAACCGCGGCTGTTCGGCAGACTATAAGACGGTCGTTTGGGTTAAGTCTTGATGTCAGCTCGGATCCAATACGTGTAACGCACGACGGTCAATCAATCGGGCTCGGAAGTTTTTTAGTTGGAAGCGATGAAGTCGAGTTCTCAATCGGGCCTAAGGTTAGTTTTAAAGTGCTCGACCTTATCGAAGCTCTCCGGATGTCTGATTATTCGGGTCGAATATCCGAGTTCCGTATTGGCCGGTCCTTAATTTCTACGGAGCAAGGGTATAGTGATTTTACACCTGCATTTTTAATAAGCATTTTACATTCGATTGCCGAATATGCTGCTAGGCACACAGACATCACACATCATAGAAGACATGAGTTCTGTGGATGGCAAATAAGAGGGCAACCGGTAATTTCCGAAAGTCTACGACTTTTTTCTAAAGGCTCTGTAGACGGGTTTGTGTGCAATGTATACGACAACCGTGCCTTCCAAGAATACGCTGAGATTCTTTGTGAAACTACTCAAGACATTTGTCGCACCCTAGAACTTTGGAACAGACTGATTCTTCCTATTAGGTCCGATGCTGACAACATGAAGAAATTTATATTTACGAGATTGTCTCATCTTAGAGGGTCAGGATTCTCCAGTCAACTCCTATTAAAAGTTTGCAGACCTCCGTTCCCATTAGGGCTTAGAGAGGTACTTTATAGTTGCATGCGATATTGGCAGTGGCGTGCGCAAATAATGCCATCAGTTAAAGGAACTGTACCTCTTGGCTATTGGCAGTTTACTGTTCATCTCGATAATCTTTTTGAGGAGTATGTTGGACAGACTTGGTATAATGCGCTGTCCGCCAAGCATGAATGGATTTCAGGTAAAGATTTCCCTTATCTAGTTCGCAAGGATGGCGGGGATTTGCAGCACGCAATTCGCCCTGACCATATATTTAGGCATGTTGGCGGTGATTCTCTCATCATTGTTGATGCAAAATATACCGCTGAAATAGGTAAACCTGACGAGATATATCAAATGCTGGCTTATTTGAACTACCAACACTCAGATAAAAATCCTGGTCAACAACTGCGAGGATTTTTGGTGTACCCCGGGCAGGAGTTGGCATTCTATCCTGTCACAGGTTTTCAACACAAATTATTCTGTGTTACTATGCCGATCCCTTATTCACCGACGACACCTGGATTATTAGAAATTGTAGATACATTGACTAAAGAATCATGGGAGTATCAAGCAATATGTTGAAACAGAATAAATTGTGGGATAACGAGGGGACGTCTTGCCAGCAAAACAATACCATTGAGGTAGAACTAGATCCAGAACTAGATAAAATTTACCATCACATCGAAAGAACATGCCGTATAACTGAGTATTCAAAACTAGTGAGTTATACAACCCCAGTTAATTTCGTTGAGTCTCTAAATACCCCAAGGCATCGATGGTACCCATACAAAGAAGGCTTTTCGCCGACCTTCGTTCGGGGTTTCTACAATCGGTATTGCTCGAATATCCGTCCAATAGTACTAGATCCTTTTTCAGGGGTCGGAACCTCAGTTCTAGAGTCAGGATTAAACGGTGGAGGCGGTCTTGGCTTGGATACTAATGAGCTCGCAACATTTATCGCAACCACTAAGTCAACGAATCTTGAACCAAGTCTCATAGATGATTTTAATAAGGCTATAAACATTTTTACTTTCGCTCCCTTATCAAATCGAGGTTCTTTCCCATTAAGCAATACTGTGTTATCGTATTTTGAACCAGAGTATTTAGATGCATTGGTACGCGTTAAAGGATTTCTTGAATATGAAATGCAACCAAAACTTCGTAATCTATTTAAACTCGCTTTTCTCAGCATAATTGAACCTTTTTCCACGCACAGAAAAGCGGGAAACGGACTTAAACGAAAAACTCGTTTATTGTACAAAGAACATCCTGGGACTCCTATGGAACAAGTACGCCGTGCGGTAATCGATCAACTTCGCATATATATTAATGATCTGACCAATACTCAAGTCAGTGACAATATTTCTTTTGTTAGTGCGAGTTCACTTGAAGTTGATAAATTTTTACCGCATGAGTCATATGATTGTGTGCTCACTTCACCTCCATATGCTAATTGTTTTGATTACAGCAAGATATATATGTGTGAACTATGGTTTGGTGACTTTTTTACTGGTAAAGAAGATCAACGAAAATTCCGTAATTTATCAATGAGATCGCATGTTCACGCACGGTGGCTTGATAGATACGAAGAATATGGGAGTCCAACAGTTAATAATATTATTGCGCCGTTATTACTGACGAAAGAACTTTGGTCACAACAGATTCCGGAAATGTTACAAGGCTATTTTAAAGATCTCGGCCGCCTTTTGGTTAGTTTATCTAGCATGGTTAAAAAAGATGCCCCTATTGGCTTAGTTGTCGGTAATTCAGTTTATGCTGGAATACCGGTGGCAACTGATCTACTTCTTGCAGAACTAGGTGGACTACACGGACTAACACTGGATGGTATCGAAATATTTAGACATATAGTTCCATCTTCTCAACAATTTATGAAAGTCAGTGACAAGAGATTATTCCGTGAGAGTATGGTAGTATTTAGGAAATGATGACAACGCTAACAACAGAAACATTCTACGATCATGCAAAAATGCCTTGGGCTGGCGAGATACGGTTTCCCAGCACTCGTACATTTTCGCAGTATTCTCATAGAATATACAATCGCTATCCGGCACGTAGTATCAATCTTGTCCCTCGAGCAATTATCAAATCTCTGGAGCCAGTTCGAAAAGGATCGCTTTGTGTGCTAGATCCCTTCATGGGATCGGGCACGACGGCTGTGGAAGCCACCCTGGCACAGTGTGAACCGTTTGGTGTCGAGATAGATCCATTTGCACGACTTATTTCTGATGTTCGGGTAAGATATTATGGAAATGCAGTATTTGAGAAGTTGTTATCACAGTACTCAGCAATCTGTAAAAAATGGCCAACTTATAAGCCTGACATCCGTTTAACTCCAAAATTAAACAACGTATCTCATTGGTTCAATGAGATACAATTTATTGATCTGCTAAAGCTAAAAAATGCCATCTATGAGATAACATGCGGTGATAGTTTGTGCCGTGATTTTTTCCGGGTAGTATTGGCGGATGTTATTCGCCCTTGTTCATTAGCAGAAAGACAAACTCTTAAACCTTACATTTCCACAAAATATATTAAAAACCCTGCCGACGTTATTTCCACGTTTAATAAGAGTTTTCTAATCCATTTAGATGCTGCGAGAGCATTTGATCAAGCGGCAGGACCTGTCCGCCCAGAGAAAATCACTTGGTTGGGGTCAGATGCCACTTCTTACGTTGCTGAGGCTTGCAGTATTGATGTCGCCATAACATCGCCACCCTATCTCAATGCTCTTGACTACGTCCGTTGTATCAAAATAGAAAGTGCTTGGGTAGATTGTGGGAATGATTCATCATTTCAAACAATTCGTAAAACACAGGTTGGGGATCCTTCTAGGGGTCGAAGCGAGGCGGTGACACATGTTGAAGAAATACTCGGAGATATCTGCGGCGAAATTGCATTAACTGACAAGGATCGTTCTAGAACTATACTTGGATATTTTTCCGACATGTTTCAGAATTTGGTTTGCACGTTTAAAGTATTAAAACCTTTTACGAGTTATCATCTTATTGTAGGAGATAGCGTTATAAGAGGTATTTCTGTGCCGACTCATGAAATTATAGCAAAACTTGGTCAAGAAATCGGCTTTGAATGGACAAATTATTATCGATACCCAATCCGTGATCATAGAACCTCTATTCCCCGACATAATAATGGAGGGAAGATCATGAGTGAACATGTTGTTTCTTTGAGAAAACCGAGGAGTTAACTGAAATGGACAGTGTCAGTCCTCCATTGTACATGTACCCAGACCAGTTAATTTCTGATACATGGGTTACTTGGTCGGAAAAGTTGCTTTCCCAGCAACACGATGTTAAGTACACAACGCAAATTGGATTCCAAAGGAATATTACAGATATACTAGGCAAAACTACCGGTAACGAAAGTAACGAAAGAACCAGAGCTTTGGAACTGTTCAATTCCGGTATGTTGCGCGGCGTGTTGGTTAATGCTCAAGGCACAACGGGGGTGCCTTATGGTTGGAACCTGATACAGGGAGACCAGAATGTACATTCGCGGCTTGGTTATTCAGCTTATGCCATCGGTAAGGCTTTGGCCGCAGGTGACAACTCTTTTCGGGTTGAGAGTGCCTTTTCTGCTATTTGTGCTGTAATAATTTTACAATCTGGTTTTATTAATAATGGCCGATACATCAGCACAATCGGTCTTTTTAATTGGGTTATGAGGTCTTTTCATTGTCCGCTTGGGGTTGATAATAATACGTGGAATCGTTATGTGGCTTCCGCTATGTTTTGCACTCTTAACGATAGCGGGTACGGAGAATCACTTGCAAACGATTATCTCAACCAGCAATCGATAGTAAACCTACGTATTGGTGGCCCTAAAGGCAACATGCAAACCGTAGATCCTGTTGGTTTATTGACACTAATTAATAACAAATATTCCTTAACAAATATACAACACCAGAAGGCATCTTTGTATTGGATTGGAAATTATAATGAAACTACTCCTCGTGGTTTATATACAAGGGCAATGTTACACTCGTCTTCTCTGCTGATGGCAACCACTGCTTTAGAATGGTCATTATTGGCAGTTGGGCAGCCAAGTCCTTTGAGCATTTTTACGACGAAAAATAAAGTTGGGGAAGAACCATGTGTCCTAGATAAACTAGCTGGGGCCCTGAAATCTGATCCTACAACAAAGATAGAATGGAGTAAAACTATGAAGACTCTTTTTGAAGGGACATGGGATTCGATTAAATACTTATCGGATAGTACAAACCTGGGGAATCCATCACAATTTAAAATATTTTACGCTCATGGAGCGCAGGGAGATCCTACTGGAATTGCGCAATGGGTGATGAGAGTTAAAAAAGATAGTTGTATACGCAAGCCGATCCAAAATGATTTTGTAGTTTTTGCTGGAAATAGATTTCGCTTGGTTTCTATTGATTCTGATGGTGATGATTGGAAAATTCTTTGTAAATTAGGCTAAATCACAGAAAAATTAGCTTCTGATCCTAAAACAAGCCAGGAACATTATTGAAGACTGGCGGAGAGATTACAACGAGGTCATTGACAAAATCGCTTAGCAAAATTATCTACACAACACACTCGCCTTTCATGATCGACACAGATGCACTCAACTCAATCAAAATTGTGACGTTCGACTCGGAAAAAGGAACTCGAGTGTCAGATACTACGTGGGCGACCGATAAAGATGCACTATTTCCGCTACAGGCGGCTCTTGGATACACGATCTCCCAGTCCTTGTTCATGGGGAAAGACAACTTCCTTGTCGAAGGAATCACCGATTATTGGTTGTTGTCCACTTTATCGACCCTGTTCAGAGATCACGCTATTACGTCGTTGGACCCTGAGCTTGTCATTACCCCTGCCGGGGGAGCTCAGAAAATCTCCTACCTGAGTTCGATGATGACTGGTCAGAAACTCAGGGTAACAATACTGCCAGATTCCGATCAAGAGGGTATTAGGGTTCGCGATGACATCGTTAAGTCGAAGTTGGTAGCTGACACTGACAAGCATGTGGTGTTCGTAGATGAAGCATTCGATTCACGGCGCGAGGCAGAGCTAGAAGACCTATTCCCGGAGGACTATTATATGAAGTTTGTGAACGATGCTTATTCTAACGAATTAGCCGGAAAGAAGGTCTCGTTGCCTTCGTCCGGCCCACGGAGGGTTATCCCCAGAATCGAACAGGAATTTGCAAATCGAGGCCTTACTTTTCACAAGACTCGCCCCGCGCGTTTGATCATGAAAGAGCTATCAAAGGTTGAGCCCAATGATCTGCCGAAGGACCTGACCGCGAGATTTACGAAGTTGTTTGGCTTAATTAACCAGCGACGCTCGCGGAAAGAGAGTTAAATCTGTTTTGATTTCAGACGTTCTCGCAAATGGAGTTTTATAACTTATCAATCCATTTGCTTTATTTTATCAGATTTGCAATTTCTTCAATGTCCCAAATGTGGTCACTTATTGATTTCCTTCTTTGCAAACGACTTCTTTTGCAAACCGCCAACTTTATTGGGCGATCTGCTCTGACCTTGACAAAATATTGACAAAAACTTGATGCTTTCTTGACATTTTAGGTTCATTTACCGTGTTAAACTTTCTAATAAGTGGAATATGAACCGAAGCACTAATTTTGATGGTGAATTTTTTAGTACTGTATGTCTTGCTTATTGTGGTATTAACCCTCATATACCAAGTGGAAAATACAGAATATATATACACGATTAAAGAGAAGAGACATTCGGAAGTACTCGCGACCGGGTATTTGAGAATTTGTTTGAGGAATAGGCCATGACATTAAATGCCAACTCGATTGAGCAATTAGCGATGTGGTGTTTAAAAACGGATGCAATCGCGGATGTTCGGGAAATAGCTCATCGTGATTTCTTCGGTCTTGATGAACCCGGCGAAATGAATTATTTGGGGGAGGCCGGTTCACCAATTATAATGGAACGTCGTTTTCTGGGTTGGTTTACATTGACGTTCATATTACCAGACGGCCGCCACCCTGCGGAACTTGCTGCATCAGTTGTACTCATGGGAAGTGAGCTGAATTCATTAATTGATTTGATCAATAATTCGCGCTATATATTAGGGGTA
>Ga0187855_10001859_pt1 | contig 16272 bp, 11 predicted proteins | sample June2016WEW_8_10_2_FD_132969 | JGI IMG/M metagenome (GOLD analysis project Ga0187855, IMG submission 132969) | Peatland microbial communities from SPRUCE experiment site at the Marcell Experimental Forest, Minnesota, USA - June2016WEW_8_10 | ecosystem: Environmental > Terrestrial > Soil >...
GCCGCGAACTCGTCATGCGGACTTCTGAACCAAAGCCACACTAGATCAATACGTTGCTAGTGTCCTTCGATTCCGAAGTTCGCAAACGAGGGTGCCGCATAATGATGCGAACTTCGGAATCGGCACACTAGCGGCGGCAAATTCCACGCGGCTTCCGCCATCGTGGCGCTTGCTTTTTATCCCCTGCCTTGTGCTAGAAGTCGCGGCCCAGCCCTTGCGCGCTGCGCCGACCGCCGCCATTTCCAAAATCTGAAATGGTTTTAGAGACTTAACCTTCGCCTTTCGGCGCCGTCAAGCGCCGCCCTCTTCCCCACCCTTCCCGCGCCGCCGGGAAGGTCAAGGAGCGAGCCCGGCGCACGCTAGATTGAGGTCACAAGACATGCCTGAGGTCATTTTCACCGGACCGGGAGGCCGCATCGAGGGTCGCTATCACCCGGCGCGGCAAAAGAACGCGCCGATCGGCATCGTGCTGCACCCGCATCCGCAATTCGGCGGCAACATGAACCACCAGATCGTGTACCAGCTCTATTACGCCTTCGTGCACCGGAACTTTTCCGCGCTGCGCTTCAACTTCCGCGGCGTCGGCCGGAGCCAAGGCGGCTTCGACCACGGCATCGGCGAACTCTCCGACGCCGCCGCCGCGCTCGACTGGGCGCAGTCGGTCAACCCGGAAGCGCGCAGCTGCTGGATCGCCGGCTTCTCGTTCGGCGCCTGGATCGGCATGCAGCTTCTGATGCGCCGGCCGGAGATCGAGGGTTTCATCTCGATCGCGCCGCCGGCGAACCTCTACGACTTTTCCTTCCTTGCCCCCTGCCCTTCCTCCGGCCTGATCATTCACGGCGACAAGGACGCGGTGGTGCCGCACCGCGACGTCACCACGCTGGTCGAGAAGCTCAAGACCCAGAAGGGCATCGTCATCGAGCAGAAGGTCATTGCCGGCGCCAACCACTTCTTCGACGGCAAGATCGAGCCGTTGATGAGCTCGATCAGCGCCTATCTCGACAAGCGGCTCGGCAAGACCGGCGACCGGCGCAACAGCGCGGCGTGAGGGGGCACGGCGCTTCCCGCCTGTGCCCGCCCGCTTTTTCCCATCATCCCAGGAAACCGCGCAATCTCTGCCCGACGTTTCGCGCCGCGGACTTGTCGAGCCGCCCGACGCGCCGCTCGATCCGGCTCGGCTCGATGCAGGCGATCTTCGCCGGCCGGACCACTGACGCCGCCGGCAATCCGGCGCGCTTGAGATCGGTGATCGCGACATCGCACGACCAGGGCGGATTGGCGGCGCTGGTAATCATCGCCACCCAAACGACGCCGTGAACCGTGAGCTTGCGGTTCGAGATGACAAGGGCGGGACGACGCTTCTCGGCGAGCCGATCGACGTAAGGAAACGGCACGACGATCACGTCGAAGGGTTCGAATTTCGGAACAGGCTCCGTCATGCCCCCGCTCGGCGCGGTAATCGACTAATGCGATTATAAGTTCCCATAAGCTTTCTCGTCGGCTTCGCTCGACCATTCGGAGAATGACGCAAACGGATCGTCCGTTTCACTTGGCGGCGCCTTGTCGAGCAGCACGCCGTTCTCGGTCAGGCGATAGCGCAGCCTGTCGCCCGGTTTGAGGCCGAGACGCTTGCGCACCGCGCGGGGGATTACGGTCTGGTTCTTGACCGAAACCTTGGAAAAGGCGGACGGGGTGTGAACTTGGCGGTTCATCGCTGTAATATGGCTTACCGTCTTACGCCTTACAAGCCTGGTTCTGTCACGGCCTTGCCAGCACGCCGCCGGTGAGCGGACGCGGCGCGCCGGTCGTCGCCGGCAGCGTGAGCGGCAAGCCGCGGATGCTGCGCACGGCGAGATAGGCAACCGCTTGCGCCTCGAGCGAATCGATCGACCAGCCGGCCTCATGCCCGGTCTCGACGCGCGCCGGCGCCAGGCGCTCCCTCAGCATGCGCATCAGCGTCGGGTTGCGCGCGCCGCCGCCGGCGACGATCCAGGTTTTCGGCGCGCGCGGCAGCAGCGGCAGGATGCGCGCGACCGCTGCGAGCGCGGTCAGCGTCGCCGCGCCGTCCTCGACGCTGCGATCGTCCAGCGCCGCGCCGACCCAGCCGCGGAAATCGTTGCGGTCGAGCGATTTCGGCGGCGGTTTTCCGAAGAACGGATGCGCCAGGACGCGGGCGACGGCGGTCTCGTCGACGACACCGGCCGCCGCGGCGCGGCCGTCGGTGTCGAGCAGTTTTCCGGTGCGCAACCGCAAGAAATCGTCGAGCAAAGCATTGCCCGGTCCCGTATCGCAGGCGATCAGATCCTCGCCGTCGATAAAGGTGACGTTGGCGACGCCGCCGATATTGAGCACCGCAACGGGTGGCGCAACATCCAACCGCCGCACAAGCGCTCGGTGAAACACCGGCGCCAGCGGCGCGCCCTGCCCGCCGGCCGCCACGTCGGCGGCGCGAAAATCGTAGACCACGGGAACGCCAAGCCGTGCGGCCAGCAAACTGCCGTCGCCGGTGAGACCGCGCTCGGGCCGCTGCAGCACTGTTTGTCCGTGGAAGCCGATCACGGTCACGGCGTCCGCCGCGACGCCGTTGGCGGCGAGAAACGTTTCCACGGCCTCCGCGTGCGCGGCGTTCAGGCGCTGCTCGGCTTCGGCGATGACGCCCGGTCTGGCGGTGCGGTCGGTCAAATTCGTCGCCGCCGCGGCGGCGCTGCGCAACAGCGCGCGCTCGTCTTTGCTATAGGGCCGGTACGCCGTCTGCCCGAACCGGGTGACGGCCTCGCCGTCGGTCTCGATCAGGGCCACGTCGATGCCGTCCTGCGACGTGCCGCTCATCAGCCCGATCGCCAAAACCGGCGGCGATTGCGGGGAAGATTGTGCCGGCACATCCGCCACCATGGCTGCCTTCCCGGTTGAATCGGTTGCCGGACCTGTTACACCTGCGCCGCCGCCGCGGCGAGCGGCGCTTGATACCGCGGAACCCGATGAGCACCTACAAGTCAGACTTCCTCAACGTTCTCGCCGACCGCGGCTTCATCCATCAGGTCTCGGAACCCGAGGCGCTCGACGCGCTCGCGCGGACGTCAATAATCACCGGCTATATCGGTTTCGACTGCACCGCGCCATCGCTGCATATCGGCTCGCTGTTGCCGATCATGCTGCTGTACTGGCTGCAGCAGACCGGCCATCGGCCGATCGCGCTGATGGGCGGCGGCACCACCCGCGTCGGCGATCCGTCCGGCAAGGACGAGAGCCGCAAGATTCTTTCCGAAGACGACATCGAACAAAATCTGAGTGGCATACGGATAATCTTCTCTAATTTTCTCCGATTTCGAAAAAAAGGAGAAAACTTCACGCCAATAGAACGAGAAGACATAAACCGAGCGATTACGCGTGGGAAAATGTCTAAGTCTGCTGCCGCTCGTCTCCACGCGGCATTCAAAGCACCACCAAATTTATCGCCCGAAGTCCTGGCGAGATTTTCATCGGTTAGACATAACGCCGTGATGGCCAACAATGCCGACTGGCTCAACTCGCTCAATTACGTCGATTTCCTGCGCGACATCGGCCGCCATTTTTCCATCAACCGCATGCTGGCTTTCGACTCCGTGAAGCTGCGGCTCGAGCGCCAGCAGGAACTGTCATTTCTCGAATTCAATTACATGATCCTGCAGGCCTACGATTTCGTCGAGCTGCACCAGCGCTACGGCTGCGTCTTGCAGATGGGCGGCTCCGACCAGTGGGGCAACGTCGTCAGCGGCATCGATCTCGGCCGCCGGCTGCACGGCGCGCAGTTCTTCGCGCTGACCGCGCCACTGATCACCACCGCCGCGGGCGCCAAGATGGGCAAGACCGCGGCCGGCGCGGTGTGGCTCGATCCAAGAATGACGAGTCAGTATGAATTTTGGCAATACTGGCGGAACGTTGAGGATGCCGACGTTGGTCGGTTCCTAAAACTTTTTACAACGTTACCTCTGACTGAAATCGATCGACTTGCGGCACTGAGTGGCCAAGAGATCAATGAAGCAAAAAAGGTCCTCGCTACCGAGGTAACCACCCTAGTTTACGATTCTGTGATTGCAAAAAGCATCGAGAGAACAGCGCGTGAGACGTTTGAAGAAGGTGGCATGGGAGAGAATTTGCCCACCCTCACTGTAAAAGTTGGCGATGGCATCCTTACCGCAAATACGCAGATAGGCTTCACAAGCTCCAACGCTCAGGCGCGTCAATTCATCAAAGATGGAGTTATTCATGTTGGCGATCAAAAGATAACTGACATCGGCTATAAATTCCGATATGAGGATTTTGGTCCGGACGGACGGACGCTCCTAAGACTGGGGAATAAAAAGCGGGGAATTCTTATCCTCAAGTCAGAGTGAGCTCAGAAGACTTCGCTCGGCCGCAAGGGCCACGTCCTGCTCAAGCCGGTTTGAGAAACCTAACGGCCGGTGCCGACGGCACCGGTGTCGCCGATATTGTCGGTGTTGTTGTCGTTGTTGGCGGGGAATTCGAACACCTTGCGCAGCAGTCCCGGCGCCAGCGCCGAAATCGGATTGATGCGCAGCACCGGGTTGCCCGGCCGGCCGACCACCTCGTAAGTGATGCCGAGCAAACCCTCCTTGTCCCCACCCATGAATAGCCCGACTATCGGAATCTGTCCGAGCAAATTGTTGGGACCGTACAGCGGAACAAGCGTGCCGCGCATGTGCACTTCGTCGCGCGTGTAATCGACCGATCCGTCAATGGTGCCGCCGAGCATCGGTCCGCGCACCACGCCCTCGCGCAGCGTGACGCGGCCGGGCATGCGGTTGAACTCGACCCGCATGCCGGTGAACTCGAGGCCATTGCGCTGCCGCTGGGCGCCGCTGGAGACGGCGCGCTCGAGCTGCGCCTCGTCGTGGACCGCAAAATTTTGCACTCGCAGAACGCCCTGCTGCACCGGATTATCCGCCGACGGCGATTCCATCGCCAGCGCCATCTGCCCGCCGGTCATGCGCGAGTAGATGTCGGTGAAGCGAAAGAAAGCGCCGGCATCACTGCTTTCCAGGTCGATCACCTGGCGCCCGCCGGCCCGCCCGCGCAGATCGCCAGCGAGCGTGGCTTCGCGCCCGATCTTGGCGGTCAGGCCGAAACTGCGAATCTCGGCGGCGCGGCGCGTCATCTTGACGTCGACACTGCGCAACGCCTCGCCGTTGAAGCCGACAACAGCGCCGAGTTTCACATCGAGGTCGATGTCCATCGGCTGCCGTTTCGAGGGTGTGCTCGGCGAAGCGCCACCGGCCGCGGTCTTGACGAAGCCGCGGCCGTCATAGACGTCGCCGCGCATGACCACGCGCAGTGCTCCATCCGGCGTGCGTTCGGCCTTGAGGCTGGCGCGGTCGCCGTCGGAAAAGCCGTAGGCCGGGAAATTGGCCGCTTGTACCTGCCCGGAGCCGTCGAGCTCGATGGTTCCCTTGACGCCGCCGCCGGCGCCCTCGATCAGGAGATCCTCGATGCGGATCGATTGCGGCTTGGTCGCTAGCGTGAAGGTGGCGCGCGCCGGCTTGCCGGACGGCTTCGCCCATCCCGGCAACAGTCCGTCGATCTGCGCCGGCGTGAGGTCGGCCTCGACGGCAAAGCGGCCCTCGCGATCGGACGTGGTGGCGACGCGGCCGGAGAGCCGAATCGGGATGGCGCCGCTGATCGTATTGTCCGCATCGAAGCCGAGACTGTTGCGCCCCGCTTCGTCCAGCATGCCTTGGATGTGGATTTCGGCGTCCGGCTCGTTGCGCAATTTGCGGTATTCGAGACTGGCCGGGGTGCCGCCGATCTTGACATCGCCCTTGAGCTGGAAGCCCTGCGGCGTGGCGCTCGCCCGCAGCAGCGCCGCTTCGACCTTCTGCCCCATGATCATGCGGTCGGCGGAAAAATTCGCGGCATCGACCGTGATCGCGTAATTGGTCGAGCCCGGCGGCAGGTCGGACTTGAGCGGCATGCCGAGCGTCACCAGCGCGCTCATGGTGCCGCGGATCGCCGCCGGGTCAAACGGAGCGTCGGCCACTTCGCGCAAGCGGTCCATGCGCAGGAGTTCGGCGGCCGCCGGGATCGGCCCGTCAAGCTTGAAGCGGACGTGCGCCGGCGGCGCGTGCGGTGCCGTGTCGGGCACCTCGAACACGCCGGACGACAGGACGAGCTTGCGGCCGGACGGCAGATCGGCCGTGGCCTTATTGACCGCGATGGTCACGTCGCGCCCGGCAATATGCACGTTGAGGTCGGCATCGCGCAGCGCCGGCAGACCGTCCACCGGCCGGATCACGCAGCCGGTTCCCAGCGCTTCGATCGACAATCCGTCGTCGGGAACCGGCGGGCCCCCCTCCTTCAGCGTTTCGAACGGCGCGTTCACGGCGATGACAATGCGCTCGAGCGTGCCACTGGTAAGGCGCTCGTTGAACCACTCGCGCACCTTGGGCGCGATGAAAACGGGCCACAGCTTCTTCAGGGAATCGACCGGCATGCGCGTGCCGGCGACGCCCGCCCTGAGGCGAAGATCGCTGCTGGAAAAATCCACCGCCCCGGAGAGAGCGACGCCAACGTTGATATTGCCGACATCGCCCTCGTCGACAACAAAGCGGCGTGTCGTCGCATCGTAACGGCCGCTCACCGCGATGCGGTCGAGGACCACGGGCTCATTTGGTGCGCCGGCGGCGGTCAGCACAACCGTGCCGCCGCCGATCTTGAATGACCAGATGCCGCTCGCTTCCTCCGGCGCTTCAATTTGCCCAATGAGCGTGAAGCGGTTGCCGCCGGATAAAATCTGGAACGGCACCGACAGGACGCGGTTGGCGGCGTCCCAATTGAGCTTGAACTCGGCGCGCTCGATGGCGATGCGCCCATTGTCGTCGTTGGCCTCGCTGATCGAGCCCGCGTCGGCGACGATGCGGCCCGACAAAGCTTGCGGCACGCCATCCGGGCCGATCTCGCCACTGACGCGCGCCGACAGCGGTATATCGGTTTTCAGGTTGCCGTCGCCAAGGCGAGCGGCCAGGAAAAGGTCGCTCGCCAAGACGCGGCGCGCTTCCAGCTCCACTTTGCGGAAACCTTTCCGCGTCGGCTTGATCGAGGCGGTGAGCACCCATGGCCGCGCCGGATTGTCCGAGCCGACGGTCAGCACGATGCCGCCGCCATGCGGCCGCTCGACGCTGAGGCTGATATCCTGGAAGTTCCAGTGCTTGCCGGTGCGTTCGTCGTCTACGGTCAGGTTGCCGTTCTTGAGCCCAAGCTCGCGCAAGTCATGGCCGTCGAGTCCGGTCTCGCCGATGCCGTCGATCCAGGATAACAGCGCGGCGAGGATATCGTGGGCCTGACGGGGCGGCGCGGGTTGCGGCTCCGTCGACTGGGCGGTGGCGAGCGCCGCGGCAGCGCGAGTCGAAGCCGTGGCTGCCGTTCGCGCGGCCCCTTGCAGTTTTTCCTGTCTGGACAGGAGCGAGGCGGCGCTGACCGGAACCGCAGCCGTGGCAATCGGACGCTTGTCGGCGCCGGCGAAGATGGTAACGCTGCCATTCTGCTCGATCCGCACGGCCATTTCCGCGCCGACGAGATTGAGGCTTTCGGCGCGCATGTGGCCGCTCAACAGGCTCATGCCGGAGACGCGCACCTCGGCCTTCGGCGCACTCGCCACCACCGTACCGTCGGCGTCGCGCACGATGATGTCGCGGATGCGAACGGCCGTGCCGCCGTTCTCGGTGCGCTCGATCTGAGTGCCGCCGACTTCGACGTGACGACTGCTGCCGAAATTCTCCTCGATGGCGGAAGCGAGCCAGGGCGTGACGACGTCGAGCTGAATGGGTCCGCTGGCAAGCCGCCACCACAGAGCGAGGCAGCCCACAGTCACCAGCGCCACCGCGACGCCAATCCCGATCCCGGAGCGCCGCAGGAAGCGCCGGTGGCGTCCGAAGAAGCGGCGCGAGCGGGACAGCGGTCCCTGGCCGCGCGGACGTTCCCCTCCGTCAATCGCGCTCAAGCGCGCCGGTCGACGCAGGGGAACGACCCTGTCCCCTTGCGGAGCCGCCGCGTTCTGCCTGTCCTGGTTTGTCATGCCCCTTCGGGCGTCCCCTCGTCCGCGGTGCCTTCAGAACGATCCGCCGTCAGGCCACACCGGTATCCCGATCGCGAAACTTGCCGGTCCACGCGTGCCACCCTGATCCGAATTTCGGATCAAGAGACACAAACAAACTAATGATTTTCGGGTGGTTTTCCGATTGGAAAGCTCCTCTTGGGTGTGGCGGCGTCCCCGTCGGAGCTTCAATCCCCATGCTCGCCGACGAAGCCGAAATCGCGGGCGCTGATCGACCCCGTCCACCCGCGCGCGTATGCTCGCAGTCGAGGATGCCCCTCGGAAAGCGTCGAAAGGAAGGCATATGCCCCGCGAGCTCAGCCCCGGCGCGATGGCGCCGGCGTTCACCCTCCCCCGCGACGGCGGCGGCAGTATTTCGCTTGCCGATTTTGCCGGGAGCAAGCTCGTCCTCTATTTTTATCCGCGAGCGGACACTTCCGGCTGCACCAAGGAGGCGATCGACTTTTCCCGCCTGAAGGCTGTCTTCAGCAAAGCCGGCACCGAGATTCTCGGTGTTTCCGCGGACCCGGTTCCGGCGCAGGATAAATTCAAGGCCAAGCACAAGCTCGCGATCGCGCTTGCTTCGGACGAGAAGCACCGCATGCTCGAGGCTTATGGCGTCTGGCAGGAAAAGTCGATGTACGGGCGCAAGTTCATCGGGATCGTGCGGACAACGGTGCTGATCGGCCCCGAACAACGCGTCGCCCGCGTCTGGCCGAGAGTCTCAGTGACCGGTCACGCCGAGGAAGTGCTCGCGGCCGCCCGCGCGCTGTGAGGGCTGTTTGTGCGGATCTCTGCGGAACAGCGTCCCGGATCACGCTATTAGTTACCACAGCATTTACCCAAGTCCGCAAAATGCCTGCCGCGATTTCCTGAAAATTAACCATAGACCGCTCAAATCCACTCCCGGCCGGCCCTGTCACCGGCCCGTGTCGGGGAGTGTCGATGTTCTGGTGGCAAGCGGTTCGGTCAGGGCACACCGCGCATCATGCCGGCACCAGCCCTGTTTCGCGACCGCGGAGCGGGACCCGAGCCGCCGCCGGCTATACGATCGCCTATGCCGGACGGAAGATCAGGTTCGGACCGGTGGCGTTCTGGATCGCCGTCGGCAGCGTCGTCATCATGGCCGGCTGGTCGGTCGCGACCGCGACCTATTTCGCGTTCCGCGACGATCTGTTGCGGAGCGTCCTGGCGCGCCAGCACGAGCAGCAATACGCCTACGAAGATCGCATCGCCGAATTGCGCGCCAGGATCGACCGCACCACCAGCCGTCAGCTGCTCGATCAGGAGCAGTTCGAGCAAAAACTCGATGATCTGTTGCGCCGGCAGGCAACGCTGGAGTCGCGGGCGGCGGCGCTGGGCGGCATCGCCGACCCGATAACAACCGGTTCGACCCGGCCCGCGGCGCGGGGTCTCGACCGCGGCTCGTCGCTCGAGCCCGATCTGGCGCCAGGAAGCCGCAAGGGGGACAAAAGGGCCGATATGGACTCCAAGCTCTCGCGCATCGAGGCCTCGCTCGATCGGGTCGAACGGCGGCAGACCACCGCGCTTGCCCGGATGCAGGAGCGCTACGAAGGCAAAGCCCGCAAACTGCGCAGCCTGCTGGCCGACCTTGGCCTCACTCTCGACACGCGGACGCCGGCAAGCGGCGGCCCATTCGTGCCCGTCAAGCTGCCGGGCGAAGGCAACGGCTTCGAGCGCACGCTCGTCCGCGTGAATATCGCGCGCGCGCAGGCCGAACAGCTCAGCCGCACCCTCGTTTCCGTGCCCGTGCGCGTCCCGGTGAGCGGCGACATCGACATCAGCTCGGGCTTCGGTGTGCGCATGGATCCCTTTCTGCATCTGGCGGCGACGCACACCGGCATCGATTTTCGCGGCAATGCCGGCGATCCGGTTCACGCCACTGCGGCCGGCACGGTCACCACGGCTGGCTGGAGCGGCGGCTACGGCAAGATGGTCGAGATCGATCACGGCAATGGACTGTCAACCCGCTACGGCCATCTTTCGCAGATCGAGGTCAATGTCGGCGACAAAGTTCGGCTTGGTCAGATCGTCGGCCGCCTCGGCTCGACCGGGCGCTCGACCGGCCCGCATGTGCATTACGAGACGCGCATTGATGGCGAGGCGGTCGATCCGCAAAAATTCCTCAACGCCGGCGCCAAGCTCAACGGCGGATAGCCCTTTGGGACGAAGCCGGAATAGCGAATAGTGGCGCCGTGCCGCTCGCCCGCCATTTCTGTCTGTGGGGATACCATGATCCGAGTCCATCATCTGAACAATTCACGCAGTCAGCGCGTGCTCTGGCTGCTCGAAGAACTGGGCATGCCCTACGAAGTCGTGCGCTATGAGCGCAACAAGGCGACAATGCTGGCGCCCAAGGAATTGAAACGGGTGCATCCGCTCGGCAAATCGCCGGTCATCGAAGGCGACGGAAAAAAGTTCGCCGAGACCGGCTTGATCGTCGAATATCTGGTCGAACGCTACGGACCCGATTTGGCGCCGCCGCGGGATTCCGATCCTTATTGGCGCTACAAATACTGGCTGCACTACGCAGAAGGCTCATTGATGCCGCCGCTTCTCATCAAGCTTATCATCGACCGGCTCGGCCTGTTGGCGCTGCCGGCGAGACCCTTCGTGAGATCGCAGCTGAAGCTGCACCTCGACTATCTGGAGGGCGAGCTGAGCGCGGCGCCGTGGTTCGTCGGCGAGCGCTTCTCCGCCGCCGATATCATGCTGAGTTTTCCGCTTGAGACGGCCCGGGCGCGCGCCGGCCTCGATCGGACCCGGCCGAGACTGATGGATTTCCTCGAGCGCATCCACGCCCGGCCGGCTTATCAACGCGCGCTCGAAAAGGGCGGCCCCTATGGATACGCCGGCTGAAGGAGGACTCCGTCGATATCACCGTCGGGGGGCGCTATCGCAGGGATGGCGCCATTGACCATAGCGAACGGCTTTGAGACCATCCACTGATGCAGTTCGAGATTCTCGGCGAGATTTCCGAAGTCGAGACGTTCGCCACAGGCTCTAGAATTCGTGAAATCGCCCGATTACGTAGAATCTACGGACGCGCACGCTGGCGCAAACGCAAGGGGGTTGCCCGCGTTCGATTAGCCGATGGCTCTGTTCATCTCGCTGAATTACACTGGTATGAAGCAACTGGAATCGGGCGTTGAGAGTTCAAAATATAGTTCCTGCTGTGAAAACCAAAACCGTGCCAAAGCCCCAATCAAAACAGTTGGTCGTTTGCATCAAGAACGAGGGATACTCGGCGTCGCTTGAGAAGAGGAAGCTCTATATCGCGCTTCGTGACCAAGCTGCAGAGAAACACGGTCTGATCCGGATCGTCGATGAGTCCGGAGACGACTACCTTTATCCAAAAATGTTCTTTCGGCCGATCGCGCTGCCACAGGCCGTCAAGAGAGCAGTATTAGCCGCTGCTTGAGCGGCCGCAGCACCAACGCCTAGTCGACATCCTCCACTTCCTTCGCCTCGGTACCGAACGCCTTCTGCGCCAACGCCGCTTCCATGAATTGGTCGATGTCGCCGTCGAGTACGGCGCCGGTATTGGAGGTGGCAACGCCGGTGCGCAGGTCTTTGACCATCTGATAGGGCTGCAGCACGTAGGAGCGGATCTGATGGCCCCAGCCGATATCGGTCTTGGCGGCCTGGTCGGCGGCGGCTTTCGCCTCACGCTTCTTCAGTTCGGCTTCGTAAAGCTTGGCGCGCAGCATCTGCCAGGCCTGCGCGCGGTTACGATGCTGCGAGCGGTCGTTCTGGCACACCACCACGATGTTGGTCGGAATGTGCGTCAGCCGGATCGCGGATTCGGTCTTGTTGACATGCTGGCCGCCGGCGCCGCCGGCGCGCATTGTATCGACGCGCACGTCGGCTTCCTTGATGTCGATATTGATGCGGTCGTCGACCACCGGATAGACATTGACGCTGGCGAACGACGTATGCCGGCGCGCATTGGAATCGAACGGCGAGATGCGCACCAGCCGGTGCACGCCATTCTCGGTCTTGAGCCAGCCGTAGGCGTTGCGGCCCTTGACCTCGATGGTGGCCGACTTGATGCCGGCCTCCTCGCCCGCCGTCTCCTCGATGTAATCGACCTTGAAGCGGTGCTGCTCGGCCCAGCGCACATACATGCGTAAGAGCATGGTGGCCCAGTCCTGGCTCTCGGTGCCGCCGGCGCCGGCATGCACTTCGAGATAGGCGTCGTTGGCGTCGGCCTCGCCGGACAGCAGCGCCTCGAGCTCGCGGCGCGCGACCTCGGCCTTGAGCTTGCGCAGCGCCGCTTCCGCTTCGGCAATGACCTTTTGGTCGTTCTCGGCTTCGCCGAGCTCGATCATGGTCAGTTGATCGTCGAGCTCCTGTTCGACGCGTGCGATGGCGCTGAGCTGATCCTCGAGCGCGGTGCGCTCCTGCATCACGCGGCTGGCGCGCTGCGGATCGTTCCAAAGGTTGGAATCTTCGGCCTGCCGGTTCAGCTCGGCAAGCCGCGCGCGCGCCTTGTCGACGTCAAAGATGCCTCCTCAGCAGCCCGACGGACTGCTTGATCTCGGCGACGATGGTTTCGATTTCCGCGCGCATGGGTATCGAAGAACAGAGGACAGAGGAGAGATATCAGACTTCAGATCTCGGATTTCAATATCGGTTTGAAAGCACTTCTACCATCTGTCGTCCGTCCTCAATACAATCCGCCGGTACCGGTGCGGACGGCACGGTCGGCGTCGGGCGAGACCTGCAGCGGGCCGCCGCCGGGGGTCGCCGCCCCGATCACCGAGTAAGAGTCGGGCGGCGCGGTGCCGGGCTTGAAGGCTTCGAGGATCACGTGGGTGTCGCCCGGGGCGGCGCGCATGCCGGTTTTGGCGTCGACGCGGATGAGCTTGATGCCGGGCGGCACGCGGAACGGGATTGGCGGCTTGTCGGTGAGCGCGACTTTGAGGAAATCGCGGACCACCGGCGCCGCGAGGTGACCGCCGGTCGCCAGCCGCGCGATGTGGCGCGGCTTGTCGTAACCCATGTAGACGCCACAGACGATGTCGGGCGAGAAGCCGATGAACCAGACATCCTTCTCTTCGTTGGTGGTGCCGGTCTTGCCGGCGATCGGCTTGCCGACATCGCGGACTACGGTCGCGGTGCCGCGCTGCACGACACCCTCCATCATCGAGGTAATCTGATAGGCGGTCATCGGATCGATCACCTGCTCGCGGCGGTCGACCAGCGTCGGCTCGGGCTGGTCGTGCCAGGAGTCGGCGTCGCAACCGCGGCACTCGCGCTCGTCGTGCTTGTAGATGGTGTGGCCGTAGCGGTCCTGAATGCGGTCGATCAGGGTGGGCTTCACCCGCCGCCCGCCATTGTCGAGCATCGAATAGGCGGTGACCATGCGCAGCACCGTTGTCTCGCCGGCGCCGAGCGCGTAGGACAGGTAAGGCGGCAGATCGTCGTAGACGCCGAACCGTTTGGCATATTCTGCGATCAGCGGCATGCCGATGTCCTGCGCCAGCCGCACCGTCATCACGTTGCGCGACTGTTCGAGGCCGAAGCGCAGCGTCGAGGGGCCGTAAAACTTGCCGCCGTAATTTTCCGGCTTCCAGACGCCGCCGCCTCCCGGCCCCATGTCGACTTCGAGTGGCGCATCGAGAACGATGGTCGAGGGCGTATAGCCGTTGTCGATGGCCGCGGCATAAACCAGCGGTTTGAACGATGAGCCGGGCTGCCGCAGCGCTTGGGTGGCGCGGTTGAACTGGCTCTGGTCGTAGGAGAAGCCGCCGACCATCGCCAGGACGCGGCCGGTGTGCGGATCCATGACCACCATGGCGCCGGAAATCTCCGGCATCTGGCACAGCCGGAACTGGCCCTGCTCCTTCGCCGGCTCGACGTAAACGACGTCGCCGGGCGAAAGCACCTGGCCCACGCGCTGGATCGGCCTTGCCGGACCGTTCGCCGGCTTCGCCCATTTGACGCCCTCAAGCGGCAGGATGCCGACTTCGCGGGCCTTAACTAGAGCGCCGCCGGGGTCACGCGGCGGCTGCAGACCGATGCGCGCCGACTGGTCGTTCACCTCGAGCACCACCGCGAGCCGCCAGGGATCGATATCGGACAGCGACTTCACGTCGCCGAGCCTGACGCCCCAATCGCCGTCAATGTCGATCTTGCCGACCGGGCCGCGCCAGCCTTGAGTTTCGTCGAAATTGACCAGGCCGTTGATCATGGTCTTGCGCGCCAGCACCTGAATCTTGGGGTCGAGCGTGGTGCGCACGGAGAGCCCGCCCTCGTATAGCTTCTTCTCCCCGTAATTCTCGAAGATGTAGCGCCGCACCTCCTCGGCGAAATATTCGGCCGCGAAAGTGTGGGCTCCGGTCGGCCGCACGGTGACGGCGAGCGGCTCCTTTTTGGCTTTGTCGCCGGCTTCGGCCGCGATGTAGCCGTCCTCGACCATGCGGTCGATGACGTAGTTGCGGCGCGCGATCGCCTCGTCGCGACGGCGGAACGGATTGTAGTTGTTCGGACCCTTGGGCAGCGCGGCGAGGTAGGCGGCCTCGGCGATCGTCAGCTCATGGACCGACTTGTCGAAATAGAGCAGCGACGCAGCGGCAACGCCGTAGGCGCCGAGGCCGAGATAGATCTGGTTGAGATAGAGTTCGAGAATCTTGTCCTTCGAATAGGTCCGCTCAATGCGCAAAGCGAGCAGCGCTTCCTTGATCTTGCGGGCAATCGACAGCTCGCTCGACAGCAGGAAATTTTTCGCTACCTGCTGGGTGATGGTCGAGGCGCCCTGCGGGCGGCGGCTGGAGCCGTAGTTTTGCACATAGATGAGCGCGGCGCGCGCGATGCCGGAGAAGTCGAGCCCGCCATGCTCGTAGAAGTTCTTGTCCTCGGCGGCGAGGAAGGAATGGATCACGAGTTTCGGCACTGCCTGGATCGGAATATAGAGCCGGCGCTCGTTGGCGTATTCGGCGAGCAGCGAACCGTCGGCCGCATGCACCCGCGTCATCACCGGCGGCTCATAATTCTGAAGTTGAGAGTACTCCGGCAAGTCCTTGGAATAGTGCCATAAAAGGCCGGCAACCGCGCCGACGCCGACGACGAACAAGATGGTTCCCGCCGCGAACAAAAAACCCAGGAATCGCAGCAAGGTTTTCATCGAGAATGTCCCGCCCGGATCGGGCGCGCGCCCGCTCGGTTCACGCCCAGCCGGGCGCTGCACATGCAGAGTAACACTCTTGGCCCAAATCCGCCGAAAGCCCCGCCATACATCGCGTGTCGTCGCTCGGTTTTTTGTTCAAACTGAGGCCATTCGGCCGCGCTTAAGACCGCGTGTCAGGCCGGATTTGCCTCAGTTCGCGCCGGCGCGGGTGCCGGCCATATGGGTCCCGAAGTAAGTCTCAATCGCCTTTGCGATCGTTTCCACCGTCCGGTTGCGCCAGGGTTCGGACAATAGCGATTGCAGGTCCTGCCGATTGGAAACGTAGCCGAGCTCGACCAAGACCGAGGGTACGTCCGGAGCCCGCAAGACGCGGAAACCCGCCGATTTCAGCGGGGTCTTGTGTAACCGCGTCGCGGTTTTCAACTCGCCGACCAGTTTGTGTGCAAACTGCAGGGAAAAGCTCTTGGTCTCGCGCTCCGCAAGATCGATCAGGATGCCGGCAACGTCGTCCGGCTCGGTCTTGAGATCGACGCCGGCGATCACGTCCGCTCGGTTCTCCTTCTCGGCCAGCCGCGCCGCCTCCGAATCGGAGGCGGTCTCCGACAGCGTGTAAACGCTCGCGCCCTGCGCATCGCCTTCCCGGCGCGGTAGCGCGTCGGCGTGGACGGAGACGAACAGCGAAGCGCCGGCGCCCCGCGCCACGCGCACGCGGTCGGCCAGCGGCACGAAGGTGTCGTTGGTCCGCGTCATCAGCACGCGGCATTTGCCGTCTTTTTCGAGGCGGTCACGCAAGCGCAGCGCGACGTTCAACACAATGTCCTTTTCCAGTTCTCCGCCTGACGACTTGGTGCCGGTATCAATGCCGCCGTGGCCGGGATCGAGCACGACGAGCGGCCGCGGATCGCCGCTCGTTGCTTGTGGCCGGTCGGCGCGGGGCAGTTCCGGGCCGGCCAGCCGGTTAGTCAGCGCAATCTTGCGCAAAAAGCTCTCGCGATCGGTCGCCACCAGATCGAGCACCAGCCGAGCCGGTGCA
>Ga0187855_10001861_pt1 | contig 16267 bp, 30 predicted proteins | sample June2016WEW_8_10_2_FD_132969 | JGI IMG/M metagenome (GOLD analysis project Ga0187855, IMG submission 132969) | Peatland microbial communities from SPRUCE experiment site at the Marcell Experimental Forest, Minnesota, USA - June2016WEW_8_10 | ecosystem: Environmental > Terrestrial > Soil >...
AAAACGTATAAGATAAAGCACGAAAGAGATTTCCATTTAGAGCTTCAGAAGGCTAAAAAGATAGCCCAGTTTGCTATAATACATCACAGTCGATCTTCTAAGGATGTAAAGCATATAGGACTCAAATCAGCCATATCGAATCAGATCCTGAAAAAATATCATAGTTGTAAAATAAAGAAAGTTAAATCTGTAAAGTTAACGGTTCCTGCCCAAGGAATAAAATGTGATCGCCAGAAACAAGAAATTTGGGTCCCATGCCTGAAGCTAAAGTTCTCATATCAATTCCCAAACATATTTGAGAAAATAAACCAGATTGAGATAGGTCCTATATATATTTATATTTCGGTAACTATCAAAGACGCCCCTATAATTGAGACGGACCGTTTCATAGGGATAGACCTGAATGCGACCGGGCATTGTGCCGTTGTGGCAACGCCAGAAAACAAAGTTTTTATGCTTGGAAAGAGCGCCCAGCACAAACATTTAAAGTACCTTAACTACAGGAAAAAGTATCAACGCCGAGGGGCCTTTAAAAAGCTGTCCAAGTCCAAACATCGGGAATCAAATATTGTCAAAGATCTAAACCACAAGATTTCAAAGAAAATAGTACAAATTGCTTTTGAAAATAAATGTAACATAAAGTTAGAAGATTTAAACGGAATCCGTTCTACAGCAAAAAGTACAAAGTCCTTTCGATATACCTTAAACTCTTGGTCTTTTTATTCGATCGTGCAGATGATCATGCACAAGGCTAAAAAGTATGGTGTTAAAGTCCTCTTTATAGAACCGACTTACACGAGCCAAGACTGTTCTATATGTGGGACCCGAGGAGAAAGGCACGGTAAACATTTTAAATGTCCCCTTTGTGGACATACTACTCACGCAGATGTAAACGCCGCATTTAACATACGGGACCGGGCCCTGCAGGTAGTTGATGGGAAGACCAAGTCGGAACTACTTGGAAACATTCCGACGGACTGTGATCTTAAATCAACAGTCCTTGAACCCCATCAATCGGCACAAGAAAAGGATTGTGACGAGGGCTGCACTGACGCGCCCGAAGTGGCAATGTCGTTGCAAGTACGATAACCATAAAACTTCTCAAGGCCAAGGCCCTGTGGTAGTAGTCAGATCTTTTTGGTTTTTAAAATAATTTGACATTTTAATTAGTTTCCAAAGCCTTCTTTTCTAAGAAGGAAATGCTATGATACAGATATTTTTTATTTTCTCAACAAACTCTTTAGCTCCCAGTAGTATCCCTAAAAGTTCTCGATAATCTTTTCCTGCATTAGGCTTATAATGTTCACACGTTTTACAATGCTCCAAAATATTCTTAAACTTTTCATCTCCATCTACATAAAAAGCGTATGACCAACAATATCCTGCATTACTGTTATAAAAAGGATATCCGCAATTTGGATCTGGGTTTTTATAATCAGATATTTTCATTTTTATTCCTGAAACCACCCCACACAAACAAAAATTTCCCCCAAATCTCCAACTCAATTGTTCTCGACATAAACACTTTTCTTGAACAGACCTCTGATCCGTTCAATAATAGACAGATCTGTGCACAAGTCTTTCTCGAATTTATATTTTTTATCGGGCTTATTTCCAAATATTAAATACCCATATTGATCATTTTTATCCTTAATAAATATCTTGTCGTTATCTAACAATTTTTGAAAGCTATCTAAGTCAAGAGACCAATTTATGATTGGTCGTTCTTTCTTCTTATCATCATATACTTTATAAACCCTTTTATTGGTTTTAATTAGCCACGACTTGATATCATTTTCTGCAAAAAGAAGCATTTTCGAAGAGGGATTCACTATTTCTTGGTCTTTGTTAAAGTATTTTGAATTAACAAGAACATTTCTAAGTTCCTGCTCATCATTGAAGTTTTTAAGTCCTCTATAACCAAAATAAAAATCTCTAAAATTCATTCTTTATCTTCGTTTCTTTGGATTACACCCATCTTCACAATACACTGCCCATTTACCTTTATGAGCAAATAATTTTCCGCAAGTTTTACAAATTTTCAAATTATCCAATCCAAAAGCCTTAATATATAAAGTTAAGTTAAAACAAATAAACCCTTCAATCCAAGTACTGTTTTTATCTTTTATTTTAGCGACCGTAGATCTATTTTCTCCTAAACTATTTTTTGAAGAAGAAAATTCCTGTAAAAGAGAAGGCTCCATATAATGATCTAGAAAACTCGTTATCTCCTCATTGAGCCCGGCCCGGGCCAAGTCCCTGACCGCGTCCTCGAGCTCTACTCTAAAATATTCCAAATCAGGAGGGGAATTAATAAGTTCTTGTGATGCCCTAACAGTTTCAAGGTCTGAGGACTCGAAAAAGGTTCTAAGCAAATCCCCTACCGTTAAGGTCCGATTAATAAAACGCAAAAATAGTGGGTTTGTATCCCCTCTAACTGTTTCTTTATAGACTTTCATGTTACCTTTTATATCCCCATCATATCAAATTCCAAAATTCCTCGTCAATTACTTTAGCGAAATCTGGTGGTATATCCGAGGACTGTTCTATCAATCTCGTTGCGAAGGCAACTGTAATGTCATATTGTTCCTGATCTTGGTTCTTCAATTGCAAAGGTTCAGATTCTTTTTTCTCAGCCATATTCATCCTTTATAAATTTTGTGAATAATTACTTTATCTTTTCTCGGTGGAGGCGGCGGTGGAGCAGGGGGAGCCTCCAACCAAGGTGGTTTTGGTGGATTTGCACCAATTCTAAGTTTAATAGGTTTTCTTGTTCATCCTCCTTTATAAATTATAGAGCTTTGAGAAAATGATTTAACATTGCTTGTTTTTGTTTATTAGATGTTCGAGCAAACACTTTCTTTTTTCTAAAATCCACTTCGATTAAAATTCCAGGATATTTAGTGCACGGAAGATTTATCCTAACAGGAATTGCTATTCGATTACATTCTAAATAAGGCTCAATTTGATCAACAAACTGTTCAGACGTAATATTAAATTCTTTAACTTCTAAATAATCCTTGGCAATTTTATATGTTTCTGCAAGAATAGTTCTTATTCTATTTCTATCTATGTCTAAAACAAATTTTTCATCTTGGTTAGGTATTTGCATTTAAATCCAATCCAATCCATCAACTTCAAAATTTGCCGTCTGTGGTTGAGCACAATTGTCACGTTCCCAACAATCAAAACTACAGTATCCGTCATTGATATCATCTTCTTGAAGTTCATATTCTTTTGCACAATCTAGATTACGACAAACTTTACGCATAATATACCACTCCTTGAAAAATTGTTTAACCACATTTACTGGAACCACAATCCTTACAAATTTGACACCCTGCTTCCATAACAATATTATATCCATTACAAGCTGGACACTTTATTCCATTAAGTTTTGTCCCATCTGGAATTTTTCTGGAAAGAAATTTCTTTACAGCAAATAGTAAAGTTGATGCGTTGTCTTCTTTTATCTCCATTAGTGCTGATAAAATTTTTTCTATGGATATATTATGCCTAAGACACAACGATACAACTCTACCCATACGATTATGAGGAAAGTTATCTTTAGATTTAATAACCACATCTTCTATAATTCTTTTATCGATACCTGATGTAGATGCGAGATTAATTAAACTTCTTGAGGCCTTATTACAAATTTTTAACTCTCCCGCAAGATATTTGGCGTTTGTATAAATCCATAAACACACCGGGAACTCGTGATTGATGTCTTCCGGCAAATAAGAAAAATGAAGATAAAATTTCTTTCCTTCTCGCTTCACAATTTGCGTGGATCCATTCAAAAATTCACTCGGAAGTTTAATGTCTTTTTTTATGATTTTATGCTCTTCACGATTAGAGGAAACTGCACTAAGAACAGATTCCATAGAATCTTGTCTATAGCAAGTGAAACCGTTAAGACCCATCTTCCAAGCTTTGAAATATAAATCTTTAAAATCCTCAAAAGGATACTTGTTAGGTAAATTACACGTTTTCGACGTCGCTTGGTTATTATAATATTGTACAGTATTTTGTACTGCTAAGTGATCATCTACATTTAAATCTTTTGTAGTAATTAAATATTTACTATGATCTTTATCAGGGAAGTTGTCTAATAACCATTGATAACCGTAGTCTCGTATGACATTTATCTCGCACAAACCTCTATTGTGGGGTTCATAATAGTAGTTAGTGCCTTCATAAGGCCCGGTCCAGTATTCGAAATCTTTACCTTTTCTATAAGTTAACTTTTCTTTTACATTATCTAGAGTCAATCCCTCCGGCCATTTAGAACAAATAACCTTTCTTTCGTATTCCAAAAGAAAGGCTGGTTCTATTGAATTTGATACATTATCACTCTCGACCGAAGTGTTACCAAGAGGTGGTTGTGAAGTTGTTTTAGCATTTCTTACCCCATATTTTTTCATTAAACTTTTTGTCTCTTCTGTGATACGATCTGAAAGAAAATATTCCGTAGATTCAAACTTCTCCTTGTTATAAGCTTTAAAGACTCCTTTTTCTTCAGCCAAATAAGCAGAAGTCTGCCAGGTTAAATTTTCTTTTATTTGACATATATTTTTTATAAATTCAATTGCTTCATTACTGTTATATTGGATTCCCATCATCATTAAAGCAGAACCCAAACCATTAATTCCCATACCGACTTGTCTGAGTGCTTCAATTGAAGATTGATAAGAAGGAAGTGGGGAGTATGTTAGATCATTTACATTATCTAGCATACGCATAAAAATCTTTATATCTTCTGAATATTCATCATAATCAAAACAAACAGATCGGTCTTCTTTTATTTTGACATACTGAGTTAAATTAAGAGAGCCCAAAAGACACACTGTTGTTATACTTTGTAAACCCGGTATTTCACCACACGGATTCGACGCCATTGGTTTTCCTAAATATGCAACAGGGTTGTTTTTTTGCATATTGTCACAAAACAGGACACCAGGTTCAGCACGATTAAAACAGGATTCCATAATAAGCCCATACAAGTCCCTGGCCTTGACCCTTTTATAAACAATTCCACCAAATGATTGATCAAAAAAATCATCTGTTTCCACAGCTTTCATAAACTCATCAGTAAGAACTACAGATATATTAAATTTTGTTAATACACCAGGTTGTTGCTTAGCTCGAATAAACTCCTCACAATCTGGATGATTACAACTCAACGACCCTAACATTGCTCCCTTACGAACAGAAGTCTTAATAGTGTCTTTAAATTCTTGAAACTTTTCTTCATCTTTTAAATAATTTTTAATTTTGTTTGTAAATCCGTCTTCGGCACCCAGTACTATAGTTTCTGAAACTGAGTCCCATATATTCATATAGGAAACAACTCCCGGATGTTTTATCCCGGTACCCTTAATTATGGATCCCCTAGGACGTATAAAATCAAAATTAATTCCATACCCACCTTCAGAGGCAAGAGTCTTGGCTTGTTCAGCTATAGTGAGAAAAATATTTATTAAATCATCTGGGGAACTATCCGTTTTATATTCTACAGGAAAAGATATGGAACCGTCTTCAGATTGTCGCTTATATTTAAGAATAGCATCCGAAACAGGACCTGAGACATAGCAATTACAAAGGGTCGCTTTTTTAAAAGTAGTACCTATATTTGCAGTTATCCTTCCTCCACAGGTGCATTTCAATCCCACAGGTTGCCCTTGAGCGTCAAATCTAACTAGAGTATTTAAAAATTTGAGATACCATTCATTAGGATTTTTTTCTACTGAAGCCAGAGCTTTTGCTACTCGTTCACATGTTTGAAGGGGGGTCTCATTACCAAATCTGTACTTTGTTTTCCAAGTTTCATACGCTAGTTTCGTCTTAAACATCGATTCAAAATCCTCTTATCTTATTCAGTTTATTTTTGTTATTTTATTGCTAAAAAACGATTTATTAGAAGAATATTAACAATCTTTACATTTAATAAAAACAGCCGGAAAACATACACACATAACTATCGAAGTTTTGGAAAGTTATATTCTAACATATTAAAAACATATTCCTCACATATAAATACCCATTATTATAATTATACACTTGAAAAACAAAAAAATAAACAAAAAAATTATTTCAATTTATAAGAAGCTCAAAAAATCTTTGGGACTTATATTTGCAATAAGAATATAATATCAAATCTTTCTCTTTAATCTTTTTTGCCCCATTTGGGACGGCCCCTTTCCAATCAATATTATTGGTAGGATTACTTGCAACTATTATTCCTCCTTTATAAAAAAGTCCCCGAGTAGGTAAAGTAACATCGAAGTAAAACTTTGTACATTCCCATATATATTCGTTCTTGGTATCCAAAAATTTATAATAATATAAGCTGCCTTTCATACCGGTTCCTTTAAAAGCTCAAAAAATCTTTGGTACTTATACTTAAAATTAGAATATAATATTAAATCTCTTTTTTTAATATTTTTTGCCCCATAAGGAACGACCCCCTCCAAATAAAAATTATCCAATAGGCTACTTGCAATTATTATTCCCCATTTATAAAAAAGTCTCTGAGTAGGTAAAGTACCATGCTCAAAGTCATTCAGAAGTTCGCGCGGTGGGGCTTCCCGACAGAGCTTTGTACATTCCAATATACATTCATTTGTAGATTCCGAATATCTATAATAATATAACTCTCCTTTCATACCGGTTCCTTCAAAAGTTCAAAAAATCTTTGGGACTTATATTTATAATAAGAGTATAATATCAAATCTTTCTTTTTAATCTTTTTTGATCCCACTGGAATAAAACCAACTCCACCAATAACCAAACTATTATTAGTACTCGCGACAATTTTTCCCCATTTATTAAAAAATTTTCCAACCGGAAAAACATAGTCATACTGTACACAGATTCCGGGGACATTTAAACAAAACCCCGTACATTCCCAGATAAAAATCTCTCCATTAGAGGGAAATCTATAATAATATACCTTTCAAAACAATCTCCTTTATTAACTTCCATTTTCTTGATTTCCTTTAATACTGTCCTTGCGACTAATTTCCTGCTTTTGCAACACAATAATCGCTGCAGCAGTGTATATAATAATATCTTGGAGCTCTTTAATCTTAGCTTCGCAAGTAGGTAATCTATGAATTTCCATTGCTTTTTTTGCAATTTGGAACAAGGGGCCGTCTATGCTTTCTTGCCATTCAGGAAGTTGACAAATTTGTTGATCTTCAAAATTCTCCCCACAAGAATGTCTAGCTTTACCTTTACCTATTGCTGCCCGATCCACCGAATCCATTAAAATTTTTCTTAATGAATCATACCCATCATCTTTTTTCATTTGACCTCCAATAATTCAAAATATTTTATATGTTTAAACGGTAAATAACTATACAAAATTAGATCTTTTTGATCAACAACAATGCACTTCCAATTATGAGATGGTTTGGAGATCGAGAGCCCATAACAGAGCCAGATCCCCTGTCCTCTACCTAATCGAGAAAATCTAGTTGAAGCTATACAAAAATCAAAATCCAATTCTTTTTGCATTTCTTCTATTAAAATAACATCTATTAGGGAATCATCAAGTTTCCAAAAAATTATATCACCCGATTTTATCTGATTCCATTCTGTAATAATCTCCTCATTCATTTTCCTTCTCCAATAATTCAAAATACCGTTTATTTTTATATGGTAAATAACTATACAAAATTAGATCTTTTAAATCTATAATGCAAAAGATGCGCGGAGCGTTTTGCGATGAGTGCGTTAGCCCCAAAAAATTTCCCAATCAAATGGGTCATAACAACCATTAAATTCAATATCACTTTCATAACTTGAAGCTATAACTTCAAATAGCATCGCGTCCCCAATAATTTCCGATCTATAAAAATCGAAATAAGTTCGACCAAATATTTTTTTGCATTCTCGAATAATTATTATCTTACCATTATCGTCTTTATAAGAAATAAGATCCCCGCTTTTAAGTTCTCTGAAGGAGTTCATATATTTCCTTTATATATCCCTAGTTTTAATTTCCAATCCATTATTCCACCAACGAAAATATAAAACTATTCAAATGTTCCCTCTTCAATGCACTATTTTTAAATAATGAATCAAATTTAACCAATCGTTCAAAAGCCCGGGACAGGGCCCTGTGCCCCCATTTTTTTGCTGATCTTATATATTTATTCCTTAATAACCAGACAGGTATTCCTACTATAGAAGCCATTTGATCTGGTTGCATACCTTTTTCAAGAACTAGTGTACTTATCTTATACATTTTTTCAAAATAAAGAATCAAAAAAAATAAAAGTTCCTCTTCTGATCCGCCACTTTTATAATAGTCCTCTAATAAACTTGTACTTTTATGAACATTTTTCTGTAAAATAGCATCCAAAATATCATATTTAGATACTATTGAAGTTCCAACAACCTTTTCTATATCTGCTGGAGATATGGTTTTTGTAGAAATTGTATAAAGCATTAGTTTATCTAATTCTTGAACGATCGGATATAGACCCGGTCCTACTCTTTTAAATAATATATCTTCAGAACCATCAACAAAGCTATATCCCGCTTCAGAACCCCGTAATTTGATCCATATTGGACCCTCCGCCCCGTATTCAGATAGTTTATTACAATGAACTGTAGAGCATATAGAAGCAATTTTAGACATAGATTTAATAGTCCCAGTATCGGATAGAATAATAATCAGCATTCCGGTATAAGAAATTATCAACTCCTCACATTTTTTTCTTTGATCGGCGTTAAATTCATCAAAATAATATAAGACCACTAACTCAGAATTAAAAAGTGATGTTGATAGAATTTCAATAATTGGTTCTATACCATCATCTGGAAAAAATTTATGGGGGTTCAAATCTGTATTTAATTGAATAGCTGTGGTAACGAATTCATCCTTGAAATATGACTCAGTTCCTATAAGAATAAATTTCTTATCCCGATGAAATTGTAAAGATTTTATAGCTTCAATATATTTCATAATCGTAAATAATTAGCTTACCAATTCTGCACTATTTAATTCCATAGCTTTATTATATAATAAAGGATGTTTATTTTTAAATTTTAATGCTGCTCGATAATAAGATGATCGCTTGTCCTTTCTCTCCGACCAAAGTTTTATATAAGCTAATAAACAAATTATAACTTGTTCTTGTGTATTACAAATAGCCCATAAATGAGCCTTGTATTCCATATCTATTTTTCGTTTAAAATCGGAAGAACTTTTTATAGATTTCATATGTCCAATTTCGTGTGCAATAGCCCCATAAATAGGGGCAAGAGTTTTTTGTTTTAGAACCCACTCTTTATTCAAAAAAATAGTGCTATAATGATATGGCCCGCGCCATGGGGTCCAACCAATATAATTATTGAAAATTATATCATATTTAATTTTAATATGCTCTCCAGAAAGTTTGGTGGCATATTTTTCTAATTTGAGTTTAAATTTATTTGTGAGTTTCATTTTATTAAATAAGATAAAAGTCCCACTTTAAATTTAAGTTGTTCAGCTTTCCCCTTATCATTTTCTATATTATAATGCTGGAGTGGTATAGGCTTGTTTTCCATAAGTAAACGAGTTACATAATTCTTAAGGCAATCCGATACTTTTTCCTTAGCACCTTTCTTAGTTCTACTAAAAAATACCCTTTTATTGCAAGGTAACAACATACCTCGAACCAATTTTAGTAAAGTAAATGTCAGCAACAAATTTCAAATTCATTTAACAAAGACTGCAAAGTGATACAAGCCCCAAAGAACAGTTACTATTACGGCAACGCCTACTCCCCCATCGCTATCTCTCCATATAGAATAAATTCCACCTACTATCCACGAAAGCAACACTACACTTACTCCAGGGTACTGAAATATCAGATGCATGTTTTCTCCTTGAATAGAGTTAATTTTAATTAGATCCAGCCAAAACTTGAATTTCTAAATCTATCTTTGTGTACAATTCTTCACAATAGGACAAAATCTCTCTCACTGATTTTTTAAATTGCTCAATATCCGAGATTGGTTCATTACAAAAAATATCCAAATTTTCAAACATCTTCTGCATTTCTTTTTCTATATCCTTGAATCTTTTATTTCGTTCACCCAAATCTTTAAAAGCATTTTTAATTATTCCTTTTCGACCTAGCCATTTGTTTCGAAGATCTTCTATTTCTTTAGAAGTGGAAGTAGCTTCAAGCTCTATTAAAAACATTTCTTTAAGTTTATCGGTATTATACATTGTCAATTTTCCTTTTTAGTTTCCACCAACTATTCAATATTCCATATGACCATCTTTATACATTTTTGCCGCTCTATAGTATTTTGTCCTCTTATCTCCTGTAAGCCACTCCTCAAAATCCTTCAATAAAACTTTTTTAATCCCATCTAAATGCTTAAATTCTGCAGTTTTCAATGCCCACATTTGAGCTTTATATTCCGCCAAAGATTCATTTTTAAAATATTCTGTTTCCGTCGTAGTTTTAATATGACCTATTTCGTGTAATATTGCTCCTAAAATTTCTGCTCTATTTGTTTCTTTTACCCATCTACGATCTAAAAAAATTGGACCGGTTAAATAAAAAATCCACGCACAAGTTTTTTCATCGACCCCATATTTTATTTTTATTTTTTTACCTAAAAACTTTTCTGTAAAATTTTCAATTTCATGGGTTAATCTTTTATTGATTTTCATAAATTATTTAGAATTTTTTTCTTTAAATTTATCTCTACAATAATCATTACAAAATTTATTTCCTGCTTTATCAATAATCATTTCACGGTTATCTCTAACCGCGCCACAATTTTCACACGGATCATAATAATTAATTAATGGTTTCATTTCTTATATCCTTTCTGTTTTGTTTAAGTAATTGGTACCTATTAATAACTGAGTCTTTTTTAGCAGAAGGACCCACATCATTAAGATACGGAACCGGTAATTCCTCTATTGGAAGAGAAGGAACTGATGATTCTTCTATTAAATTTATAATTCCTGAAGAAATATCATAGGGAGAATAAATAGCGGGTGGTGGGTGAGCAGGCGCACCAGCAGGGACACCCGATATTTCTCTAAATCTATCAAGTGTACTATTTATAACAGTTAACGGCAAAAACATTAATTCCGTAGCTTGATCTACTATGATTTGATCGTTTGCATTTGGAAACATCCATCGAGCCACAGCTAAACACTGCGAAGCTTTAGACTCCATTTCCGCTTTCGCTACTTTTCTTACAGCTTTCCTATTATCCAAGGTCTTTTTTTGTTTTATTTTTCTTACGGATTTATTTATAATTTTTTTCTTTTTGTTCATAAAATTATAATTCCTTCATATTTTGTACAGTGAAATTATTCAATATGGATCATTAACGGACGTTTTCCCATTAGAATACTCACCATTCGGACACGTTCCCTAGAAATAGTTATTCGCTTCCATCATGTTTTGTTGGTTTATCATTCCACAATAATTACATAAATTTTTTGAACCCGGCATACCCGCTATAAATCTGCAGCCATTTCTTCAAGTTTTAAATCATTTACATCTGGAAACATTTTTTATACGATTATAACACACTGGTAAGATTTAGTGTTTAAAAAATAATTTTGATTGTATGAACCCATAATAGTACATACAGCTATAATCTTTAAAATCTCATCAGAAAATTCCTTAAAAAATTTTAGTTCCATTTAAATTTTCTCTTATCGTACCTGTTTACAAAAGTTGGGGCTTCAATTTTCTTTTTTATAGACTTATTATATTCTAATTTTGCTAACTGAAATGCTTCCGAAATTTCTATCTGAGTAATATATCTTTCGTGATAGTATTCAGGCGACGCAGAAATATTATATGCGAAAGCCCACCCAGAAGATCCAGACACGTTAAAATAACCGGCAGATGGACTTGAAATCACGTATGAATATCCAGACATAGGACCAAAATTTAATCCTAAAGAACCTAAATGGCCAGAATTACTTGAATATCCTGAATAACCAGAATTACCTATATATGAATAACCTGAATATCCTGAATGGCCGGAATTACCTGAATACCTTGAATAATCTAAATAACCTGAATACTTAGACCCATATGCAACATAACATCCACCAGGAAAAAGAGATCGATAAATATGATCAAGAAAACTTGTTGCATTTATTAATTTATTTTTACTTTCACAAATTGCTAAATCATTTGTCTCCTGTAATAATAACAAATTATGATTAATAACCCCAATAAAACTATCCACGTGCTTTAGTTTATAATAATTATTATTTGTAATCTTTCTAACTTTGGATCTAATTTTCTTAAAAAGGTTTTTCAGTTTTAAACTCAAGCTTTTTGAACAAAGATAAAGAACAAAATCTAACACTATTTACCCCCCTATTAATAATTTCTTTCTCAAATCCTTGTTTTCTTCCTGTAATCTATGCATTTCTTTATGAATCCGACGATCATTCCACAAATGATAAATAAATAACGGCAAAAAACACCATGCTATAATAAGCATTATAGGATTATGAAGATATGGTTCAATTATTTTGTAACAGGTTTCGTTCGTTATCAACACAGGAATGATGTGACTTAACATATGAAGAAATACAGCAATCAATGATACTATTGTCATAAGCCGCATAAGAAATCTTTTCTTCCCGTGGGAACAAATATTATTTTCCATTAAAAATTCCTTTAAATAAAAGTTTCATTAAATATTATGGCTACTGCTTTTATAGCAGAACTAAAATTATAAATATTCTCTGATTTTAACTGTGTAAGACCATTAAAAAGAACCAATAAATTTTTAAAAGGCATATCTTTACTCAATTTTTTAAGTTCTTCTTTTTGATCTATATTCACAATATCTTCAATTGAATTTTGTAATAATAATATATCCGAAACTGTTAAAATAGACGCATCTAAAAATAAAGGTAAAAATCCTCTCCCCACTTCATCTATACACTCTAAAGACTTTATAAAATCAGTTCTTAAAAATGATATAAAATCCAAGGCCTTGGCCCTGGCCTTGAGACAGTCCTCAATATGAGCAAATATATCGATCGAAGATCCAGCCCCGACCCAGGACAGGGCCCGGGCCCTGTCCATGTCCAAGCCCATCTTTTTCCACAATATATTAGTAATATCTTCTCGAGACAAAGCTTCAAACTTGAACTTAATACATCGAGATTTAATTGTTGGTAAAACATCTTCTATATTTGCTGTAATAAAAAAGAAAAAATTTTCAGTTTCTTCTACCACTTTTAATAATCTATTAGCTGCTTCATACGATATAACATCACAATTATCAACCATTACAATTTTCTTTTTTGAAATCATTGGAGCCCGGGACATAAACTCTAAAATAGAATCAATATGTTCTACCAATATTTTTCCTTCTATTCCCACTTGTAAAAAATCTGGGTGTTGAGGAAAAGCTCTACACGAAATGCAATTACAAAGATCGAATTTAGTATCCCCCACACATAAAACACTTTTTACAATTTCAAGTGCTATAGTTTTTTTTCCTACACTATAAGGACCATAAAAAACACTATTTTGCGGCTGGAGAGAAAAAGACTCAAGACTTTTAAGAAGTTGATTATGACCTATAATTTCTGAGAACATTTTCATATTGGGCATACAAAAGATTCTATCAGTGGTTTTTATTACTGAATTTCAAGAAGCTCGAAATATCGTTTTGATTTTATTGGCCAGTGAGAATATAAAATTAAATCTTTGATAAAAATTTCAGAGAAAAAAAGTTTATATTTTGTTGGTAGATAAATTTCAAAACGTTCCATTTCAATTATACTTCGGCTCCATAGCTGCGATTTACAACTACTAGTAGCTATATCGTTGTAATAGTAAATATTTTGACGTTCAGATAGATAAAAAGACCCAGTCCGTGGCCATTCATATAATACAATCCTTTCTTGGAAATTTTGCGTAAATTATAAAAGTTCCCAATATCGTTTAGATTTACGTGGCCAGTGAGAGTACAAAATGAGGTCTGTCGCAGGGATTTCTTTTACATTTTTTTCAAAAATCTTTACATCATCAGAACCTAATCTAGACATAATAACATTTATCCACATCGGTGATAAATCCGAACATGCAAGATCGTTAATTCTATTATAAGAAATTTCAGAAACATAACAAGAGCCATTCGAATGTCTATAAAATAAAATTTTTGGCACAACACTAGAAAGTTCATCTCCATCATAATAAAATCTTTTAGTTTGTGTGCTGAATATGAGTCCCATAATATTTAGCAATCTTTTTGAGTTTATTATTAACTAAAAGTTTTTGACCTGCAGATAATCGGTCACTAAAAAGCAATCCATTAATATGATCCACTTCATGCTGAATAATCCGTGCGGTTAAACCACTAATATCTTCTATTATTATAGGGACACCATTTATATCTACCGCTTCTAAGGAAACATTCGTTGAACGCTCTATTACAAAATTAACCCCTGGAAAAGATAAACACCCTTCACCATCAGAAGATTTTTCTGTAGAGAATTTTGTTATCGTAGGGTTTATAAAAACATAAGGACTTATATCCGGATTTTCATTTCTAACGACTATTGCACTGCGCCTATCATTGATCTGCGTAGCTGCAAGACCCAAGGCCTTGGACTGGTTCAACATAAGAACCATAAAATCTGTAAAATTTTTTAAATCGGAACTAAAATCTACAACAGGTAACGCTGAGATTCTTAAACGGGAATCACCATAAAAAAGCAGTTCATGCATAGGGATAAATCCTTATAGGTTAATGTTCAGTTAATAGTTCAAAATATAAAGGATATAATAAAGTAAGGTGAGAATATAATATTAAATCTTTACGATCTATTTTTCTGATTGTAAATTGAGCCCTCACAGAATTAAAATTTGATGGAATCACTTTCTTATTACCATGATATTCTCCAATATATTCTTTGGTATTCCTAGCGAGTAAATCAATTCTGTATGAGGGATAACGGGAGTTGGTGTAATAATAATCTTTGATTATCCCGACATATTGACATTTGGTGGGATAATATTCCCAAAAAATAAAATCTTCTTTTTTAAATATTTCTTTATTCATCTTGTTTTTCAGAATTAAAAACTGGTGCGACAGCTTGACAAATAGGGCATACTTTCCATTCTAAATTAGGATTAACTTTTTCTGTACTATCCTTTTCAATTATAAATACTGGAAAGGGATGATATGAATCGACATAATAGAATGCCCCGCCCCAATTATGAATATGCTCACACCAGTACAGATTTTCTGACATTTAGAGCTCCCGTATATTTGAAAAAATATTATTATTTAGATCCTTTTTCATAATGTTTGATTCCAACAAAATTTTATGATATTCCATAACATCTATTGCTTTTCTTATGTCAGTAGTATAATGCTCTAATAAACAATCATATCCAGCTTTAAACATACAATCTTTTGATTTAGTTATACTGACATCCTTTATCAGAATATACTCGTTGTTATATAACACAGCATAACCAAAAACCTTGTGTAGCCGACCACCCTTCCAAGCCTCGATTTCACAAAGAGTGTATCCAAGATTTTTGAATTTGTCACAATAAATTTTATAATATTTATTATAAAATTTCTCAGCACACGACAATTCCATATTGTTCTCCTATTTTAGTTTCATTATAACTTTTTTAAAATTTCTTTTTTTATGTGGAAATGCACAATTTGAACAATCTTTTATGTTCTTATCTTCAATAGATATAAATTTAAAAGTTCCACCACAATCTATAATATTATACAAAGGGCAATAACAGAATAAACAGTTTATATGCTTAATATGATGACACGGGTAATATTTACATGCAATGTTTTCAAAAAACTCTTCATTAAACATATTTTATAATAGCACAAAGAGTGTGTGAAAATTGTTTGACAAGAAATCCAACCGTTACTTAGAAACTATGCAAATCTATGTACGAGTACAAGGGACTTGTATGAGTTTAAGCTAAAAGAAATGCCCTTGAAAATATCAAGAACAAAAAGAAACCTGTAACGGGTCTTAGATTTCTTTAACGATTGATATAGTTCCTTCCAACTCTTGATGCCTTCTTCCATAGCCCTTTCCTTCCAGAGGGTAGGCAGGATACTGACATCAAACTTCGGATAAACTATACCTCGTGGTCTCATCTCTAACTTTATAGCCTTATTGAATAAGTACGCTCTTCTCGATAACTCCAAAGATGCTGCTATAGAATCATACTCGGATTCATTCGTCATCTGACCTATGAAGCTGGAGTAC
>Ga0187855_10001863_pt1 | contig 16262 bp, 10 predicted proteins | sample June2016WEW_8_10_2_FD_132969 | JGI IMG/M metagenome (GOLD analysis project Ga0187855, IMG submission 132969) | Peatland microbial communities from SPRUCE experiment site at the Marcell Experimental Forest, Minnesota, USA - June2016WEW_8_10 | ecosystem: Environmental > Terrestrial > Soil >...
AGGTTCGGGCCGTGGCGCAGCCTGGCTAGCGCGCTTGCTTGGGGTGCAAGAGGTCCCGAGTTCAAATCTCGGCGGCCCGACCAAACTCCTCAAAGACTTACAAAGACCAACCCTCCCCGGACCCGCGATTTGGAGTCCAACTGGCTACACGATGATATCGACCGGAGCCTTTTCCTGTTGCAAGCGCAGGCCAAGGGTCTCCTTGAGCGCGGTGAACAGCGACGGGATACTGTCCGCATCGGCTGCATTGGAGTTCAGATCGTCGGCGGTGAATCGAAGTTCGAAATCGTAAACCCCATGAATGCCGGTCTGGTCGACAACCATCTCGCCTAAACTGTGCGCTAGATCGTCGGCCAGGTCCGCCATCGATGACTTTGTCATGTCACGGGGCCGATTCGGGTGTATACTTCTGGGCGGAGCAAGCCACAATGAGACGCAGCCCAATGACGCGCAATTTGCTGGTGGCGTGTGCGCTTGGTTTCAAGCTCCTCTACGGCCAGGCGCTGCCCCCCGAGCAGAAACGGAAAGTGGACGACGCCGTTCCAGCGAAGGCGGTGGCCAAGCCGAGAAGGCCTCGCCGCTTGCTGGTGAGTAGCCTGGTGATGCGCGACGGCCATCCGTGGCGCGGCAGTTCCTACGCCACCAATCCGTCAGCCAACTACGCCATCGGAGAGATGGGCAAGCGTACCGGCGCCTATGAGGCGGTGTTCAGCGACGATATCGAAATGTTCCGCGCCGACCGGATCAAACAGTTTGACGCCGTCTGCTTTCTGAATACGGGAGGCGTGTTATTCGAGGACCCGGAGTTGAAGAAATCGCTACTCGCCTTCATCGCGGGCGGCAAGGGATTCGTGGGAATTCACGATGCCATCGCGACCTTCGTACAGTATCCCAAGTACGACCAGTGGCCGCCGTTCGGCCAGATGTTGGGCGCCACCGAGAACGGCGGACATCCCTGGGACGGGGAGAGCATGACGGTGAAGGTGGAGGACCCGACGAGCCCGCTGAATGCTGTGTTTCGCGGTGAAGACTTCCAGATTGCCGACCAAGCCTTCCAGTTTCAGGAGCCGAACCTGCGCGACCACCTTCACGTGCTCCTGAGCATCGATGTGGAAAAGACCGGCTTCTCCCCAAAGCACCGCATCCTGGCGGTGCGCATGGCTGACAAGGATTTTCCCGTGACGTGGATTCGCGCGTATGAGAAGGGCCGCGTGTTCTACAGCTCGCTGGGGCATGGCGCGCCCGTCTTCTGGAACGCACCCCTGCTCGAACATTTTCTGGCCGGCATACAATACGCCTTAGGCGATCTGAAGGCGGATAGCACCCCGAGCGCAGACCTGCCCGCAGCGAAGAAGTGAGTCGGCAGCCGGCCCATCAGGATTCGCCGGCGCACCCCACGGACCACAGACTAAAGTCTGTGCCACACTAGGACCTCCATAGAGGAAACCGTTATCCTTTTGTATTTTATAGGCACCTGTGTCTGGTGCCCAGTGGTTTTAGCATCTGGATCAGGAAAAACGCGACGAACTGCCACCAGGGAGGGCGTCGCCGCGAGCGGCTGCGCGCCGGTCGGTAGTGGGTCAATTGCAAACTGACCCACTACCCGCCGGTCGCGCGGTTCCGGTGGGGTGATCGCTTCCGGACGTCCGAAGTCCGCGGGCTCGGGTCGCCATAACGCGGTTCCCGCGACCGCCGGCGGGCGGATGGGGATGCGCGGCGGAGGAAATGCTTGCTGGCCGGGCGAGCGTAGAGGTAGCGCAGGAACGCCGTCATAGCGTCCTCAGCGCCAAGCCCGAGCGCGGCGTCCACGCCTGATTAGTCGTTCCTCAGGGCGATCGCGGGCTCGACGCATGCCGCCTTGCGAGCTGGCACCAAGGTTGCGATCAGCGCGGCGCAACCCAAGGCGACGAGAACACCGCCAAAGGTGAAAGGATCGGTTGGGCGCACGCCGTAGAGCATTTTCGACATCAAGCGCGAAAGCAGAAGCGCGCCCGCGCAGCCGGCGGCCGTTCCGGCGATTGCTTGTCTGATGCCTTGTCCCACGACCAGTTTCAACACATCGGATCGGCTAGCCCCCAGCGACATCCGGATTCCGATTTCATGGGTGCGGCGCGACACGGCGTAGTTCATGACCCCGTAGATGCCGGCTGCGGCCAGCGCAAGCGCGACGGCTCCGAATACTCCGAACAAGAGCATTTCAAAGCGCTGCTGGGCGGTTGCTTCTTCGACGACCCGTTCCATGGTGAGGATGTTCGAAATCGGAAGATTGTGGTCAAACGACCAGACGGCCTTCTTGATCTCAGGAGCGATGGCCGCCGCGTCGGAGCGAGCGCGGACGACAAGTGTGACGTAGTCCAAGTGATCGCCTGGATCTTCCAGGCGGCCTGCGTCGTGTTGGGCGGCGGCAAAGTAGAATTCATCCCAAATCCGTTCCGCCCAATCCAGTTGCTTGGCATTCTTGACCACGCCGATGACGGTGATCCGAGGCTGCACCTCGCCGTTCTCGGATTTAAAACGGAACCGCTTGCCGATCGGATTTTCGTTCGGCCAATAATCCTTCGCGGCGCTTTCATTGATCACGACGACAGCGCCGGTTGCGTCGTCGTTGACCGAGACGTCGCGGCCGGCGAGCAGTGGCAGACGCATGGTTTCGAAATATCCGGGAGTGACGAGCCGATAGACGCCGTTGGGCTCTTCGCCCCGGCGCGGCTCGGGGCGGCCTTCGAAGATGAACGATCGTGTCCAAAGGTCGCCGGCGATTGGCAAATGATTGATGCCGGCGGCGGATACCACTCCGGGCAAGGTGCGCACGTGCTCGACGAGTTGGCGATAGAACAGCGGTCTGCGGTCGGGCAGCCCTTCGGGCGAGCCGGTCACGGACACCGTCATGGAAACCACGTTGTGCGAATCGAAGCCGGGATCGACGGCCTGCAGGGCGTAAAAGCTGCGGATCATCAATCCGGCGCCGATCAGGAGCATGAACGCTAAGGCAAATTCGCTCGCGACCAAAACGCTGCGAAGACGGCCGCGCCGGGCGGAGTCGGTACCTCCGCGTCCGCCTTCCTTGAGAGCTCCGCTTAGGTTGGCTGCCGCGGCCCTCATGGCTGGAGCGAGGCCGAACGCGATTGCCGTCAGTACGGTCACGCCGAACAGAAAGACTACGACTTGGTGGTCGATCCCCACTGTTTCGACCCGCGGAATGTAGGCCGGACTGAGCGCGACCAGAGCCTTGGTGCCCCAGAATGCGAGCATCACTCCGGCAGCCGCGCCGAGCGATGCGAGCAGAAGGCTCTCGGTTAGGAATTGACCGAGCAGCCGGTTCCTGGTGGCGCCGAGGGCCGTGCGGACGGCGATCTCCTTTTGACGGTCGGAGGTGCGCGCCAGCATCATGTGGGCCACGTTGGCGCAGGCAATCGACAGCAGGAAGGCCGCGGCTCCCAATACGATCCACAGCGGTGTTTCGACCTTTCCAGTAACGTTCTCTTTCAGCGGAGTGACCCTGGCTCCCCTGCTGGCGCCTGGATATTTTTCTTCGATGCGCGCGGCAATGGCGTTAATATCGGCTTGCGCTTGAGCGACTGTGACGCCCGGTTTCAAGCGGGCGAAGACGCGCAGACTGCGGCCCTCGCGGTCTTGCACCCGGCTGGCGAACGTCTCCGGTGCCCACATCTCGGCGCGAGTCGCCCAGAACGGCGCGAACTTGAAATCGGGCGGCATCACACCAATGATCGTGAAGCTCTCGCCGTTGAGCGTCATCCGCTTCCACAACACTTTCGGGTCACGGCCGTAGCGCCGCGTCCAGAGACCGTCGCTCAATACGATCTCGTGCTCAGCGACTTTGGCGTTGGCCTTGGTTGCAAACCAGCGCCCCAGGGCCGGTTGCACGCCCAACATCGCGAACATTCCTGGCGTCAAGTGCAAGCCCAGCACTTGCTCCGGCGGGTCGCTGTTGCTGACGTTCGGGCGCCAGAATTGAGCTGCCTCCATGGCTTCGAAAGAAGTATTCTGGACGCGCCAATCGATGAAACTGCCCGGCGCGACCGGACCGCTTCCGTAGTGCAAGACCGTTACCAGCCGGCCAGGATCCTGGTAGGCCAGCGGCCGCAACAGCACGGCGTTGACGACAGAGAAAATGGCCGTATTGGCGCCGATTCCGAGCGCCAGGGTGAGCACGGCGACGGCTGTAAATCCGGGCGTCCGCAGCAGGTTGCGAGTGCCGTAGCGGATGTCCTTCGAGAGATGCTCGACCCACTGAAAGGATCGGGTCTCGCGATGCAGTTCCTTGGCTTGCTCGAGGCCGCCATAGGAGCGCCGGGCTTCCCGGCGGGCTTCATCCGGCGTGAGCCCGCGCTTCTCGAAGTCCTCTTGCAGCAAAGCCAGATGCGATTGCATCTCTCGGGACATTTCGCCGTCCGCATGGGGGCCGCGGAACAGATTGATCAGTCTGTTGAGGAATCGGCGCATCGGCTAGATCCCTTCCGTCAGGAGTTTTTCGACCAAGCCGGCCATTCGTCGCCAGCGCTGCGTTTCTTTGGCAAGGGCCTGCACGCCCAACTTGGTAATTGCGTAGTATTTCGCTTCGCGGTTGCTTTCGGTGCGGCCCCAAGTCCCCTTGATCCGGCCTTGTTGCTCCAGCCGCACGAGTGCCGGATACAGCGTTCCCTGGTTCAGATGCAACTGGTCTTCCGACACTTGCTGCAAACGGGTCGCGATGGCGTAGGCATGCAGCGCGCCCATCGTTTGCAAGGTTCGCAGCACGACTAAATCGAGCGTTCCTTGCAGGACGGCAATGCGGCCCAGCTCTTCACTTGGCATTCAAGTAGACTCCTGGTTCGATTATGCCGCGAATCTACTTGGCTGTCAAGTGGAGTTGTACTGTGGGGAATAACACCGACCTCGATCATCTTCACCGCTGCATCGATCCACTGTGCCTCGCTGACGAGCGGCTCGTGCGGGTGCGCGAGCAGTGGGTCCGCCGTCAGGCAGTAGAACGGGTTGGTTAAGAAGCGGCGGACGTCGCCTTCGGTCCATTCTTCTCTTTTGCCCAAGATTTCACCTCCCGCAAAAAGCGCGCATCTCGCGAATACCGACCGCAGCCGCGTGCCTGCACGCCTCACGGCACAGTTGCGCCGGCGCCGGGTCGTTTCCGAAAAACGCGGCCCTATCACAGGCTGAAGCCTGTGCCACCAACTGCCGCTAAGTCATTGATAACCGATGGCACAGACCTTGGTCTGGCCCGAATGAACGATGTTTATGCCTGTTTCAGCACCCTGCTATGCGGCCTGGGGGCCTATATCAGCAGCGTCAGAGCTTGGGACAGACTTCAATCCCGATTCTTTTTCGGATTGTCAGATCTGTTTTGCGCGATACGCCCGTGTCAACCAGAAATATAGCTGAATAACCGACCGTTCCAATGGATGCCGCCTACCACGCTCGCAACTCGCAAGCACTGGAACTCGCCATGCGGATAGCGCCCGATCGGACTCGCGCGCACGCCACCGGCGCCGGACTCGTCGGCGTGAAACGCCCGGCGCGGTTGTACTCCAACGAAAACCGCGGATTTTGATTTTGATTTATTGATTTGGAGAAGGACGCGCCAGCCCTTCACGATTCCGGGAACGCGTGCGCGCCGTGGGTAATGGCAGCGCCCGCACGAAGGGCCGCCGCGATGGTCACTGCTTCAGCGACCTCCGGATCAGTTGCGCCTGCCTTTCTAGCTTTGTCCGAGTGAATCTCGATGCAGTAGGGACATTGCGTAGTGAACGCAACGGCGAGCGCCATCAATTCCTTATACTTTGCGGGGATTGCGCCTTCCGCCATCGCGGCTTTGTCAAAAGCCCAGAAAGCTTGCATCGCGGCCGGTGCGTTCGCGTCTAGGGCCTTGAGCTTTCCGAGATTACTCATGTTGTACATGGTGTTACCTCCTGTTTTTGAGAAGAACTGGTGTTACCTGGCCAGGAGATCCGCTTCGCGGCGGCCCGCCTGGCCCAGTCGATCGATCCAACAGATGGCCTACTGCACTACCTGCTTCCACACCGGAGATACAGAAGTATTGAAGTCCACATCCCCTGCGTAAACCGCCTGAATCGACGTCGTGCCTTCCGGAAGAGTGGAAATGGTGAAGGTTGCCTTATGTGTTGAGGCGTTCAGCGTCCCTTTGCCCCAAACCTTCGTGCCGGTCTGGAAGGATACTGTGCCACCGGGGTTGGCGCTGCCGGCAAATGCCCCAGTGACGGTAGCTGTAAACGTTACCAGAGGATGCAAGATGCTGGAAGGGTTCGGCGATGCGGTCAGCGTGGTAGTGGTGGCCGCCTTGCCTACCGTCTGCGTGAGCACCGCGGAAGTACTCGCCGCAAAATTGGCGCTGCCGGTGTATGTGGCGGTGATGCTATGTCCCCCCACGGCGAGTGTGTGTGTCAGGAATTGAGCTTTTCCCGCGCTCAGTGTGCCGGTGCCCAACTGGGTCGAGCCGTCGAAGAAAGTCACCGTGCCCGCCGGTGTGCCGCTGGCCGCACTGACGGCGGCGGTAAAGGTTACGGTCTGCTGGAACTGCGAGGGGTTGACGCTTGAGGTCACCGCCGTCGTGGTAATCGTGCCCACCGTGAAATTGAGCGATTCGGCGCTCTCCACGTTACCGGCATTGTCGGTGCTGTGGAAGGTCAGCGTGTGGCTGCCCGCACCCGATACCGCGAAAGGACCGGCGTAGGTGGTCATGGACCCGCCGTCAAGCTGATAGACTGTGCTGGCGACGCCGCTGCTGGCGTCCGTGGCGGTCAGCGTGATCTGAACGGGATTGGTGGTGCTGGCCTGCCCCGTCGTTTGGGGTGGGACCGTATCGTAGCCTATGGGGCCGTACGACGAAATCCCACCGTAGCCCGTGTTATCCCAAGCCCGCACGATCACCGAGTGCCAGCCCTGGCCTGAGCCTACCGAGCAGGACGAACCCGCGAAATCGAGGCAGCCGCTGGTCTGGTTGGGAAACTGCGGCCCACTGTAAAAGGAGTTGCCGGCGCCGGGAGTGGCTTCCTTCACCGGATCGCCGCCGGGGTCTATATCCCAAGCTTGGCTGAAACCCGCTACGCCGGTCAGTTCCTTGCCATTTCGACTGGTGTCGTATATGGTCCAGCTTACCTTCTGGTTGGTGTTATACCACTTATTCAATGTGGGTCCGGAAAAGTTGACAGCCGGCGCCCCCAGGTCGCCCACCAGATAAGCATTGATGGCCCAGGCCAATTGCAGGAAGTTAAACGATCCCCAGCCTGTAACCAGGTCGCGGCCCGGGCCGGCGCAAAAATACTGCAGGTTATGGGCTTCGGTAACGTCGTTGTTGTTACAGCCCGAGGTGATGTCGTAGAAGGGGGAGTGCGGCGCATAACTCGGATACAGTCCGAGAACATAAAGGTACACGTTGCCGTTGCCGAGGGGTGCGCATGGCTCACCGCTGGAACATCCACCCGTGAAATCTCCAACGTAGAGCATATAGGCGTTCGCCTGGGCAAAGAAGCCCGCTACTTCGGGCGCCACAATGCTAGTGCCGCCAGCCCCTTGCAGTTTACCTTGATAGTAGAAATTCTGCGGGGCATCATCCCAGTCGGCGTTGAGCGCGATGTCGGGGACCTGCCTGAAAACACCGCTGGGCTCTTCCATGTAGGCCGGGGCCGTAAAATAGGCGCTGCTACCGCCGCCGCTTCCGCCATCGTTCGCGACGCAAAGATCATAACCGCCGGTCCAGCCGGTTTCACCCCCGAAGAACAGACCGTTGCTCAACACGAGGTAGGAGCCGCCGGCCGAAACCACGTCGGGGTCCGACCCGGGATAGCTGACGGCGTCTTGCGTCACGCAGTCCGCGGTGGCGCCCCCATCACCAGAGATCCCTACCACGGTCCAGCCCTGCCCGATCATGGAGTTGAAGATGCCGTGAAAGACGTCCATCGACGATTGCGGGATTTCGGCGATTTCGGCAATTTGCGCACTGGTGCTCAAGACCCGCGCATAGCCGTCGCTCAACACGTGGTTGAATGCGTCGGTCAGCGTCGAGGGACTGCTGTCCGCGCCATCGTACACGTAGACCTTGGCCGTATTCGCGGCCGCGCCAAAGCTATTGGCCATGGCGGTAGCCCACTCCAAATCCATGGTGCCCTCTGCATCGGGGAGCGTCGGCGTTCCGTCGATGTAGAACTCCTGCCAGTTATCGGCAAGGTACGGGTAAGTGTTGTGGAACCCGGTAATGTCACTGGCGCTCAGATACCCGCTGCTGACGATCGCGATAGACGTCGCCGGCGGCGACGAAGCGCCGCCTAAAGGATTGCAGCAGTGTCCCAGGGCATTGAGCGCGGTTGCGTCATAAGCGTCGGAACTGTATAGAGCGGTTGGATCTAGCACGCCGTTGGTAGTGCCCGGGTCGACAGCCAGTTTGGTGCGGTCGCCGTCGTCGCTGCCGCTGGCCCCCACGGCATAGGTCAGACCCTGCGAGTATGCAGGGAATACGGATTCCGGGAATCCGTGTTTCCCGAACTTCATGGCTTGAATGTTGTTGAGTCCTGCGACCGAGTGAACGATATTGCCTAAGACGGCTGGAACTACCGGATTGCGGTCATTGGAATAGTAAGTGCGGCCGCCGATCGCGTAGCTGTTGATTTTGACCGCCAGCGCCGCTTCGATGGCGGAGACGGGCGCTTCCACATCGACCAGCAGCCGGTTGGCGAAGCGGTGGGTAACGGTCAAGCCCTGTGCTTGTACCCAGTCGACCACGGCCTGCTCGTCCCGCGGTGACGGCGAAAAGCGCGCGTTCCACTCGTCCGCCGTCAGGAAATGCATGAACTCCGGCGATCCCTTGGTATGCAGCGCCTCCAGGAACTGCTCCTCTTCAGTTATATGTGGGTGTTGCAGACCGAAGACCAGACGGAGCATTTGAGCGGAACGAAACGACCCGGCTGCGACAGCGGCGCCATTCACCACGGCTGGCGGCACCAATCCAGGGAGTTCGGTTGCGGCGCCGGTCTGCGCCTGACCTGCGGCCGAGGCGGCAAGGCCCATGAGAGCGGCCGCGCAGATGCATCCAAATTGGCTGTACTTCATATAGTGCTCCTTTTTCTCAGGATTTTGGAACCGACAAACTTCGCTCTCGCCGTAGTGAACTGGGCGGGAGGCCGGCGCGGAATAGTCCCGCCGCGAAAGGCCACACCCGGAAAATGAGTGTGGCCTTTCCGTTTGGCCGCCCGATTCCGCGGCGAGTGCGGCAGGCTGCTGAAAGAAGGCCGGGTACCGCTTGCTTACGCGCGCGGCTCAGAATGGTACCCGCGGCCAGACCGATTATGCGGCGCCTACTACCGAATGAATGAAAAAACTTGACCCGCGGAATTAACTCCCCAGACGCCCGCTCCAGACCCGCTCGAGATCTGTGAAAGGGTGCCCGGTACCGAGGGGGACGTTAGGACGCTAATGTCAAAGCGGAGGATCAAACCGCCGGTGTACGCTGGATTGATTCCCCAGACCCCATCTCCCCCAGCCACGATTTGACTGTACGCTTGGGTGCCGGGCATCTGGACAAAACCGACGGAGTCTTCGTAATAGTAGGCGTAACCGAACTTATCAAGTCCCCACACGGCATTCGAACCGACCGCGATCTGTTGCAGAGTGCCTGCAATTTGCACCCATGTCTGCGAGTAGAAGTTGTACTGGAAGACTTGACCAGCGGCATTGACGCCCCAAACGTCGCTTCCGCCGGTGCTGATACGCGTCAGATATCCCGGAGTATTGTCCCACGCGGTGCTGCAATAGTTGTATCTGAAGATCTGCTGATTGGCGTTGATTCCCCAAACTTCCCAGGGATGGCAGGTGTCGTTGTAGCCAATGCCGACCGTGATTTGGGTCAGCTCGCCCTGCACTTGCACGAGCTTCTTGGTGGTAAAGTTGTACTGAAAAATCTCGCTCCCTGCGTTAAGTCCCCAGACCGCGTCCGTGTATAGCAGGCTGCCGCCGCCCACGGCAACCTGCGTGAGCTTTCCTGCCACTTGGACGAATTCCCCATTGGTGGCATTGAAACGAAAGACCTGTTGAGAAGCGTTAATACCCCAGACTTCCGCTCGACCGGCAGCGACCTGTGTGAGAGTGCCTGGGATTTGCTCGAACTCTTGCGCTGATGCAGGGGCGACAACGGCGGCCCAGCAAGAGAGGGAAGCAGCCAATAGCAATATCCGACGATTCATATTATCTTTTCTCCTTTTGGAAAGACGGACCCAAAGCCGACCTAAGGTATCGGGCAGGATCCGCGTTCGTTTTCGATTATCAGGTTTGTCCGCTGCGCAGTAAATGTGCGGCGGGTAATCTTTGGATATTCTCCGAGTAGACGCGCAGGAGCCTGAAAATAAGCCATTTGCCGTTGTGCGGCAGGAGCGTGATATACTCACTGCGATCATGCGCCATGGCTGATTTGACCCGTGCGGGGGTGCGCCTGTTCCGCTTCGGACCGTTCGAGCTCGACGTGCGCTCGGGAGAATTGCGCAAGCACGGTATCCGGCTCCAGTTGCGTGAACAGCCTGTCCGGATTCTGCTTCTCCTGCTGGCGCATCCTGGCGAGCTTGTACTGCGAGACGAGATTCGCGACAAGCTTTGGCCGAACGAGACCATGGTCGAATTCGACCCAGCCATCAACAACGCCATTAGGCGGCTGCGCGACGCGCTGGGGGAATCGGCCGAGAAGCCGCGTTACGTCGAGACGGTGGCGCGCCGCGGTTACCGCTTTCTGGGGGAAGTCGAAGCGGTCGAGACGCCTACCTCCGAACCCTCGGCTTCCGCACCGCTGGAAATCGATGCTGACGATCTCGAGGGCAAGACCGTCTCCCACTATCTGGTGCTCGACAAACTGGGCAGAGGCGGAATGGGTATCGTTTTCCGAGCCAAAGACTTAAGGCTCAAGCGAAACGTCGCGCTAAAGTTCCTGCCAGGGGAGTACAGCAAACAGGCGCAGCCTTTGGAGCGCTTCCAGCAGGAAGCCCGCGCCGCCGCGGCACTAAACCATCCCAATATTTGCACCATCTATGAGATCGGCGAACATCAAAGCCGGCCCTTCATGGCGATGGAACTGCTGGAGGGGCGGACGCTCAAAGACGTTCTGGCCGATGGGGAACTGGAGCTGGAGGAACTGCTGGGATTGGCTGTGCAGATTGCCGGAGGGCTGGAGGCGGCGCACCGGAGAGGCGTCGTGCACCGCGACATCAAGCCGGCCAATCTCTTTGTGACCCCGCACAGGCAGATCAAGATCCTGGATTTCGGCCTGGCAAAGCTGCTATCCGGACATTCCTTGGACACGGTCCACCAGGCGGGCGCGGAAGAAGCGGTTGCGATGGCAGTGCCGCAGCCGAGAGTGCTAGGCGCGCTAGCAGGCACCGCCGCCTATATGTCGCCCGAGCAGGTGCGGGGCGGGGAGGTGGACGCGCGTTCCGACATTTTCAGCCTCGGCGTGGTCCTTTATGAAATGGCTGGTGGCAAGCGGCCCTTCGGTGGTGGGTCGTCGGCGGAGACGATGGACGCAATCTTAAGGGACGATCCGCCCGCATTGCCATCCTACATACCGAAGGCTCTCGACCGGCTCGTGCGCCGCTGTCTGGAGAAGGCGCCGGATGGCAGGTTTCAATCCGCCGCCGATCTCGCCCTCGCATTGATATCGCTATCGACAATGGGCAAACCCGAACCATATCAGGCCATTAGCGATTCGCTGGTTGACCTGCGGCGTTTGAAGAACCTTCCGGAGTTTGAAGCTGAACCTGGACGCCACCAAACACCCGAAGAAAATATCCCGGTCGTTTCAGCTCGATCTCTCCCGCCCAACAATCTTTCGGTGCAGGTCGTCAGCTTGGTGGGTCGTGAACGCGAGATAGAACAAATATGCGATCTGTTGCGGTGCGACGGCACGCGGCGGCTGTTGACCTTGACAGGCGTCGGCGGTACGGGCAAGACGACGCTGGCGCAGGCGGTAGCGCGGCAGTTGAGGGACGAGTTCTCCGACGGCGTTTTCTTCATTGAACTTGCCGCCGTCAAACAAGCCGAGCTGGTCGCCTCAACCATTGCGCAGCCGTTGGGCGTCAAAGCGCCTGACGGCAAGCCCAGCATCGAGGCGCTGAAGGACTACTCACGTGGGAGAAATATGCTGCTGGTGCTCGACAACTTCGAGCATCTTGCCACTGCCGCTTCGCTCGTCACGGAGCTACTGGCGGCCGCGCCGCGACTGAAGATTGTGGTAACGAGCCGCGCCCCACTGCACTTGAGCCTGGAGCGTGAGTATTTAGTCCCGCCGCTCGCCACTCCTGAAACATCCGGGCAATTCTCGCCCGAGGACCTGATGCGCTATGAAGCCGTGAGGCTATTTGTCGAGCGGGCGTGCGGGGCGGACGCAAACTTCGTTTTGACCGATGAGAATGCGCGGAGCGTCGCCGAGATCTGCGTTCGAGTGGACGGTCTGCCTCTGGCCATCGAACTCGCGGCCGCGCGTGTGAGGGTCCTTTCGCCGCGGGCGATTCTCTCGAGGTTAGATCGCCGGTTGAAGCTGCTGACTGGGGGAGCACTTGACCTGCCTACCCGTCAACAGACCATCAGCGGCGCCATGGAGTGGAGCTATGAGTTGCTCTCGGCAGGCGAGAAGCAGTGGTTTCGCCGGCTGGCGGTCTTCGCAGGAGGTTTCACGCTCGAGGCGGCCGAAGGAGTCGTCGTTGGACAGCCGTCTGCTGTTGCCAAACATGTGACTGCCGAACTAATGATCGAAGCGCTCGAAGGGATTACCTCTTTGGTTGATAAGAGCCTGCTTGTGCCAAAACCGCAATCCGACGGCGAGGTGCGCTTTCGGATGCTGGAAGTCGTCCGTGAATACGCACTCGATCGTTTGGAGGCAAGCGGCGAGGCCCAACAGATGCGGCGTCATCACGCCGCTTACTTTCTTGGCATCGCCGAAGAAGCCGAGCCGCATCTGCACGGCCCGCAACCGGCGAAGTGGCTGCGACGCCTGGAGGAGGAACACGGCAACATACGAGCGGCCCTGCGGTGGTCGTTGGCTTGCGACGCGGGGATGGCGGCACGCTTGGGCGCGGCGATTCGATACTTTTGGGTCTTTCAGGGACACTTGGCTGAGGGCTTAGCAGTGTTGCAGGAGATATTGATGCTCTGCGATCGGGCTCCCACTACCGTGCGGTGGAAATTGTTATCCATGGCGGGCAACCTGGCGAGGTACCAAGGCGATTACGAGACGGCCCGAAGGCTGTATGAAGAAGGTTTGTCCGATGGGCGTTCCGTCCACGATTTGCGGCAAGTTTCATTGTCTTGCAGAGGATTGGGTGGATTAGCGTTTGAGCAGGGCGACTACCCCACTGCGCGTGGATTCGCCGCGGAAGCATTGTCCGTCGCCCGCCAATCGAACGATCGGTACGGCATCGCCCGATCGCTCAATATGATTGGAGATTTGGCTCGAGCGCAGGGCCAGGATGCGGCGGCGCGCCCCCTGTATGAGGAATCCATAGCCATCTGCAGGCAACTCGGTAATAATTATGCTACCGCCAACATCCTTACGAATTTAGCGGCCGCTGAGTTCGGCGAGGGCCACTACAGCGCCGCACACGCACACTTCACGGAAGGCTTGACGATGCTTCGGGAATCCAGCGGCGAAGTCGTAGGCGACAAGATATCTGTTTCTTACTTACTCGATGGGCTTGCGGCTCTGGCTGCCCTGCGCGGTGAAACAGAATTGGCGGCAACCGTAGCCGGTTCGGCAGAGCACCTGCGAGAATCAATTAACTACAATGTAGAACCTGCCGAACGGCGCTTCCGCGATGCTTACATAGCTTCACTGCGCACCATGCTCTCCGAAGAGGATTTCTCCAGAGCTTATGGACAGGGACGCAAACTGAAACTCGATGATTGTGTCGCGCTGGCCCTGGCCCGCTCGGACAGCTTGCCAGGTGAGTGACAGAGAGCGAGTTGGAAGGCACGCCAAAGCCCTGCACTTGTACGAAGGTCTGACAGCCCTCCTCGGATCCCCCGCGCTGATCCGCGTGCCCGAGTGCGATTATCAGGTTTGTCCGCGGCCCGGTAAAGGTGCGGCGGCCAGTCCTCGGATACTCTCCGAGTAGACGTGCACGAAGCTGAAAATAAGGCACTTGTCGGTGGGGGAAGGGGGCCGTGATATACTCACGGGATTACCCATGTCGTCTGGTTTGACCCGCCCGGGGGTGCGCCTGTTCCGCTTCGGACCGTTCGAGCTCGACGTGCGCTCGGGAGAATTGCGCAAGCACGGTATCCGGCTCCAGTTGCGCGAACAGCCTGTGCGGATTCTGCTCCTCTTGCTGGCGCACCCTGGCGAGCTGGTGCTGCGAAACGAGATTCGCGATAAGCTTTGGCCGAACGAGACCATGGTCGAATTCGACCCTGCGATCAACAATGCCATTAGACGGCTGCGCGACGCGTTGGCGGAATCGGCCGAGAAGCCGCGTTACATCGAGACGGTGGCGCGCCGCGGTTGCCGCTTTCTGGGGGAAGTCGAAGCGATCGAGACGCCTACCTCCGAACCCTCGGCTTCTGACCCGCCTACGGCTGGCGGCACGGTAAGCGACGCCGACGATCTGGAAGGCAAGACCGTCTCTCACTACCTGGTGCTCGACAAACTGGGCAGGGGTGGCATGGGAGTCGTTTTCCGGGCCAAAGACCTGAAGCTAAAGCGAAACGTAGCGCTGAAGTTCCTGCCTGCGGAGTACAGCAAGGAAGCACAGCCTTTGCAGCGCTTCCAGCAGGAAGCCCGCGCCGCGGCGGCACTGAACCATCCCAATATTTGCACCATCTATGAGATTGGCGAGCATCAAAGCCGCCCATTCATTGCCATGGAGCTGCTGGAGGGGCAGACGCTCAAAGAGGTTCTGGCCGAAGGGCCGGTGGAACTGAAGGAACTGCTGGCGTTGGCTCTGCAGATTGCCGGAGCGCTGGAGGCGGCACACCGGCGCGGCATTGTGCACCGCGACATCAAGCCGGCCAACTCTTTGTGACCCGGCACAGGCAGGCAAAGATCCTGGATTTCGGTCTGGCAAAGCTGCTGTCGGGACATTCCTTAAACACGGTCCACTCGGGGCCGGTGGAAGAAGCGGTTGAGATGGCAGCCCCGCGGCAGACAGTCGCGAGCTCTCCCGCAGGCACGGTGGCGTACATGTCGCCCGAGCAGGTGCGCGGTGAGGACATGGACGCGCGTTCCGACATTTTCAGCCTGGGTGTGGTTCTTTATGAAATGGCTGGCCGCAGGCGGCCTTTCGGTGGCAGGTCGTCGGCGGAGACGATGGATGCGATCTCAAAGGACGATCCGCCCACATTGCCGCTCTCCGTGCCGGCGGTCCTGGACCGGGTCGTGCGCCGCTGCCTGGAGAAGGCGCCGGATCGCCGGTTCCAATCCGCCGCGGATCTCGCCTTGGCATTGGGGTCGCAGAAGGCATCGACCGCATCCCCTGTGGCGCCCAAGCCCGCATGGTCGAAATGGCCCGCGCTCGTGGCGGTCTTGACGGTGGCTGTCGCCGCTGGTTCCGCCTTGGGTATGTGGGGGCAGCGCTCGCGGGAGCCCGGCATGTCACAGACCAGCGCCGTTCGCTACCTTACCTACTCCAATCACGATCATTCCCCCGCCGCCTCGCACGACGGCCGCCTGATTGCGTTCAGTTCCGATCGCGACGGCCGGCGGCGGATCTGGCTGAAGGAAATCGCCAGTGGAAGCGAGGTCCCGCTCACGACGGGGATTCCCGACGACTTTCCGCGCTTCTCCAACGATGGCTCGATGATCGTCTTCACGCGGGGCAACTCGCTTTACAGGATGTCGATCGTGGGTGGAGAGGCAAGGAAACTGCTCGACGATGCAATTGCCGGCGACTGGTCTCCCGATGGGCGCGAAATCGTGTTCATGCGTTGGAAGTTCAGCAATGGCCTCACCAGCACAGCCATCGGAACCATGCGAGCCAGCGGCGAGGGGGCGCACGAGATTGCAGTGGTGCCGAACCATACACTGAACTTCCCTCGGTGGTCTCCCGATGGCCATGCCATCGCGGCGGTGGATTTGACAGCGCCATTGACTGCGGCATTTAGCCACTTGAGCGCCACGGAGAGAGAGGTTCTGATTGGCCGGTCCGGAATCCCTTCCGCCATCTACCTGGTCAGTGCGGACGGAAAAGAGATTCGCTCCGTCGCTCCGCCACCCGGCGGAACGGCCATATCTTCCCTCGCTTGGCAGGCGCCGGATGTGGTGG
>Ga0187855_10001866_pt1 | contig 16252 bp, 14 predicted proteins | sample June2016WEW_8_10_2_FD_132969 | JGI IMG/M metagenome (GOLD analysis project Ga0187855, IMG submission 132969) | Peatland microbial communities from SPRUCE experiment site at the Marcell Experimental Forest, Minnesota, USA - June2016WEW_8_10 | ecosystem: Environmental > Terrestrial > Soil >...
CGCCAGGAGGGCGCGCGCCTCCTCCGGCCTACCGAGCAATGCCGAGAGAATCGCTCTCCCCAACCCTCTTCCAAGAGGAAGAGGACCTTCGGCAAGTTCGGCCTCTCTCCGCGCTTCCTCTAGTTGGCCCGAGCCATAGTAGAGCAAACCAAGTCCCACATGGTGCATCGAACTCGGGGATTGAACTTCCATCCCTGCTTTGACGATCGAAATCGCCCTTGGGTAATCGCCTTTCATGGCATGAGCGCCGGCCAGTCCAATCTTCGGCATGTCCCACAACGGGTCGACTTCGAGGATAGTCTCGAGCTCTCGTATTCCTTCATCGGGCCGTTGCAGTATTCCGAGGAGAACGGCGTACCACCAGTGGGCCATCTCGTTGCTCGGATTCAACGAGATGGCTTTCCGAAACTCGACCTCGGCGGCCTCCCAGTTCCGTTCAGATTGAAGGGCGAGGTTTCCCAGCGCAGTGTGCGCATCCGAGGAATTCGGATCGAGTTCCAATGCCTTGTGAGTGAGCGCCTCGGCTCGCGGAAAGGCCTCGTTCGGTCCAAGTGTGACTCCCGCGAGGCTGATGATCATGTTGGCCAAGTACGAGTATGCCGCGCCAAAGTTGGGATCCCTCGCGATGGCTGCCTCGAAGAGTTTGATCGACTCGGTCACTCCCTCAAAGAGGCTGGTTTGGTGAGCCGCGTGAATCCCCTTCAGAAAGAGGTTGAACGCTTCAAAGTCGGACGTGGGCTTCTTCTTAATCGACTCTCTTTCGGAACCTAGAAGCTCTAATCGGAGGGCACCCGCGGTCGTTTCCGCGATTTCGCTCTGGATGGCGAACACGTCATTCAATTCGCGCTCGTAGGTTTTGGCCCAGAGATGCCGGTCGGATCTGGCGTCGATCAGCTGGGCCGTGATTCGGATCCGGTTCCCGGCTCGTCGAACGCTTCCCTCGAGGATCGTGCCGACGCCCAACTCGGTTCCAATCTGAGACAGCGGTTTGGTCGTGGCCTTGTACTGCATGATAGAGGTGCGAGACGTAACCCGAAGCTCTCGTACTTGGGAAATCACGCTGATCAGCTCCTCGGTGAGTCCATCCGCAAAGTACTCGTCATTCGGATCGGGGCTGATGTTGGTGAATGGCAGGATGGCGATTCCCGAAGCAGTCGTGTCAGTCCCTGACCTATCGTGGACGGTCCAGGGCAGTACCACCCGGTAAACGTCCATCGGCCCCCGCAGCCCCTTCAGCGCCGTTGGCGGGAGCTTCTCGAGCTTCTCGGAGATCTTGTTCCACACCTGTTCCTGTACTGCGTTCGAGACACAGATTCCGCCCGACTCCGCGAGAGGCTGGATTCGGGAGGCGATGTTGACGGCGTCACCAAAGATGTCGGTGCCGCGTTGTTCAACGTCCCCGAGATGGATGCCAATGCGCAGTCGTAGGGGAGTCGCTCTGTTTTCGGTATTCCGCTCCGCGATTCGCCGTTGAATCTCCACCGCGCACTGTGTCGCTCGTAGTGCGCTGTCGAACTCCGCCAAGAACCCGTCGCCCATCGATTTGATCTCTCGCCCCTGGTGGAGGGCAAACATGGGTCGAACGAGGAGCTCCTCTTCCTCTCGTAGCCGCAGGGCCTCCGACTCATTGGCTTGAGCAAGAGCGGTGGAGCCGACCATGTCTGTGAACATTATGGCGGCAAGCCGTCGGTTGGTGGCCACGAGCGGTGAGTTCGTCTTGGGCTGTTAATGGCTTCGACTGGTCAAGTCACCAATATCGAGAGGCGGGGGACTCCAACCAGCGGAAATTGGGTGCAAGGTACGTTGCAACTAGCCCTCTTCGTAAGCGTCAGCGACTCTTGCGAACGTGTCGGTGTGACGGAGTCGGGCGCGCGATTAAGTTACGTCCACGCTGGTGGTGTTCCAGCATCCCTGGAGCGAACTGTCGGGGACTGAAACGTGGACCCCATACGTTCCGGCCGAGTCCCAGGTGTGACTGACCGGGGAACCATAGGTGAAGTTGACATCCAGGGGGGGAAAAGGGCCAAACTGCCACATCGGTTCACCGGCGGAATCTCCCGAAGGGACGGTTACCTGTGCCGTAAAGGTCGCCGTAAACGGAGCTGGCCCCGAGATTGCGGACGATTCGATGACGACGGAACAGTGCGGAACAGAGGACGGCATTGAGTTCGCCGAAGGTTGCGAGCTTATCGATACAACCACCGCGATGACAACTACTACCACCACGAGCGCCACCACCGCCCGGAAAACCATGTTCGATGTACTCGGTGGGAACTCATCCGGGGTCGGTACCGTGGAGGAATCTCCTGGAAGTTCATCGTCCACGGGAAGGGAGGGCAATGGCGAGGTTGGGGAGGGGACTTCTGTACTAGCACCGCAGTATTCACATACGACAAACCTGCCCACGCCGGGAGGGGGCAGTGGCGCACCGCATTGAGGGCAGAGCAGCGCGCCCGATCCCGAGGGAGTGGCTGGACCTCGTCCTGCGGCCATTCGAGAAACGGAAGAGACGAGGGGGCGATTAAGCACTCCGGACGACGAACCTCGGTGCGCTCAATTCAAGAAGGGCGAAAAGGAAGTTCTCCGTCTGTGGCACCCACCCTCAAGGGCGGTGCCGAGGTCAGGTGGTGATCGCACATTACCGCCCGCAGCCGGTGCAACAACGACACCGGATCTGTGCTTGTCTCGAAAGGACATGCTGTTGAATCAGATGCTGTCCGGGGCGGGCGAACACGATTGAGATTCTCACGCAAGCAAGAGATGCGGTAAATCCATGGACTTGACTAGGTTGCAAGGTCCTTGCGCCCACTGAAGATTCTCCGCGCCTAGAGGCACGGAAACCCCAAACTCGTATGCGTGACCCCCCAACCTTCGAGTGTTTTCGGTAACAGCCAGGTCGATGGTCATCATGCAGTAACATTATATACATATTCCGATGTTATCGGAATGTGGCGCTAACCTACAATGACGTTGTCAGTTCACTCTTTGGAGACAAGAAGTTCAGCTCAGGAGAATTTGCCCGAAGGACTGGGAACCCCCGCGCAGCAAAGGTTCTCAGCGAACTGAAGCACCGCGGGTTGGTCGAACGAGTTGGAAGAGGGACCTACCGCTGTCTAAATCCAGGCGATCGCCCGGATCTCCGTGGGTTGGAGTGGGCTCGAGTTCGCGATGTTGTCCTCTCGGGACCCGAGCCCAAGGCTTGGGCGGGAGAAACTGCAGTTGAGCACTGGACCGGAGGCAGATACAAGCTCGCACCCTCCCTCTATTCGCGTGTCTTCTCTCTGGCAATTCCGTACAATCGGGAGGAGAGCTGGAGAGATTACCTCACAAGTCACGGAGTTTCCACGACGGCTCGGAAGAGGGTGGGAGCTCGCGTCGAACTGATTCCCAGACGGAGTTTCAAGACCAGCCTGGTCAATGGCGAGCCGGTCATTCCACGTAAGGAAGTGGAGAAGATGATCGAGGAACACCCCGCCCTGTACGGGGATGCGAAGGAGCTCCTGCTTGACCGACCTTGACATGAGAGAGCAGACAGTTCTCGCACTTCTCGACCGTTGGCCGTGGGATATGGGCGGAGTCATCATCGGCGGGTACGCGGTGATAGCGTACGGGCCACCGAGGTACTCCAACGACATCGACATCGTGATACCCAAGTCGGCGGCAGCGCCTGTTCGTGCCTGGCTAAAGACAGTGGGACTGAGGCTTACCAAGCATTCCTTACCGAACCCAGAGAACTTCGACGGCCAAGTCGAGCGTTACAAGTCATCGCCGATTACGCTCGACCTTCTCGCGGATGCCGTTCGAGATCGCGATGCCAAGGTCGACATCCCAGAGAGCTGGATTTCGAAGGGGGCAAAGAAGGCGAAGCTCGTGACTCTCTCGGGCCGGACCACAATTGATGTCCCTATTGCCAGGCCGGAAGCGCTCTGGGCGCTCAAACTACAGGCCGGCCGCCCCCGCGACATCTCAGATCTCTTTGCCATAGCAGACACTCCATTCAACGTCCTCGAAGTTGAGACGTTGTTCCGGAGTCTACTCTCCGAGTCGCTTGTCACAAAGCTGCACTCGGTTCGTTCTAAGCTAGGTGACAGACGGATGTTTGTAGACTCATTGAGTCGACGTCAACTTGGTAAACCGAGTGATCCGGAGAACATTAAGAGATGGCAGCGCTTCGTCTCCACGGTTAATAGGATTGTACAACCGCTTGAGATGACCATCGCTTCACGGACCGGGTAGCAACTACCCGGTCCAAGACTCGGGCCACCCTGAAGCGGGGCCTCGATGGGTGGCTGTAACGCACATGGCTCCCACCGCACCAAGTCCGTCGTACAATCGGACCTACACCCACCTCGGCTCCGGAAAGGTGCAACGTCGACGGCCCCAACCTCCAGCCCCGGGGTTTTGGCCGGGCAATCAAACTAGAACCGTGGGTTGCGGCCTCAGATGTCCGAACCACTAGTTGTTTACCCGCCCATGGCAGGTAAATCGGTTGGAAGCACGACTGGCAGTTTTGTCCTGCAGGAGAATCTGGCGCAGACGGGACTTGACGGGGCACCCATCAAGGGAGTTCCGCTCCATCTTCATCGAACTGAGGATGAGGCATGGTACGTGCTGGAAGGGACACTACGATTCCAGTTTGGGACTCGCGAATTCGACGCACCGGCCGGTGCAGGAGTCGTCCTTCCGCGCGGGACGGCCCACACTTTTTGGAATCCCGGGCCGGGTCCTGCACGTTACTTGCTCGTTGTCGGTCCTAAGACCGCCGGACTGCTGGAGGTACTCCACGGGCCCGGTCGGCCATCGCAACAGAGTTTGAAGCCGCTGTACGATTCGTTTGAAGTCGACCTCTTGGAGTAGGTGCAAGCCTCGTTGGCCCCTTCTACACCTGCCGAGGATCGAGGGTCTCGAGGCGTACGAACGATGCGAGCTTCTAGGCGTATACGCCTTTGGGACGCAAGAATCTCACAACGTATCCATCAGGGTCGTTCAAAATGAATGCAGTCCCGTAAGGGCGTTCCGAAATCGGAGAATCGATCGTGGCCAATGCCTTCTTTGCGAGGTCGTAAATTTCCTCGACTCCGTCAAGTTCCACCGTGACCATGACCCCGCCGCCGAGAGGGTTGCTGACCCAGTCAGTGTAGTCCTTGGCCATGCCCCGGAGATCTTTCGGAATACGACCCAGGGCAAATACGGCGTCCCCGATACCGACGCCCGCGTAGTCGAGGTGGCCGTCGTCTCCCTTTGTCTCCCACCGGGTGTCAAATCCGAGGCTCTTGTAGAACCTGACCGATCGCTCAACATCCTTGACGTTCAGCATGACGCTCATCTCAGCTTTCATCGAGCACCCTTCCCGGGGTTTGAGAGACGGGGAGAATATGAGGTAGTGGCAGCCGCTGCGTCGAACTGATCCCACGTAAGATCCGGTAGCCGGGTTGCGGCAACGGCCGCGGAGATCTTTTTCAACACTAACCGAGACCCGGCCCGCGCTCTCCCGAATTGGCCGGATCGTGGGTGCTATCGTCCTTGTATCTACCTCCGAGCTTCTTCAATCACTAAGTTGACGGACCCCGTTCCCATTTACGCCTTCAGGGATCCGAATCTTGACGGACATGAACACCAGCCACAAGGCAAACCCGAACTCTGCGACAAAACTCACCGCGAGTGCGGGGTCGCTGAGTAGAGGAAAGGACGGGAGAAGGAAGTACTGCGCGAACCAGAAGAGGACGGCCACGGCGTCCACCATGAGGAGCGCACCGAGGAACCGAGGCAGGAACCCCGACTTGTAGACGAGGTATCCGAGGGGGAGCAGCCATGTGCCGAAGAACACCTGGGCGATCATGAACCCGTTATTGTAGAGATTGACATCATTCATTGCGATGGCTTGCAACTGGGCGGCCGAAAATGAACTGACGTAGTTCGAATCGCTGAGAACCTGAAGAGCGGAGAACAGGTTCAGTGTGTTCACGGCTTGGACAATGACTCCGCCCAGGTTCAGGAGGAGAAACAACAGGGCGAGGTTCTCGTTGACCTGACGTAGGAGGGAGAACAGGACCCATGCTGCCGAGAAGAAGAGAACAGCTGAAATCAAGTCGATCACGAAGGCAAACCGTAGCACCTCCGGGCTGGCCAGCAGGTTGTGCGTGGTCGAGACCGCGTTCCCGGTCAGTAGAGTGGATCGCAGATATGTCGCAAGAGCCGTGGTCGCAATGTACGCGATGTAGAGGCCGCCGGCCAATCGTGCAGTGAGTCGGGGAGATGCGCCCGCGAATGGGCTCGGCACACCGAGTGCTCCCGGCTCGAAATCTCCCATGTAGTCCTACGGCCCGCGAACCCCTCGAAAACGACCCCTCCCGGGGATTAACCGATTCACGTCAAGGACAATTCACTCGTCAGGTGAGGCGGAACGAGTCACACCGCGCCGAGTAAATCGTCGTGCGCCAGAGGGGGCGATATTCCTTAGGTTAAGTTTCGAGGGTTGACCTTGAACTGCCCGACTCGACCTCCGGAAGAGTCCCATGAGGGTGGGTGCAATCGCGTGCACACTTTACGGAGGTTCGGTAGTGTTTCAGCATCTCTGGAGGCAGTAATTATGTCCCGATGGGCCCTGGTCCCGACCATGCCGAAAGCCAAGGAGTTTCGCCCGAACGGTTACCACACCGTGACTCACGCGATAGTTGTTGACAACGCGACGAAGGCGTTGGCCTTCTACACGAAGGCGCTCGGCGCCAAGATACGAACGCAAGCTCCTGGTCCTAATGGTTCCGTTCTCCACGCCGAGATAGAGATCGGTGATTCGGTGATCTTCCTGAGCGATGAGTTTCCGATGTCGGATATCAAATCACCCAAGAAGCTGGGGGGAACCTCTGCCGGCGTCTGGCTGTACGTTCCGGACGCGGATGCAACGTTCAAGCAGGCCGTCGCAGCAGGCGCCAAGGTCACCCAGGAGCTCCAAGACATGTTCTGGGGCGATCGCTTCGGTTCGTTCATCGACCCATTCGGCCACGCCTGGTCAGTCGCCACGCACGTGGAGGATCTCACCCCTGAGGAGATCGAGAAACGCCGCGTGGCAGCCATGCGCGATTTCCCACCCCCATCCAAATAACCAACCACCCCGCTCCTACCGAGCCTGGCACCCGACTGCCGCGCACCGCCTCCGAGGTCGTCAGCTAGGGTCCAATTGCGTTCGTAACCACCTCGGTGGAGGTACGTGCAATAGTGCTTGCACCTCCATCCCATGGCACGAGATGGGTATCGCCGATCCCTTTTGGGTTAAGGTATTATTTCGGGTGCCTGTCCCGCCAACGGGTTTGGCTATGGCGACATATGCGCTCTTCGAGATCGACTGGCACGATCAGAACAAGGCCAAAGAGTACCGGGAGAAGTTTGGTTCGGCTCTCGAAAAATATGGGGGCAAGACCCTCTGCGCCGGGCCGCCTCAAGTGATTGAAGGCAACTGGAATCCGGCGAGGGTCGTCATCCTCGAGTTTCCGAGCACGGAAGCGTTCCGAACCTGGTATGCCTCTCCAGAATATGCTCCCGTGCTCAGGCTCCGAATCGAGGGAGCGACGACCAAGACGGTGGTTGCCGTCGAGGGCCCCACTCGCTGAGCGGCCTAGAACGGCCCCCGTTCTGCAGATATGGGCGTTGGTGCAACAGTGCTTGCACCTACGATCTCCCGAATAGGGTACCAGAGCCCCCGCAACCTCGGATCGGCGTCAACCGAGCGATGGGGCTGAGATACCCCTGCCGGGGGGCCCAGGTTCGGAACGCACAAGTACCGGAACAGAATTGACGGGCTATCGCCCATGACCTGGAAGTACACCGAGGAATACTATCGGGATTACACCCGCACTACGTGGAACGAGAGTGCGGAGGCCTACGTAGAGTGGATGCGGAACCTCGAACCGTTTCGAGCGGCGCTTGTCTCACGTCTGCAAGCGGCGACTGGTGAGAGGATTCTCGACCTTGGGACCGGTCCTGGGGAGCCAGCAATGACGATTTCGCACTTCGTCGGCCCTGAGGGTCGTGTCACTGGTGTTGATCTTTCTGAGAAGATGGTGAGCATCGCCTCGCAAGTGGCCCGGGCTAGGGGGTTGCAAAACGTGGGCTTCTTGACGATGGACTGCTCCGAGCTAGCCTTTCCAAGCGACTCATTTGACGCGCTCGTATCGAGCTTCGGATTTCAGATATTTACTGATCCGGAGAAGGCTGCCCGTGAAGCTCATCGGGTTACTCACCCCGGCGGACGCATCTGCGTCTCGGTCTGGAGTACCGGTGATCGAGTACCGTTCCTCGATGCCATCATCGCGCCGATGCTCGAGAACGCCGAGCCGGACGAAACCGGATACATTCCTACGCCCTACGAGACTGGCGGCCCGGGGGAAATGATGGCATTTCTCGAGCAGGCGGGATTTCGAGACCCCCACGAGCATCGGGTCCGATGCGTTGTACCAGTGGCGAATGAAGCAGCCTACCTTCAGTCCATCCTGAAAGGTACCCCGATTGGGCACTCGTTGTCCGAGGAGGAACCGTCCGTTCAGGAGGAGGTGCTACGAAAGACTCGAGAGAACCTCAGGAAGTGGCAGACACCCCGCGGCCTCGAGATTCCGGCCGAGTGCCTCATCGTTACGGCGACAAAGTAGGGTGCGCTCGCTGACGGTGCATCCCGGGACCGGATGCGGGTGACTGCCGAGATTGCATAAAGTCCAACCGCGAAGAGTGCAAAGGCACTTGGTGTCTAGAGTGGGGCGCGTTCTCCCGAAGAAAACTGTCTCCCGGGGCGTTTCAGGGCTGTTTCTCGAGAGGCGGTGGAGGGCGGGGAGGTCCCTCCCGGCCGTTAGGAATATTCGGACCTTGAGCCTAACCCCTACAAGTGTTCATGGCTGTAACAGTGCATTCGCGGTCTCAAATCGCTCGTCTGACTGCACATGGCACACTCAGTTTGCTCGCAGTTCTCCTCGTGATTTGTGGGCTAGTTGCCATTCCCACAGGTTCTGGACTTGGCTCTGGGACAGGGCCGCTCCACTCCCCCACAAGTGTGAGTTTCGCAAGCAGTAGCGCTGACGAAGAGAAGCATGGACTCGTGAGTTTGGGTCAGCTTTCTCTCGGGCCTCCCGGCTCCGAACCGATCGCGATAGCCTTCGACAACGCATCGGACGAGTTCTATGTCGTTACGGCATTCGGTTGGGTCGACGTAGTAAGTGCCGGAACATTGCAAGTCGCCAAATCAATCTACCTGGGGAACTCCTCAGGGCCGGAGAGCATTGCTTACGACTCACGCACTGGCACGATATTCGTGGGCACGTATCCGGGCAATCTCCTGGTTCTATCGACATCCTCGAACACAGTGATTGCAAACATTTCAGTGGGATACGAGCCGATTACCCTTGCATTTGACTACCAGACCGGTGACCTGTATGCCGGCATGGGCATTGAGTCCGCGTTTTCTACCGGCACTAGCGGAGACTACAATGTCACGGTTGTGAATGGCTCTACCTACGCAATCTCCCAATTCGAAAGCTATCCGATTATACCAACTATCTATCCGTTCCAAATCATTCCGGATCCCAGTACTAGCAGCCTGATAGTCCTGGGTGATGCCAGTGCAGAGCCGTGGAACGCCGTGGCTGCCTTCAGCGCGACAAATGGCAGCGTAATATGGGATGACCCGGGCAGCTTCACCGGCCCCCTCTATACCGGCGAAACGTTGGATCTCGCGGGCGGTGTAGCCTACTTGACCAACTGTGAAAACAACACCGTCATCGGGTTGAACGTTTCCTCGGGAGTTTACCAAGATAGCTTCTCTCTCCCGCCTCGGAATGGCGAGTGCTCATCGGACGGAGTGCTCTCCTTCGATGCATCGTCAGACAAGGTCCTAATCGGCGAGCGTTGGGCCGATATTCAGACGCTCAACGTCTCCAGCCGAAGCTTGAGTGGTCCGCTTGAAGTGGGCGGCCAACCTGGAGCCTTCGCTTTCGACTACCCCCTTGACTCACCGGTTGTGCTTAGCGCCGACACGGCGGTGCTAGCCGTGCTCTCGGCGAATGCGTCACTTGTCAGGAGCTGGGCGACCGTGGGCGGCGGTCCCACTGCAATCGCATTCGACCCAACTTCGAACGCACTGTACGTTACTGGCTCCGACAACATCACGGTGTTGAATGCAACCTCCCGCCGAGTTATAGGGCGGATTCCAGTCGGATATCTGCCTAGCGCGGTCCTTTACGATCCCACCGATAGCGACGTATTCGTTGCTAACGCCGACAGCGGAAACGTCACCGTCATTTCCACCGTGAGCAATACTGCTGTCGCTTCGATGTTGGTTGACCCGAACCCCTACGCGCTGGCTTGGGATAACGAATCAGACACCGTGTTTGTTGCCTGTATGAATCTGACCTCTAATCCCTCAGAAGGCTATGTGGATGGAATCTCCGGGTCGTCGCTCGCGGTAGTCTCTCGATTCGCGATTGGTGAGTTCACCTACCCTGATGGACTTGCCTACGTGCCGACGACCGGCGAACTAGTAGTGGCTCACGCGGAGGCTGAATACGCACCGTTCAATCTGTCGGTCCTGTCTTCGACGACCGGGCTACAAGTAGGCTCAATCATACTACCAGAAGGGGCGGAACCCGGAGCAATGGTGTTCGACAACGTCACTGGGGAGCTCTACGTAGCAAACGCAGGGTTTGGCAACAACGGCGTGAACACGCCCGACGATTATGTGGTCAATGTCTCGAGCCTTACGGTCGTGGGTCAGTTTTCCGCAGGCGAGTATCAGGCGGGGCTCACGGAATTCGCTCCGCAGGGTCTTCTATTCGCGGCATCTCTCGACAATGATACTGTCGAGGCAGTAAACGCGGACAACCTGAACATTTCAGGCGTGGCGGCGTTGCCCCCCGGCTCGATGCCGTTGAGCCTCTGCTACGACACCGATGACGGAGTCCTGATCGTAGCTGATTGGGGGAGCGACTCGATTACCTTCCTCAGTTACGAGGAGGTCTACCCGGTTCAGCTCACTGAAACCGGACTTCCACCTGGGACCAACTGGTCACTGGAAATCAATGACACAACTCTGGCCTCGACCTCGCCGCAAATCGTTATGTTTGAGCCGAACGGGAGCTACAACTTCACTATCGGGATTGTCAGCGGTTTCACATCAGACCCCGCGAGCGGTGACGTGCTCGTCGCAGGCTTGGCGGAGAATGTGACCATCGCATTCGAAAGGCAATTTGAGGTCACGTTTGAGGCCGCTGGCCTACCGACCGGAACGCGGTGGGCGGTCACACTCAGCGGGTCTACGACTTCGTCGTCGACCAGCTTATTGGAATTCGCCGAGCCGAATGGGACGTATTCCTATTCGGTTGACGGAGTCGCCGGTTACACCAGCACGGTCCCGAAGGGCAACATCACAGTGAACGGAACGAATGTGACCGTGGCCGTTCAATTTGCCCCGACCCCACCGGAAATGTACTCGGTGAACTTCACAGAATCTGGCCTGCCATCCGGGAGCAATTGGTCTGTGACCCTCAATGGGTCGACGGAAGAGTCCGAGTCGGGCGGCATAAAATTCACGGAGCCCAACGGCTCGTACCCGTTTACCGTGGGTTTGTCGGCCGCGTATACTGCGAGTCCGGGGTCCGGGACGGTGAACGTCAGCGGAAAGTCGGTTAACGAGACAATCACGTTCTCGTCAATCTGCTACGGGCTCAGCTGTCCTGGAAAATACCTCGTGGTGTTTACAGCGTGGGGGCTACCGTCAGGAACCATGTGGTCGATGACAATCAATGGCTCGATTGTATCCGGAACGACGTCTGTGCTGACGACCCGGCTACAAAACGGCACGTACCCCTTCTCCGTCGGCCAGGTTACAGGTTACAGCGTGAATCCACGAACAGGATCGGTAACTGTAAGTGGTAGTGGGCTCAACAAAAACATCACCTTCACCCCAATTATGAGTTCTACTCCCACCCTCTGGGGTCTCTACGATGTTGATTGGTATATTATCGTCGGCGCCTTGGTCGCGGTAGCCCTGGTCGCCATACTCGTGCCAGTAATGCGGCACCGTCGGGGGAAGGTTCCTCCGGACGCCGCGACGCCGATCCGACCCGGTCATTGATCGCAACGCCAGAGACTCGCCGGTAGACGCGCCTTCCGTTCTCGGTCCACTGCCCGCAACCTTGAACGCGCGCGGACGCCAGCGCGCGTGCGTAACGCGCGGGGATTAGTAGTGCCTTGGGGCCCACGTTCCTGAACGCATGCATGGGCGCGGGCGCACGCGCGGGCGGGGTACCTACTACCATACGGGCAGGGCCGTGACCTTGCGACCTATCTTGACAACCGACCGAGCGGCTGTGGACCTACCGCACGTACCGAGTTACAGGGGAATGAGCAAGACGGGCCTCGTCGTCCCTTCCTTTCTAGCGGCGCTGAGTACGCTGTTGAAGACCCACTTCCTAAACCCGAGGTCTCGCGTCTCGCCCGCCAGCCCAAGAATTAGTTTCCGCCTTACGGGGGCGAGCTGTTTAGTCAGAAACTCCCGAGCCGAAGGCGAGAGTGGTGTCCCGATCACAAATATTGGCATGCCCGGAAGCTTCCATAGGCAGTCCCATCGTTCCGCAACTCCGCGCTTAGACCGTGGTCCAGGGACACTTCCTGCAACCACTCGCCCTATCTGTTTGATTTCGTCGCGCCAAGCGGCTTTGAGGTGAATCATCGCCTCCGCGTTGCTGAGACGATTCGATGGGAGATACCTTGGTTGCTGCCCGGGCTGGACCTGTCGTCGGACCACCCCCAGTACCTCTAGGGTTGACCTAACCCTCCTTCGAGCAGTTCGAGTTTCCACCCGGGCCATCCACCCCAGATCGGTTTCCACGAATCCCCCTGGTCGAATGAGATGGCTAGTAGCTCGATGGGCCCTTCTCGTGGTACGGGCGAGTTCAAAGAGGCGCCTTGCGCGCTCCTGGTCGGATACAGAGTGGTCGACAGTCCCATCGAGGAGTCGACGAGACTCGGCCGCCGGAAACAGGACCAGACAGTTTCGGTCGGCTAGTATCTCAATGCAGAGCCATGCGCGCCGTACGTGCCAGTCAATGGCGTGCCACAAGCCCGTCAGGTCGTTGAGCCCGATGAACGGGGTGTCGACTGAGTAGGCCTCTAGTTTATCGAAGGCCCACTTCGCGAATCGTCCGAGTGAGTATTCGTCTTTTGTGTCGGGTATTGATGGGTCCGTCCGCGCAAAGGAATCGACCTCGGGGCTTTCGAGTAAATCGACGATAGGGCCCGCGGCGGGAGACCTCCTGCCCCCACGATAGCGAGCACGCCCCCACTGTATCGCCGCAACTCCCTCTCGGGAATGAAGAATAAGTGGTTGCTTTGCCATGTTCCTGACTCCAGTTATTCTCGATGTCTCTAGTCGGAGATAAGGACGTCCGAAGGAATGAACCGACGAGAGTCGAGCGACCTTCCCCAAGGGCGGGTGAGGGGGCGCCCTCGGCTACTGACCCCGGAAAGGGTCGAGCAGATCGTCCAACTCAGGTCCCAAGGGTTGCCCTGGCGTGAGGTCGCGAAGAAGGCGGGTGCAGCCCCCGAGACGTGCCGTAGGACCTTCTGGGTGGAACGAAAGGCGGGCAGGGCCGTGCGAAATTCGCACGCGCCGAGCGAATGCAACGGGGGCGACCCCTAAATGCCCCCGCTGACGGGCCGCCCCCTGTCCCGCATTGCGCGGGCATTCATCGAGGAGCGTCTCCTACGTGGAGACAGTCAAAAGACGGTTCGAGACACGGTCAACGCCCTGCGCAGGCACCCAGCGACCTACTTCGTGGGGGAGAACTGGACCCGGTGGCAAGGGATCCGGGGAAGGCGCAAGATCACCACCGAAGACGTGTATCGGGTTTACAACGCGCTTCGGAAGAATCGGTCGAAGACCACCGCCTATACCGAGCGCAAGCGACTTCGAGAGACGTGGAAGACCGAAACCGCTGCCGAGCGAGCTCTCGCCCTGGACCTCGGAGTACCAGAGCCCACGCGCGATAAGCAGCTGGCTCACGACGCGGGGATCCTCTACAAGGCAACGAAGGACGAGCGGTATCGGGAGTTCTTTGAGGAGGGGTCCCGACTTTGACGCGTCGCCCCCGCTACCACCTTCGGCGGATGCCACGACTAACGGCCTTTGACACCGAGGCGTGTCACGGGAATCTCCTGCTAATCTGTTCACCCGCCCGACATCAGGAGTACCACGGGAAGCCGCAACGATTGTTAGACTGGCTTTGGGACAATGCACGAGACATGAATCTCCTCTACAATCTAGCCTACGACCGAGATGTGCTGGTCAAACCCCTACTGGGTCGGCTCTCGAAGCGGGACCGGTGCCGCCTCCGGGAAGACCATGAAGTCACAAGGGGAGAGTACCGCATCGCATTGCTCGGCAACAAGTCGTTCTCGATTCGGAAGGGCTCGAACAGCCACGCCAAGCGGTTCTATGATGTGAGCCCGTTCTTCACCGACGGCGAGCACAGTATGCCTTTGGATTCGGTCGCACGGGCGTTCCTGGGGGAGGGGAAGACCGACGAGGAAGAGGGTATCGACCGCGCCGAGTTGGGCAAAGACCCGCAGTACTATCAGTTGCACAGGGAAGCGGTCATTCGATACTGCCGGCAGGACGCCGCCCTCACCCTCCGTCTGGGACGCCTACTTCTCCAAACTTTGGAAGCGACCCTCGGCTATTTTCCCTCGCGATTGAACAGCAAGGCATCGATTTCGAAGGCCTGGATTGAAGTGAATCACCCCGAGCTCATCCAGTATCGCAAGGTAAAGCACTACGACCCCCACCGCGCGGCCTACAAGGGTGGGATATTCCACACCCGGGTGCTGGGCCGCGTCGAGCACGTTAACGAGATTGACATCACCTCCGCGTACGGGGACGCCCTGCGAAAGCTGCCCCGTCTGAATGCACTAACGCGTCGAGTCTCCAAGCAATACCACCCCGATGCGCTTCTCGGCTCCTACCTGATCGGCATCGTATACGACGGTCGTCTCCCCCTGCCCCGAGGTAAGAATCGGCGGGTGGCCTATCCGGTCTCAACCGGAGAACGACGGCCTTACCGGGCTACCAAGAATGAGTTGGACTACTTCATCGCACGCGGGTACGACTTGAGGGTATACTCTGCGGACGAGTACTTCTACGAAGGACCCGGCACGATTCCTCTACAGTTCCCCGAGATTGAAGAGCTCCTAGACAAGTGTGCGGCGCTCAAGGGGCCGGCCAAGACCGACGTCAAAGCCAGAATCGAGCGAATGCTATGGAAAACGATCATCAACGCAATCTACGGCTGTCTGGCCGAGTCGAAGCATGGGGAGACCCCGCTTACCCACTGGCCGCTTGCCGCCGAGATAACGGCTCGCACACGGGTCGCGATATGGAAGGAATGGGATCGCATTGAGGCCGCCGGAGGCCATGTGGTGTCGATCAACACCGATAGCATTCGATACGTTGGGCCCCTGCTGCGTCCCCTCGGACCCGCCCCGGTCGGTGAGTTCGAGGTTAAGTTTTGCAACGCGACGGTGACCCACTACCAGTCCGGCATAGCCCTCATCGAGCACGCGGATGGAACGGTGGAAGTTCGCAGGCGGGGAATGCCTAGGCTAACGGCAGAGCTCCTTCGAGCCGCCCGAGGGAGCAAGCTCGAGGTCCCGAACACTCGTACGACGCATCTGTTCGAAGGCCTGGCCCAAAGGCGGGAAGACGACATCGGGGACATTGACGATGAAAGTGAGAAGACGATCGACCTCCTCTCGAATCTCTTTGCGCTCAACTTCGACCGCCGGCACTTGACTTTCGAGTATCTGAACAAGCACCCGCTCGTTGGGTTCCCACCGGACTTCGATGACCTAACCAGTGGGAAATGGGACCGTCGTGCGAGAGCCCTTCGAAGGCAAACCCCGAGTGGTCCGGCTTCCACCCCCGCACGGCCTAGTCCTGGCACGAGGCGGCGGCGACACCACCGGCGGGCCGACCTTCTGAACGCGCGCGCGCGCCCGCGAGAGGCCGCTTAATTAATTCCCCCGCCGCCCCGGGGAGGCGGCCCCCGGGGGGGGCATCCAGCTTCCCGTGCGGGCCTAGCTTCCCCCCCACTCTTCCCAGCCCCCGCATCGACGTTAAATCGTCGGGGACGGTAAGAAGGGTATGCGCGTCCTCTACCTCGACGGACCAGGGCCACAGAACATTCGTTTGACCAAGGATGGGGTCGAACTGCCCGAC
>Ga0187855_10001870_pt1 | contig 16217 bp, 18 predicted proteins | sample June2016WEW_8_10_2_FD_132969 | JGI IMG/M metagenome (GOLD analysis project Ga0187855, IMG submission 132969) | Peatland microbial communities from SPRUCE experiment site at the Marcell Experimental Forest, Minnesota, USA - June2016WEW_8_10 | ecosystem: Environmental > Terrestrial > Soil >...
ACCCCCACGCCCACGCCGGCGGACATCTGGGTGCGCTTGGCATTGGCGCCTGCCGATGCGCCGACCGAGCCTGGAAGCCTGCGGCTCGTCCACGCCGGGGGCGGATACGATGTCACGCTCGCTATCGCCACGAATTTCGTCGCTAACGGGGACGAGGTGGACATGCTCTTCAAAACCGTCCCCCAAACCGATCACTACTCCCTCACGTACATTGGGGGCGATGGTGAGGAATGGACGATGTTCCAGGACGTTCCGTTCAGCACTCTCAACGGCTACTCACCGCCCGAACCGCAGCCCGGCGCTCCGCCGCCGAAGGGCAACTGAGGTGCGACAATACAGAACGGCGCGGGATCGATAGGAACAACCTGAAGGGGAGGAACAGCAATCGGCAACTTCCCTGGGTAGCGCCGGGGCTCCCAGTGCATGGGCAAGGTAGGAGGCGGCTCCCCAAACCGAGCTCGTGTCCTCCTTTCATTCCCTTGGGGGGGCTAACGGACCACTGGTTCGTGGAAACGGACTTCGCGGCCGCTCATGTTCGCCGTCCTAGGGGCCCGTCGGTCAATCCGGAGCGACGCACGGCCAGACGCCCTCGATGTCGGGATTCAGAAGCGCCGCTGCCGGTGCGGGCCGGCCTCCTGACCACAGGGACAGTGCCGGCGGGACCCGCGATGGAGGGGCGGCGTCCCCGCGGTGTCCCGGGAGCGCGGGAGCGCTGGGAGACTTGACACCTGGAGGGGCAGGTGCAAAACTGGACATCTGGTACGCAGGGTGCCCGCCCTGCCCGAGGTTGGGAGGAGAAACAGATGGCCGGGAGCTGGGTACGGGCGGATCTGCGGGGCTTGCAGCCGATCCGTCAAGCGACGAGCGCGCTTTGCTGGCTGGCTTGCTTCCGGATGCTGTACACTTGGAAGGGACTCGACCCGAGCACCATCGAAGGCAAACTGCGGGGCGCCGGACTCGATTACGATGCGGCCTGCAGAACAGGTCTGCAGCCCGACGACTTCAGCAAGGCTGCGAAGGCGCTGGGGCTCACCTGGTCGGCATTCGGACAATCGATTAGCGCCTCGGACCTGCAGCAACGCCTGGCGAACGGCCCACTGTGGGCGGCGGGCGAATGGTTCAAGTTTGGCTTACACGCCCGGCTGGTGATCGGGGCCAGCGACGATCTTGTTGAGTTTTTCGATCCGTGGTGGGGCCCAGGCTACGGCGGCTATGACTTGGATGACTTGAAGCACCAGGACCTGATCGAAAATTTCGTTCACGGCGATAAGAAGAGTGCGACGGGGACGGACAAGCTGATTGGAAGGGTGCAGTTGATTTATTGGAAAGCACCACCCAAGGTGACGAAGGTGGGGGTGGACAAGTCCGGTGGTAGCGGCGGCGGCAGCGGCGCTGGCACCGGCAGCGGTGGTAGCGGCAGCGGCAGCGGTGCTGGCACCGGCAGCGGTGGTAGCGGCAGCGGTGGTAGCGGCAGCGGCAGCGGTGCTGGCACCGGCAGCGGCGGCAGTACCCCCCCTACCGCCAATGGATAGCCACGACGTTTCCCTCCCCCCAGATATCAATCATCGTTCCGGTCTACAACGAGGGCGCGCGGCTGCTCCAAACCCTCGCGGCCATCCGGGACACAACCAGCCTCAGCTACGAAGTCATCGTCGTGAATGACGCCTCCACCGACGCCTGTTGCGATCCCCTGCGCGCGGACCCGTCGCCATTCGAGAACCTCGTGCTGGTGGACCTGCCGAAGCGCCATGGCGTAGCTCAAGCTCGAAACCTCGGCGCTGAGCGGGCTAGTGCGCCTGTCCTGCTCGCCACGGATGCCCACTGCATCCCTCGCCCCAGATGGCTGGAGAAGCTCCTGGAGGAACTTCACAAGCCTGGCGTCGGCCGCGTAGCCTGCCGATCGCGCAGGAGATACAACACCCGGTTTTGATCGATCCTGTCGAGTTCGTGCCAGAAAAACAGCGGGAATCCAGTGTGCCCAAGGGGTATCATGATCCGGTCTCTCGCGATCACGATAGCACGGCTGCCCGCGCGATGCCGGTGGGTGTATAGTTACATAGTTGGGCGCAGACGGCGATGCTGACCATCCGGCAGGCACAAATCGCAATCTTCTTGCGGCTGGAGGCGCAGAAGTTCGAGGAATGGATGCTGGTGCACCCCGAAGAAATTCTTTCCGCGGCGGTGCGCGGCCGCTGGCGACCAGCGGCTCCGGGAGATGGTTCAGCACGGAATCCAGCGCGCGGCGGGGTACGGAATCACTGCCAAGCGCGACGTCTGCAAGTACGTCGATCTGATGATCGCCTTCGGACGAGATTTCGATACGGATAGGCGATCCCGATGGGCGGGAGAGATCCTCGCCAAACGCAGAAATCCGGGCGTAAAGATGCAGATTCTGCTCCAAGCCGCGAAGGTGCGCGTGAAAGGGCGATAGTCTGCCTTTATGTCTCCCGACCCAACTCCGGCCCCGGCTTCCCAGTCGCAGGCTTTGGACGCCGCGGCAAACGACGCCGACGCTAACGCCGGGCCGGGGAATGTAGGCGATCCAGTCTCTTCATGCGGTGCTGCGCCAGCCCCTACACCTGGGCCGACGCCCACTCCAACCCCCGCCCCGACTCCGAGTCCGACTCCCACGCCGACTCCCACCCCGGCGCCAACGCCGACGCCCACCCCGACCCCAACGCCCACTCCCACACCGAGTCCAACACCCACTCCGGCACCCACTTCCCCGCTCTGGGTCCGCATCAATTTAACTCCCGCGGCTGCTCAAAACGAGCCGGGAAGCCTGCGGCTCCGCGGTTCGTCAGGACGGTTCGATCAAACGACCGCCATCGCCAGTAGCTTCGTTCCCAATCCCGATTGCGACACAGTAGATGTGCATTTTGAAAACGTCCCCACGCAAGACACCTATTCACTGTCGTACATTGCAGGCGACGGAGCCGAAACGAAGATCATCCAGAACGCTCCGTTCAACGGCCTGCAGGACAATTCATCGCATAACACTTGAGGAGGAACCATGAATGGAAGCAATCCGCAGTTAGCTCAACTATCCCCGAAACCCCTATCCGGTCAGTCCCATGGAACCGCGCCGGTGGTGTCTGTAAACCTAAGGGGCAGGGTCACCAAAATCGATACCATCACAGGTCCATCGCAGAGCGCTCTTACCGTTTTCCCTTTGCCTTTTTGTCCAGGAACAGCGCCCCAACCGACTCCCAACCTTAACGTTCCAGGCCCTCAGAACGACACGAAGACGGGAGCCTGTTTCAATATCTTCCAAATTCATTTTCACTTGGCCGGCATTGATTCAAGGAACGTCAACCTGATTCGAATTGTCGACCGGACAACCGTTATAGGAGGCCAAACGAACCACACCGAAAAGAGTGACGGCCCAAGCGGCGGCGATAGCAGCAGTCGCCCACTAGCAGGTTGCGATACGGTGGCCACGCCAAGCGATTCCTTGATCGCCGTTGTTGACTCTCCTGGCGCGCAATCCTCAGGGCACCCAAATCCGGCGGCGTTTCCGCTCAGTTATCACGCCCATTTCATACTCTCGGCTCATGATTCCATGTTCGGCAACGCTGTGTTGGCCAAGATTAGCTATGACGTCATCATAGATAAGCAAGCTATCGACGACCCAAATCCGACCAATACATTCAGCGTGACAGACCAGCAGATATTCTGAAAGAGGTGGACCACAAGGCTCGACCATGTCGCGCCGACGATCGGCGGAGTCCTGCGGGTCGCAGGCCCGAAGTATCCATCATCCTGCCCGTCTACAACGAAGGCCCGCGACTGTGCCAAACCCTCGCGGCCATCCGCGATACGGCGAACGTCAGCTACGAAATGATCGTGGTGAACGACGCCTCCACCGGCGCCTGCTGCGATGTTCTGCGCGCCGATCCGCCGCCGTTCGACAACCTCGTGCTCGTGGACCTCCCGCAACGCCAGGGCGTAGCTCAAGCTCGAAACCTCGGCGCCGGGCGGGCCCCGGGCGTTGCCATGGACGCGCACTGCATCCCCCGCGCCGGATGGCTGGAGAAGCTTCTGGACGAACCTCACAAACCTGGTGTCGGCATCGTCGCCCCGCAGATCGGCAGCATCGAATGTCCCGCGGCCACCACATTCGGTCTGACCATCCGCGATCGGGAATTGGGCGTCGGATGCCTGCACCGGCAAGCCGATCAGCCGTACCCGGTCCCGCTAGCGGGTTGCGCGTGCTTGGTCATGACCAGGGAGTTCTTCGACGCGGTTGGCCGTTTCGACACCATGCGCACCTATGGAATGGAGGACGTGGAACTGTGTATCCGCTGCTGGCTTCTAGGGTATTCTGTCATCATGGTCCCCGACGCGAAAGTGGCGCATTGGTTCAAGAAAGAGCCGTTCCCGGTCGGGTGGCACGATTACCTGTACAATCGCCTGCGAACCGCCGTGCTGCACTTTGACGGGGAACCGCTGGCACGAATCCTGGCGGCCCTGCGCACCAAGCCAGCCTTTTCCGACGCCGTATCCAGCCTGCTTGCCAGTGACGTTTGGACGCGCTACAGCATGGTGCGCAACCACCGAAAGTACGATGCCGCGTGGTTCTGCCGGAAATTCGAAATCTCCCTATGACCAGCCTGAGTGCCGTCGTCATCAGCCTGAATGAGGGCGAGTCCCTGCGCCGCACCGTTGATAATCTCAGAGACACTCTTCCCCCCGAAGCGAAATCATCGTGGTGGACGATGGCTCCACCGACGGCAGCGTGGACTTCCTGGGCGACGGGTATCCCGGCGTCATGCTGCTGCGTCCGGCTGAGCGGCTGGGCGTCGCCGGCGCGCGCAATCTCGGTGCCCGGCACGCCACCGGCGACGTCCTGGTGTTCAGCGACGCACACGTGCGCGTGCCCGAGGGTTGGTCCGGCTCGCTCCTGGAGTTGCTGGATCGTCCGAACGTCGGCGCAGTCGCGCCCGCCATCGGTATGATGCAGCCGGCGGCTGCCGCGAGCACGGGGTACGGCCAAAAATGGTCCGACGCCAGTCTGGCTGTCGGATGGCTCGGACAGCAGAGCAGCACACCCTACCCGGTACCGCTACTCTGCGGCTGTTTCCTTTCTCTGCGACGCGATGTTTTTCATGAAATCGGCGGCTTCGATTCCGGTATGGTCCTGTGGGGCGCGGAGGATTCCGAACTGAGCATCCGCCTCTGGACCCTCGGATATGAGTGTTGGGTGGCGCCGGAAGTGGACGTGCAGCACGCCTTCCGTGCCCGGTTCCCTTACGAGGTCAAGTGGGAGCCGGTGCTCCACAACAGGCTGCGGCTGGCGACAATGCACTTTGGACCGCGCCGCCTGCAGCGCGTCGTGGAACGGCTGAAGAAGTACGATGAGTTTGCCGCCGCCAGCGTTCGCCTGCTTACAGGAGATCTGGCGGCGCGCCGTTCCACGCTGCGCTCGCACCGCCGGTACGACGACGACTGGTTCTTCGGCAACTTCCCCAACGAACTCAGGTCCGAACTCTCGGAACTTGGTTCCACGAGACCGGTAAGCGTGAGCGCGGCGCCGGCCGCCTCCGTCAGCGCCTGCCTGGTGTCATGGAAACGCCCACAAAACCTGCCCATCATCGTGGAGACGTTGCGCCGCGTCGAGTGCATCGACGAGATTCTGATTTGGAACAATAACCCCGCCATCAAGCTGGAGTTTTCCGACCGCAATACGCGCGTGATCCAGTCCGGCGAGAACCTGAACTGCTACGGGAGGTTTGTCTGTGCAGCGCAGGCGCGTAACCCTGTGGTCTATGTGCAGGACGACGATGCGCTCAATCACGACATCCCCGGATTGTACGATCAGTTTCTGCGCGACCCCACGCGCATCTCGCATGTCTTGGCGTCGACGCACTGGGGCCAGCGCAACCGGCGGGTCTACGGCGAGGCGCACGCCGCGCTCATCGGCTGGGGCGCGTTCTTTCGCAGGGAGTGGCTGTCGGTTTTGGACGAACTGCCCCAGCCCATGCGCCAGGATCCGCTATTCCGGCGCGAAGCCGACGCGTTTTTCAGCCTGTTACTGGGGCGGAAGCACAACGCCGTGCCCGGACAGATTGCGCACCTGGACGGGCATTCCACGCCGGGCCTTGCTTTGTGGTGCGACCCGGGCTACAAGAGCTTGACCAGCCTGGCTATCCGCCAGGCGCTGCGGTGGCTGCGCCTAAGGAGAAACCCCGCGCTTCCGGCGCCCTGGAACGTCGTCATTCCCTGTCACAACTACGGGCGCTATCTGCGAGAGACCGTGGAATCCGTGCTCGCCAGCGATGCCGATTACGAGATCCACATCGTCGATGACGCCTCCAGCGACGAGACGCCCGGTATTGCCGCCAGCCTCGCGCGCAAGTATCCGCACATTCAATACCTGCACAACGAGGAGAAGCGCGGCCCGGGTTATTCGCGCAATCGCGGAATCGCCGCAATGGAAAGCGAGTTTGTCGTGCTGCTCGATGCGGACGACCGCATCGGTCCGGACTACCTCTACAGGGCCGGCCAACAGCTCGCCCGCGGCGTCGACGTAGTCAATCCGGACGCGGTCCTGTTTGGTGCGACTCAAGACCGCTGGGTGGTTCCCGAAGTGACGACCCTCAAGATGTTATTACAGAGGAATTCGGTCCACTGCTGCTCGGCATTTCGCCGGCAGCTCTGGTCGCGGATGGGCGGAATCGACGAGCAAATGCCGTGTTGGATGGACTACGAATTCTGGATCCGGCTGGCCGCCGCGGGCGCGCGCATCCAGGGACTCCATGGCGACCACTTCTTCCACCGCCGGCATGGAGACTCTCTCTCGAGCTACGCCGCGACCATTCAGCACGAACTCCGCCAATATCTCCGTCAAAAGCACACCCACTTGTTTGAGAGTTGCAGTGCATGAGTGATCCGGCAGGGGCGTCTGGGCCGGCGCATCGTGATGATGACACCGCACCGGAATGGCTGGCGATAATGCGGCTTAAGGCCCGGAGCGCCCGTTCCCTTCTTTCGTATCCGATGAATGCGCCACAGAACTCAGGTAACTGCTCAACGGAGCAGTCGCTCTTGCATTTGTTCGTGCGCAGCGAGCAAATCCGGAAAAAAACAGGTGCTTCAGTATCCAGACCCACATGATCTAGCGTTGGAAGCAGCCGAATCGTCTCGGCTTGAGTTCGATACTCCGGCTTGGCCCACTTTGATGCTTTAATTTGGCCCACCCGGATTTGATATTCTACGTCATTTTAAGCCGGAGTCCAAAATCTCCAACCATCCAAGCTTCAGTTAACCAAAACCATCCAGCAAAACCGACTATCCAAAACAGCCGTCCAAACCAACCAAACCAAAACCAACCACTGGCCGTACTGACGCCGCAGGCGGAGGGATGCCGGCACGGGGTTTGGGGCGGAGCCCCATTTTAAAAACTGTTCCACTTCCTTTGTGCTCTTTCCGTGCCCCATAGACTCCGCGTGTGAGTAGAGCGCCTGCAGGATCACGTATGAGAATGTCTGCAAGGTCAGCGCTTCTTCCTCCTTTCCATGGTGCGGCGGAAACGGAATGACTCTATCCCCGTCTCGATGATGTGTGCCCGATCCGTGATCCGATCCAACAGCGCCTTACACAGTCGAGGATTGGGAAACACCGTGGTCCATTCGGAGAACGGCAGGTTGGTCGTTACGATAATCGCCGCCCGCTCGGCCCGCTCCGAGATCACCTGAAACAAAAACTCGGCACCGATGTCCGCCAGCGGCACATACCCCACTTCATCTAACGCAATCAGCTCATACCTCTGCCAACGAATCATCAGCCGCCGGACTTGATTGTTCTGCTTCGCTTCCACCAATTCATTCACCAGAGCCGCCGCCGTGGTGAAGCGTACCCGCCGCTTTTGCCGGCACGCGGCCAGGCACAGTCCCGTCGCCAGATGGCTCTTGCCCGTGCCGCATTCGCCGATGAACACCACCGGTTCGCTCCGCGCGATGTAGCCGCCTTCGGCCAACTCCCGAATCCGGGCCGCCGGAATCTGTGGCGCTTGCGTGAAATCAAATTCCTCCAAGGCTTTCATCCGGGGTAGTTGCGCATCGCGAATTCGGTTGCTGATGGCGTGCCGGTCCCGCACCGAACGTACATAGGGCAGATCGAGCGCGGCGAGAAGAACATTAGTTTTGACAACCTCTCGAAGGTGGCTGGAGTGCTCGACGTGACCTTGTCGGAGTTGCTGGCTGGCTTGGAGGACGGCGGCGTCCTGGAGGGGCGGCCGAAGCAGAAGAAGAAGGCTGGAAGAACATTGATGGTCGATGATGCGCGTCGAAAGATCGAAATCCGCAAAATGGTGAAGCGATTGGCCATTCAGCGCGATGCCATGGACAGGACCATGCGGGCCCTCGAAGATCTTGCGGAGGCTGGTCTTAGCATGCCTGCGAGTATTCATCGGCCGAGCCGCCGAACTCGCGCAGCCCAGAAATAGGTCGCTCAATCAATGCAGCGCCGCTACCCGGTGTGCGCAATCGGGCCGAGCAGGGCTGGGTGGCATAACGCGCTTCGCGCGGCCCTCTACCCGGCGGCCCGTTCCGGCGCCCGCCGCCCGTGGCCCGTCGCCGCGGCCGCCGGCGTGCGGAATGGGGATGCGCGGCGGGCGGAAGGCGGCGCGGTTGCGCCGGGGTGATCACTTCGCGCACGACTGAGGAGCTGTTCAGGGTTTCTTGCGCGATGCCCCTTCCGTAAACTTGCCTCGTCAACGCTTGTGGTTGAGCGCTCGGCGACAAGTGCAGGGAGCGGCAAGCAGAACGCGACAAATACTGGCAGGAATGCGTTGGGTCCGAGCGGGAACAGCGGCGAGCGAGTGGAACGGTCCTAATAAGATCGCGGTACCAGGGAAATATCGTCGAGCTCATCAATACTCACCGTTGCGGCGGCAAGCAATTGCGCTCCGGACGAGTTCATGGGGTGCTGCATAAGATCTGCCGGGGCGAGTTTGAGGGAAACTGCGCCAGAAACCTTGACTTCTCGCGAAGAGTCCGGATGCCCCTCCTCGTCGTAATAGGTGCCTCCCATAGGATCATCCACTGAGATCTGGAGTTCAGCCTCAAACTCTACCAAAATTACGCCCTCGCCAAGATTATGGCTGGTGCCATCAGAGGTCCACTCGGAGACCTCCTCCACGGAATCGACGTACAGCTCATCGGGGCTGTCTTTATCGTCGTAGTGCGGATTGCGGTAGGTTAGCGTCTTTCCAGTAAGTAGGCGGCAGATGTCGTCCTCCATGGCCCTGTTGAATCGAACTCGATCCCGCAGGAACTCCGTCACGACCTTCTCAAGGTTAGCTTGCTCATACTCGGCCTCGATATGGACGCCGATATCCGCCAGCGCTTCGGCAAACTCATCTGACCCCAACAGCTTCCTGATGCTCTTAAATACCGTGATCTCCGGAGCTTTTTTCAGGGCCTCCGCTACCCTGCCATCTTCGGCGACGGCAAAAAGTGGGTCTTTCGAGCCTAGATCGAGGATGGCTTCGACGATGAAGGCGTCGGGAATATCCGTTCTGGCTTTAACGGAGCCGAACGGGGGTGCCCCAGCGAAATACTCCTCCATGACCTTGGCGGCGCAATCGGCGGCGGGCTGCACGATGATTGCTTCAGTCCGCGCCTGCCATTCGTTGAACCGCTGCTTTGCAGCCGCTTCGAGCGCGTCGAATTCGCCTGCGATGCGCGTCTCGAACTCGGAAACGACCGCGTGGAGGTCGCTGGGGACGTTTTGCTTCAGGTTCTTCAATGTCACGCGCAACTCTGCCAGAGATTCAAGTTTCGACGATGGCTTCGTCGTGAATTCCTTGGCGACCACATAAGGAATCAGGATTTCGACGTGCCCTTTCTCGGCAAAACGAGCCAACGCCTCCATCGGCCCGCTGGAGAGCCTCGCGTCACTTCGCAGAGTGCTGGTATCGATCGCGACCTTCACCTTGCACATCGCGTAAAGCGCCACCCCCTCCCGGCAAACCGGCAGACGAAGGAAGAGACCTCCGAAAAGCCGGTGATGCCGTTCACCCCTCCGCAATGGGGGCAGGTGGCCTGAGTGGATTCCATGGCCATCACGATGCGTGTGACATCTCCCTTCGAGATGAGGGCTCCGCATTCATTGCAGACCCACTTCGAGCCGGATTCCTCCACGATCTCTGTCAGGCAGTCTGCAACAGTCAGGATCGAGATCGCAGTGCGAGATGAGGGTGAGGGGCATGTTATCGCATGTTTTCTTCGTATGGGTTTGGCAGCGAGGATTCAAGATCAGTCAGGAACTTTCGGTATTGCTCAACGTGGTCAAGGAATTCGGAAGGTGTCCCGATGGGCTTGTCCGCGAATGCATGGATTGCATTGCCCCGTTGTTGCACGGTTTCTATGAATGCGTGATGGGCCGTGAGAAGGTCGCGCTTGGTAAGGAATTGCCGAATGTCCTCGAAAGTCAGTTTACTCGGCTCCAGGATGTTACCGGTCTTGTGGGATTTTGGGGCGCGCGCATCGGCGCGGTAATCCATCAGGAAGACCGTGAGGAAAAGCTTGAGATGGCCTTCCACAAGCGTCCTCAGGTGCGCCCATGCCAGAATGACGGCGGCGGGTTCTTGAGGATGCTCCGTAACTTCCTGCACTCGCATTTTCAACGTGCGGCTGAAGGAAGCAAGCCAATCGAGTCGAGCTCTCGACAGCGCATCCGCTGCATCATCCGGAGCCCAACCATGGGCGGCTTTCCAGAAATCAGCGGCGCGGGTTGATATCGCCGCGATGGCGCAAAGATGGTTCTCTATGGTTGGCGGTTCGGGTTCTATGAAATGCCACGGCATCGCTCTCACCAGTGTAGCGGCTCTCTTGGTGGCCGCGTCACCATCCCATCGCCTCGCTTGCGGAATTCGCCGGGTGCCGGCGCGTCTCCCGTGCGCCGGCGCGCGCCCGTGGCGCGGTTGCGTGTGATCTCTTCCGGATGCGCGAAGTCTGTGCGGGGTCGCGCATCCCGCGCCCGCTGTCGGCGCCCGTCGTCCGTCGCCGCGACCGCCGGCGCGCGGATGGGGATGCGCGGGCGGGCGGAGGGCGCGCAGCCATCATCGGCGCGGTGCCGGTCGGCGGATGGCACATCGTTCTGTGCCGGGATGCCGTCACGCAGCCTGCACGCCAGTGGCGCGGCTGCGCCGGGTGATCGGGTGCCATAACGCGCATCCCGTAGCCCGATGCCTGCCGCCGCCCCCCCCCGTCTGGAAGCGTCAATCTCCCGGAACAGCATGGCGTGATCGGCGGGAGGTAGACGTGGCAACGACTAGAGATGGGACCAGTGCGTTGGCGCGCTCAGACATATACTTTTAGGTTTAGAGTGAAACCCATAGGAGAATCCGATCAACATGCTTGAAGACGTTGTGAAGCCCGCTTCTGGGCGACGGCAGATCGCCCGGGCCGCTGCGCTCGGCGGAGTATGGCTGGCACTGAGGCCCGGTATGGGTGCTGCCCAGACGGTCGAAGCTGACACGGTTTTGAACGTCCGTCAGTTCGGAGCCAAAGGCGATGGAAAAAGCGACGATACCAAATCGATCCAACGCACGATTGATACAGCGGCCGCACGTGGCGGTGCCGTGTTCCTGCCTCCTGGCGTCTATCGGAGCACAGAACTGCAAATGCGCCCGCACGTATCGCTCACTGGCATTCCGGCTTGGGACTACGAGCATGGGTTCGGCTCCGTCATCCGGCTGGCCGATGATCATGCCCGGTGCCTGCTCAATATCACCGGCGCATTTGGTGTGACCATCGAAGGAATCTCCCTCGATGGAGGAAAGCTCGGCGCCGGCGTGCATGGAGTCTGGCTGAACAAGCCGGGTTATGGCAAGCAGGAAGACACCTTCCGCATCGAACGGTCCCAGATCGCCAATTTCAGTGGCGACGGTGTGCGTCTTACGTGTGCCTGGTGTTTCTCCATCCGCCATTCGATGATCGCTTACAACGCCGGCGATGGCATTTCGCTGCGAGGGTGGGACGGGTTCTTCCTCGACAATTGGTTATCTGGAAATCGCGGCGCCGGGTTTGCTGCGCGCGAGGAGAACGCCTCCTGTACGTTTACGGGCAACCGCATCGAGTGGAACCGCGAAGGCATCCTGATTGTCGGCGGGGACGGCTACAACATCACGGGGAATTTCTTCGATCGCGCCGGATCTTGCGGGTTGGCCGTGTTGGGCGGTGAGCAGATGACAATCACCGGCAACTTCGTCAAACGCAGTGGGAAGAATGCGAAACCCGGCACATACGATTCCTCGCAGATCCGGCTGGAGCGCACACGTGGAGTTACCTGTTCCGCCAACAATCTGCAAGTTGGGCGGGATGATGGCGGGGGCGGTGTTTGGTCGCCCTCCTACGGCATCGTCTATAAAGAGCTACAGAATTGCGTCATCAGCAACAACGTCCTGCACGAAGGCGCACTCCAACAACTGATGGTGGATTTGGGCGGCCACGGTGCGGGAGCGGTAGTGAAAGACAACCCCGGCTGTCTCTCACCACACGCGGGCTAAGAGTTTCCGGAAGGCTTCTCCGAGCGCACCCTATCCAGGAAGGTCGGGAGAACGGGGCACGCTTCACGCGGGCAGTGCCAGCCGCATCGACGATTTGCTGGGCAGCGGTTGGCGGGTAAGGCGGCAACGTTGGCGAGCGCTCTATCGAACACCCAGCCGACGGTACACGCGCTCAACCACTGATTGCGGGATGCGCAGTGTCGAATAGCTGCGGCGACCTCGACGCGGCTGTTCGCGGCCGATCCTGAGCACACCTGGTTCATGACGGAACAGTCGGATTAAAGTGGTGGTGCTCAGTTTCCAAAGTGCGCCGATCTCCTTCACAGTATAGTGGCGTTCAGTCGCGCCGGTCGTCGCGGTTGCCTCGGCGACTCGCAGGTGCTCATGCCAGCATGCGCCCAACCGGTCGCGTTCGTTACGTTCCCGCATCTCGGCCGCGCGCCGTTCGTATTCACTGGACCACATCACTATGCTTGAAGCACATTTCGCGGATCAGCGCAATCTCCGGTGCCGCCCCGGCGACCGTCCCCGACGCCCGCCGCCCGTGGTCCGTCGCCGCGACCGCCGGCGGGCGGATGGGGATGCGCGCGGAAGACGCCGCGCCTGGCGCGGGTGCCGCGGCGCCAAGTTTTTTCTGAAAAAGCGAAACGAAACGGCATGGGAGGCCGCCGCGGCTCCCTGTACGCTGGCTGTCGCCTACGGCAATGCCGGGGTGGTGGCCGAAACGACCGCGGACATCGGTGAGATGTTACCGCCCTTGTCGCCCTCTTCCACGGCGTAGTAGTGGGTAGTCGATCTCAGATCCCGATCTGGCCACAATGGCCCAAGAAGGGGCCACCGTTCACTACTGTAAAGGCCAAGTGCTCTTCTCGCAGGGCGACCCAGCGGATGCCGTCTTTTCGATCCAGAAAGGCAAAATTCATTCGAATTGCGGTAGACTAGCTCCCATGCCTGGGCCGCACGATAAGAGGACGATAATCAGCATGGCTGTGGTAGCGTCCGCAGCGGCAACCCTGCTCCATGAGGGCGTGGGCCACGGCGTCGTAGCCTGGATGCGCGGCGATATTCCGACTGAACTCACCAGCAACCACCTCTCATCCCTGCATCCTGACCGTTGGGTCGACGCGGGTGGAACTCTCGTCAACCTTCTTGCAGGCACAATCGCTCTGATGGCCTCGCGGTATGCTGACAATCGATCCAATCTGCGTTACTTTTGCTGGATTTTCGCTGCGCTGAATCTCCTTCCTGGCGCCGGTTACTTCCTTTTCTCTGGGATCCTGGGTTTTGGCGACTGGAACGAGGTCATTCGTGGCGCACCACATCAAATTCCGCTTCGCATCATCATGACAAGTTTTGGCGCCGGACTGTATGTGCTAGTCGTGCGCCAACTCGCCGTCGTGGTCCATCCCTATTGTCCCTCGCGTCCGGACTATAATACCGTGGGCCGATTACCATACTATGCCGCCTGCCTTTTCAGTTGCGCGGCGGGAGCGCTGGATCCGCTCGGGCTTAAGCTCTTTCTCGTCTCGACGGTACCTGCCGCGTTCGGCGGGTCGTCTGGCCTGATGTGGGCGGACACATTGTTTCCGCGCGTACCGGCAGAGCGGACGCTACTGATACATCGGCAGGCAGCCTGGTGGATTGCCGCTGTAGTATTCGGCCTCGGGTACATCCTCATCGTCGGACCGGGTATCGAGTTTACCCACTGACCCTGCCGGAGTGTGCGCCGAACGTTGCATCATCCGCGGCGCTGTAGAATGCGATGTGCCCTGCACGCCCGTGCCGTACGTGCGCCGGGCGATCACTTCCGGATACCTGCGTTCGGTGGCATAGCACGCTTCGCGCAGCCCGATGCCCGGCCGCCCGTCCCGACGACAGCCGCGCGTGGTCCGTCGCCGCGACCGGCGGCGGGCGGATGGGATGCGCGGCGGGCGGGAAGCGCAACGCGACCATGGTGTGCGCGGGCCGGCGACATTTTGCGAGCACGCCGTATCCGGGCGCGTCGGCGAGCGGCCCCGTCGCCGGGACGCCGACGCGCTGCCTGCACGCCGGCGGCGCAGTTGCGCCGGGGCGATAACTTCCTGGTGCCCAGGGTTGAGTGGCATAACGCGCTTCGCGCCGCCCGCTCCCCCGCGGCCCGTCCCCGGCACCCGCCGGCGCGCGGATGGGGATGCGCGCCGGGCGGAGGGCGGGCCGCATCCATGGTCGGCGCGGGCCGGTCGGCTCCCGCTCTGCCCATCGCCCACCTTCCGAGTGCCGCGTCATCCAGCCACAAATTTCCCACACGCGTCTCATACCGACAATTCCATGTTGTCGACTTGACCAAGATGCTGGCGATCTAGTTCGAGGAAGCGACGGAGGCGGTTCATCTCCGCGCCTGCTCGAGCGCCTCGCGGTGGCAAGTGGGAATAAGACCTTTTTGATGCTCGATTTCCGTGAGGCCAGCTTTTGGCGCCCAGTGGCAAAGGTTAGACGAGAACTCTACTAATCGATAACCGCGAGCGCAAAGGCGCTTGGCGCTTGACCCACTACAATCGGCGTCTCCGGCACGTTATCCGAAATACGGATCGAAGCGAACAGATTCGGATTGCCTGTTACGAACAGCGTCTTGCCATTTGGCGTGATGCCCAAAGTAAATGGGCCCGCGGGGACGGTAATCGGACTGCCTGCGGTATTAGTGGCCACATGGATGGGCCTCACCGTGTTACTTCCTGTGCAGACCACATACACAGTTCTGCCATTTGGCGTCACGGCCATATCGAAGGGTGAAACGCCCACCGGAATGGGCGGCAGCGCTTTCTGGGCGGCTAAATCGATTGGCGTGACGGTGCCATCGCCGCTATTCGAAACGTAGGCCATTTTGCTGTTCGGCGTGATCACGATGGCCGCAGGTCCCGCGCCTACCGGAATCGCGACCCCGGGAGCATTAGTGCGAATCTTGATCGGCGTTACCGTATTGCCAGCGAAATTTCCGACATACAGGATTTCGCCATCCGGCGTAATTGCCGCTGAGTTGGGCGATGCGCCAACCGGAATGGGAGCCTTCGGCGTGTGGTCCGATACCCGAATGGGCGTCACCGAATTGTCACCAATATTGACAGTATAAATGGTCCTGCCATCCGGCGTCATCACCATACGGCTCGGCTCATTGCCTACGGGAATAGCCGCAAGCGGGAGATTAGACGAAACACGGATCGAAGTGACTGAGTTCGAGCCGGTATTTGCCACGTATACCATTCTGCCGTTGGGCGCTACCAGGATGGAAAACGGCTCGCTGCCTACCGCTATAGCCGGCAGCGCGGTGTTCGTCACGGTGTCGATCGGGATTACGGTGTCGGCCGTTGGAACATAAACCGTCTTGCCATTCGGCGTCACAGCGATGCTCTGGCCACCCGTTGCGAATGTAATGGGTGGTCCGGCGACTCTCGTACGAACGTTCACCGGAGTTACGACGGTTGGGCTGCCGCCCGAACCTGACACCACGTACGCGATTACCTTGGCCATCCGGCCTCCTTTTCAAGAGGGGCGCCTCCCTTGCCGGAAGCAACCGTCCTTAAACAGAATACCTCCGAGAATGTTCCTTGAGTCAACAGGATCGCGACTTGACCGAATCGTATTGACGCTCTTGCGGAATCGCACAGTATACATTCAAGCGAGGCCGCCCTCCATCAGCTTGGCCCAGTGCCAGCCGCCCGTCGCCGCG
>Ga0187855_10001872_pt1 | contig 16210 bp, 19 predicted proteins | sample June2016WEW_8_10_2_FD_132969 | JGI IMG/M metagenome (GOLD analysis project Ga0187855, IMG submission 132969) | Peatland microbial communities from SPRUCE experiment site at the Marcell Experimental Forest, Minnesota, USA - June2016WEW_8_10 | ecosystem: Environmental > Terrestrial > Soil >...
ATCTTCATCTTTACCGGCGCGCTCAAGCAAGCGACCACGCCAAATCAGATTATCGGCGTTCTCGCGCACGAGACCGGACACATCGTCGGCGGCCACCTGTCGAAGATGCGCCAGGAGCTTGCCAACGCGCAGACCGCCGCGATCGTCGCCATGCTGCTCGGCATCGGCGCCGTCGTGGCCGGCGCGCGTTCCAACAACCTCTCAAACGGTATGGACATGGGCAATATCGGCGCGGCGGTCATCAATGCGCCGCAGTCCTACCTCGAGCACACGCTGTTGGCCTACCAGCGCGCCCAAGAGGAGCAGGCCGATCGCGCCGGCGTCCGTTTCCTGACCATGACCGGTCAGTCGGCCAAGGGTATGTACGACACATTCAAGCGCTTCGCCGACGAGATGATGTTCTCGGCGGCCTACATCGATCCGTACGTGCAGAACCACCCGATGCCCGCCGAGCGCATGGCCGCGCTCACCGAACTGGTGAAGACTCCGTATTGGGACAAGAAGGATCCGCCCGAACTGCAATTCCGCCACGACATGATGCGTGCGAAACTTTACGGTTTTACCGAGCGGTCCGACGCGGTGATGCGGCGCTATCCATCATCCGACACCAGCCTGCCGGCCCGCTACGCGCGCGCCATTTCCGCCTACCGTTTCGGCGACTTGCGCGCCGCCCTGGCCCAGATCGACAGTCTGATCGAGGCGTTGCCGAACTATCCTTACCTCTACGAGCTCAAGGGTCAGGCGCTCCTCGAAAACGGGCACGCTGCGGAGGCGATCGCGCCGTTGCGGCACGCCATCCAACTCGCCCCCAATCCGGCCCTCATCCAGATCCTGCTGGCGCAGGCGCTGATCGCGACCAATAACCCCAAGATGGCGGCAGAAGCGGTTCCGCTGCTGCGCGCTGCCATCATCAAAGAGCCCGAATCCGGCGATGCCTATGAGCAGCTTGCCATGGCCTACGGCCGCAACGGCGATCTCGCCGATGCCGACCTTGCCTCGGCGCAAGCCGCCTTCGCGCGCGGCGACAACAAGACCGCGCGTGAGCTCGCGGCGCGCGCCAAGATGCGTTTCCCGGTCGGATCGCCGGGCTGGGTGCGAGCGGACGACATCGTCGCCTTCAACAAGAACGTGAAGCAAAACCCGTTGAAAAATGGTCCATAATCGCAAAAGGACAAGCTCAATGACATCCAATCGGCGCACGGCAATTTTGATCGCAGCCACGATTTTCCTGGCAGCACCGGCTACCGCCCCGGCGCAAGCGCAAGCCTTTTCCGCCGATCAGCGCCACGAAATCGAAAGCATCGTGAAGGGGTATCTCCTCGAGCATCCCGAAGTGCTGCAGGACATCATGGCGGAGCTGGACAAGCGTCAGCAGGCCGCGGAAGTCGAGAAGCATCGCGCCGCAGTCGCAGAATATAACGCTACGCTGTTCCGCTCGCCGCACCAGGTCGTGCTCGGCAATCCGCAGGGTGATGTCACGATGGTCGAGTTCTTCGACTACAATTGCGGTTTCTGCAAACGCGCCATGTCCGACATGCTCGATCTGTTGAAGACAAATCCCAACCTTAAATTCGTCCTCAAGGAATTCCCGGTCCTCGGCGAGGGATCGGTCGAGGCCGCGCACGTGGCGGTGGCAGTACGCATGCAGGACGTAACCGGCAAGAAGTACATCGAGTTTCACCAGAAGCTGTTGGGCGGCCGCGGGCCGGCCGATAAGGTGCACGCGCTCGCGGTCGCCAAAGAGGTCGGGTTCGACATGGCTCGCATCGAGAAGGACATGGGCAGTGACGAGGTGAAAAAGACGATCGATGAGAGCATGCGGCTCGCCGACGCGCTCGGTGTCACCGGCACGCCAAGTTATGTGGTCGGCGACGAAGTCGTGGTCGGGGCGGTCGGGATCGACGCGCTGAGGCAGAAGCTCGCGGCTGAGCAGAAATAGGCGCCTACGCCACCAGCTTTACCGTGTTCCGGCTTCCCCTTTGCGGGTGCCTTCCGTATAACCGGAGCCGCCGCGGCGGGCGCATGCCCGCCGCGATGACAGCCGGGGCAGCTCGCGAAAATGTCGAAGACCGTCTATGTCCTGAACGGACCCAATCTCAATCTGCTCGGCACGCGCGAGCCGCATATCTACGGTCGTGCCACGCTGCGCGACGTCGAGAAACTCTGCCGCGCGACGGCGGAACGGCACGGGCTTGCGGTGGAATTCCGCCAATCCAATCACGAAGGCGAGATTATCGATTGGATCCAGGAGGCCCGCGCCGCGCAAGCGGCGGGGCTCATCATCAATCCGGCCGGATACACCCACACCTCGGTAGCGATCCTTGATGCGCTCGCCGCCATGGACGCGCCGGTCGTCGAGGTACACATCAGCAACATCCATGCACGCGAGCCATTCCGCCGGCGCTCTTATGTCTCGCAAACGGCGCGCGCCGTCATATGTGGGTTTGGCGTCGATGGCTATGCACTGGCCATCACCGGCCTGGCCGCCATGATTGACTCCAAGGATTGATCGTGGCGCGCAAGCCCGCAAACCCGCCGATGGCAAAGACGCCTGCGATCGATCATGACGCGATCCGCGATCTGGCAAAGCTGCTCGATGAAACCGGCCTGTCCGAAATCGAGATCCAACGCGACGGCGTGTCGATTCGCGTTGCGCGTGATTTGACCGCCGCCGGAACGCGCGCGCGACCCTCGGAGCCGCCCAGTGCCACATTTCCTGCCGCGATCGCAGCGCCCGCCGACGTTCCGGTAGACCCGACGCAGCACCCCGGTCTTGTCGCTTCGCCGATGGTGGGCGTCGCCTATCTCGGCCCCGCGCCGGGTGCGAAACCCTTCGTCGAGATCGGCAGCCAGGTGAAGGCTGGCGAGACGCTGATCATCATCGAGGCGATGAAGACAATGAATCAAATTCCTGCGCCACGCTCCGGCACCGTGACCCAGATCCTGATCGAGGACGGTCAGCCGGTCGAGTACGGCGAGCCGTTGATGATCATTGAGAGTGCAACGGATAGCGAGTAGCGAATGCCTAATGATGAATGGCAAGCGGTCGCGTCTTGGCCGAACCCCGTATCGCTATTCCCTATTCGTCATTCGGCACTTGCCTCGAAACAGCGGCCGCTATGTTCGACAAGATACTGATCGCTAACCGGGGTGAGATTGCGCTGCGCGTATTGCGGGCGTGCAAGGAACTCGGCATCCCCACGGTCGCGGTGCATTCGACGGCGGATGAGGACGCCATGCATGTGCGGCTCGCCGACGAGAGTGTCTGCATCGGCCCGCCAGCTGCCAAGGACAGCTATCTCAACGTTCCGGCGCTGCTCGCCGCTTGCGAAATCACCGGAGCCGACGCCGTTCACCCGGGCTACGGCTTTCTCGCCGAGAATGCCCGCTTCGCGGAAATACTCGCCGAACACAACGTGCAATTCATCGGTCCGCGTCCCGAGCATATCCGGCTGATGGGCGACAAGATCGCGGCCAAGCGTGCCGCCATTGAGCTTGGCATCCCGACCGTCCCCGGTTCCGAAGGCGGCATCGGCTCCGACGCGGAAGCGAGCCAATTGGCGCGCGAAGCAGGCTTTCCGGTGATGCTCAAGGCTGCCGCGGGTGGCGGCGGTCGCGGAATGAAGGTAGTCCGCGCCGAGAGCGAGCTTGCTTCAGCGCTGATCATGGCGCGTGCCGAGGCAAAAGCGGCCTTCGGCGACGACACGCTTTATCTCGAAAAGTATCTCGAACGGCCTCGCCACATCGAAATCCAGGTGCTCGGCGACGGCAAAGGCCGCGCCATTCATCTCGGCGAGCGCGACTGCTCGCTGCAGCGCCGTCACCAGAAAGTGTGGGAGGAAGGCCCCTCGCCTGCCCTCAATACCGACACCCGCGACCAGATCGGCGAGATCGTCGCGAAAGCCATGCGCGATATCAAATATCTCAGCGCCGGCACCGTCGAGTTCCTCTACGAGGACGGCAAATTCAACTTCATCGAAATGAACACTCGCATTCAGGTGGAGCATCCGGTGACCGAGATGATCACCGACATCGACCTCGTCGCCGAACAAATTCGCGTCGCCGCCGGCAGCGATCTCGCGTTGACGCAGAGCAACGTAACATTCCACGGCCACGCCATCGAGTGCCGCATCAATGCCGAGAACCCGGTGTCGTTCCGTCCTTCGCCGGGCAAAATCGTCCATTACCATCCGCCCGGCGGGCTGGGCGTGCGCATCGATTCCGCCGTCTACCACGGCTATACGATTCCGCCGTTCTACGATTCCTTGGTCGGGAAGCTCATCGTCCACGGCAAGACGCGCAGTGAATGCCTGATGCGGCTCAAGCGCGCGCTCGACGAATTCGTCGTCGACGGCATCGAGACCACGCTCCCTCTGTTCCGCGCCTTGGTGCGGGAGGCGGATATCATCGACGGCGATTACCACATCCACTGGCTCGAGGAATTCCTCGCCCGCGGCGCGCTCGAGCAGTAGCCGTTCACGCCGGCACGCGCGCGGCGGCGGATTTTACGGCGTTGGCGAGAACGCGCCCGATCAGTGACGGGACGTAGGGCTTTGGCACGAAAGTCGAGCCCGGCACGCGCACCTGCGGGTCGAGGATGTTCACGCGTCCGGAGGCGTAGACAACCGGCAGGTCAGGCAATAACTCCCGCGCCCGACGCGCCAGCACCGTACCGTCCATGCCGCCCGCCAGGTTGATATCCGTGAACAGGACGTCGACCGGAACCGAGGCGAGACATTTCAACGCGTCCATCCCATTTGTGGCCGTGCACACTGCAAAGCCTTGTTCTGCCAGCGATTCCGCGACCCATTCGCTGATGAGATATTCATCCTCGACCAGAAGCACCCGGATCGGCTCGGTGTTGCTCACAAATGGTTCCATCGTGGCACGCTCTAACCTTTGTATTTCAGCGGCTTATCATTGACGGCGTAACGCGCTAGGAGCAAATACGTTCAAGCTGACGAAAATCTTACCGAAATTTTGGTGTGCGAAGTGTTAAGCCGGGCAACGCCGAGCAGTTGGCCCGCACATCGCTGCGGAGTCGCAGGGCCCCTTGAACGACGCGCTGGGAGCCGGTTAAACGAACCCCATGGCCAGCCGCGAATCAGCGCTCGTCGACATCACGCCCGAGGTGCTGCTGAAGGCCTATGCCTGCGGCATCTTTCCTATGGCCGAAAGCGCGGAAGACCCTGCCCTCTATTGGATCGAGCCAGAACGGCGGGGCATCATTCCGTTGGATCGGTTCCACGTGCCGAACCGCCTCGCACGCACGGTGCGTTCCAATCGTTTCACGGTCGCCGTCGACCGCGATTTCGATGCCGTACTCGACGGCTGCTCGCAGCCGATGCCCGGGCGCACCCGCACCTGGATCAACGCTCGCATCCGTAACCTCTACCGCCGGCTCCACGAGCGCGGAGATTGCCACACGGTTGAGGTTTACGAAGGCGGCGCGTTGGTCGGCGGCCTCTACGGCGTCAGCCTCGGACGCGCTTTTTTCGGCGAGAGCATGTTCCACCGCGCCCGCGACGCCTCCAAGGTCGCCCTCGTCCATCTGGTGGCGCGGCTCAAGGCCGGACGCTACCGTCTACTGGACACTCAGTTCGTCACTGAGCATCTGCGGACCTTCGGCGCCATCGAGGTTTCGCGGCCCGCCTACCACAAGCTGCTCGATGCCGCGCTGGTGGGCGAAGGAGATTTTGGCGCGCTCGCGCTCGATCGTCCTGTCTCAGGCAGCGTTGTCCTCGCACGCCTTGCTGCGGCGTGATCGGCGCTACTGCGGCTGCGCTGGCACGACAGGCGCGACCGGCGGCGGAGGCTGCTGGCGCGGGGGCGCGGCCTGACGCGGCCGGCTTGGTGGGCGCGGTTTCGCCGGGGCGGCGGCGGGCGTCGGCTGAACCACCGGCTCGGCGACCCGCGTCGGCAATGGCGACGCACAGTCCGTCAGCCAGACGTCGTAGATCGGATGCTCGACGGCGTGCAGGCCCGGACTGGAAGCAAACATCCAGCCGGTGAAGATGCGCTTGATCTCGCCCTGGAGCGTGACTTCGTCGACTTCGGTAAAGGCATCGGTATTAGTCGCCTCGGTCGGCGGACGCGTGTAGCAAACCCGCGCGGTGACCTGCAGGGCGCCGAATTGCACCGTTTCCCCGATCGCCGCATCGAAAGAGATGATGCGACCCGTGATCTTGTCGAGCCCGGAAAACACCGCCCGGGCATTCGCGATCTTTTGCGACGGCATTTCGGTAATGACGGTGTCGTCAGGCTGGGGCGACGTATCCGCCGGTTGCGGCGGGGGCGGATTAGCGGGCGTCGGCGTGACGCGCGCGCGCTGGAGCCCAGATGGCGGTAGCGGCGCGATCGCTTGGCTTGCCCCAGCGGGCGGGGCCGTCATCGCGCCGGGAGGCGGCGGCAATGGCTGCGCTTGGATGGTCGATGGCGGGCTTCCGGGAGAAGCCGGATATTGCCCGGGGAATTGCACCGGCGGCGGTTGCTGGGGGAATGGTCCTTGGGGGATATCGGCCGGCGGACGCGGCGGTAAATCGCCCCAGTTGGTCTGCGCGTCAACCGGTCCCGCTGCAAGGGTTCCGCCGAGCACGGCCAGTAGGACGGCGATACGGAGCATGGAACCTGGGGCGCGATCGGGTTTGACGCGTTATCGCGTGCGCCCGGTTAACATGCCGAATGCGGCGAAACCAGGGTGCGGCTACCGGCCGCCGGGCGTCCAGGCCTTGTAATCGCCTGTCGCCTTCGGGCGACGCCCCTGAGCCAGGGTCGAGCCGCTTGGGCGGTAGGCGCCCGGTGTGCCGGTCAGGTTGGGCCGATGCGGCTTCTCCCAGGGATGCGGTTCCGTCCTGTCCTGGGTCGGCGGAACATCCACCACGTGGTGTAGCCAACCATGCCAGCTCGGCGGGACGCGGGAGCCCTCTGCGACCCCGTTGTAAGTCAGCCAACGTCGCTCAAAACCAAGCCCCGGATCGATCTTGCCGCCCCTAGTCCGGTAATAGCGGTTGCCGAATTCGTCCTCGCCGACGAACTCGCCGTAGAGCCACGTCCACACTTGGGTTCCGAACGTTTGACCGTTCCACCAGGTGAAAAAGCGCAGAAGGAAAGTCTTCATCGGCGACCGCGCATGTGACAGTTGCACGCCAGCCGGCGCTTGATGCCACCTCGCGGCGGTGCTGTCCAGAGCACAATCGGACAGGCGCCAACAGGCAACTCGCGCGCTTCTTGGCGCATTTCAAGATATAGTTCGCGGCATGTGGCAAGACCTCGTCCAAAGCGCCCGATCGGCATTGAGTGCCCTAAACACCGCGCTCTCCTTCGCGCCGCCTTGGGCCGTGTCGTTGGTGATCCTGGTGGTGGCAACCGCGGCGGCGTGGTCGTTGCATGCCGCAATCCTTGCGATTCTCCGCCGGCTGCTGCATGGACGCCGGGCCTATCTGCAATCGGTCCTTGATCAGACCAGAAATCCGACGCGCTTTGGCTTGCTGCTCGTTGCGCTTGCCATCGCGCTGCCGACGGCGCCGCTCGGAGCCGACACCAAGAGCGTGATCGCGCGGGTCCTGGTTTTGGGAGCCATTTGCCTGCTCGGCTGGATGGCGATGACCGCGCTGCATCTCGCCGCCAACCTCTATTTGATGCGCTTCCGTATCGATGTCGAGGACAACCTGTTGGCACGCAAACACCTCACCCAAGTGCGCGTGCTGATGCGCGTGCTCGACACCGTTATCGTGCTCGTCACCTTGGGCCTTGCGCTGATGACCTTCGAAGCGGTGCGCCAATACGGCGTAAGCCTGTTCGCCTCTGCCGGGGTCGCCGGCGTCGTGTTCGGTCTCGCCGCACAGCCGGTGCTGAGCAACCTCATCGCCGGCGTGCAGCTTGCGATCACACAGCCGATCAGGCTCGAAGACGCCGTCACGGTACAGAACCAGTACGGCTGGATCGAAGAAATAACGGCGACCTATGTGGTGATTCGCCTGGAAGACCAGCGGCGGATGATCGTGCCGCTTAATTTTTTCATCCAGCAGCCGTTCTACAACTGGACGCGGCAGGCTGCGCCTACGATCGGCAACATCGTTCTCTACCTCGACTACGCCGCCCCGGTCGACGTCATTCGCAAGAAGGCCACGGAGCTCGTTGCCGAAGCAAAACAAGGCAACGCCAAGGTGACCAGCGTCCAAGTCACCAACGCAAGCGCCGAAGCGATCGAGGTTCATATTCTGGTGGATTCGGATTCGGCGGCTGCGACAGGCAATGTCAGCGTCGATCTGCGCGAAAAGTTGATCGCTTTCCTGCAGCGGGAGCATCCCGAGGCGCTGCCGCGGCGCCGCTACGAAGCCGCAGCGAGTGCCGCGTTGCAATCGGAGGAAGCGCGCGAGCTCCGCAGCTCACGCGGGCGCTGATCGCCAATCAGGGCCTGAGCGATCAAGGCTGCGGCGATTCGAGCAGCGCGGCAACAATCGCCGCCCATTCCGCCGCCAACTCGCCCGTTGCGGGCGCGCGCCCCGCACGCCGATACCAGTAGCGGGCGTTGTCGAAGTCACCTTCGACGCGGTGCAGATGAGCATGCACCCAGGCGCAATCGGCGGCCTCCTCGCTCATGGCGAGTTCGTGCGCCTTATCCCACTCGTTCTTTCCCATCCACCACAGCGCCGCGAGCGCGGGCGAAAGCCCGGATGGGAGCGTTCGCTTGGCGAGCGACCTCTGGAATTCGGCCGGAGTCATTTCAGTCAGTAGTGCATGCCGTCAGCGGCCGCCAGCTTGCCACCATCGCTCCGGCGTAAACCGGCCCGCCGCCTGCTCGATGATGGTGCCGAGCGCGAACAGCGTCTCTTCCTCGAACGGCCGTCCGATCAGCTGCAGTCCGAGCGGCAGGCCGTTGGCGTCGAGTCCGCTCGGCACGGAAATGCCCGGCAGCCCGGCCATGTTCACCGTCACCGTGAAAACATCATTGAGATACATTTCGATCGGATCGACGCGGCCCTTTTCACCGACGGCAAACGCGGCCGATGGTGTCGTCGGCGTGAGGATCGCGTCGATGCCTTGGGCGAAGCATTGCTCGAAGTCGCGCTTGATCAGCGTCCGCACCTTCTGCGCCCGCAGATAATAGGCATCGTAATAGCCGGCAGACAGCACATAGGTGCCGATCATGATGCGCCGGCGCACTTCCTTGCCGAAGCCGGCGGCACGCGTACGCTCATACATCTCGGTGATATCGCGGCCGGGAACGCGCAAGCCATAACGCACGCCATCGTAGCGGGCGAGATTCGACGACGCCTCCGCCGGCGCGACGATGTAGTAGGCCGGCAATGCGTACTTGGTAGCCGGTAGCGAAATGTCGATCGTCTCGGCGCCGCCGTCCTTGAGCCACTGGGCGCCGCGCTGCCACAGCGTCTCGATCTCGGACGCCATGCCCGGTATCCGGTATTCCCTCGGTATGCCGATGCGCATGCCTTTGACCGATGCACCCACGGACTTCTCGTAGTCGGGCACCGGCAGGTCGGCGCAGGTCGTATCGCGGGGATCGTGACCGGCCATTGAGCGCAGCAGGATGGCGCAGTCACGCACGGTACGCGCGAATGGGCCGGCCTGATCGAGCGAAGATGCGAACGCCACAATGCCCCAGCGTGAGCAGCGGCCATATGTCGGCTTGACCCCGACGATGCCGCAGAACGCCGCCGGCTGGCGGATCGAGCCACCGGTATCGGTGCCGGTGGCGCCGACGCAGAGGTTTGCCGCCACCGCCGCTGCCGAACCGCCCGATGAGCCGCCGGGCACAAGCTTGGCGTCCGCACCGCACCGGCGCCACGGCGACACCGCCGGCCCGAAATACGAGGTCTCGGTCGACGAGCCCATGGCGAACTCATCGTTATTGAGCTTGCCGAGAAGCACCGCGCCGTCACGCCACAAATTGGCGGTGACGGTCGATTCGTAAGTGGGAACGAAGTTCTCGAGGATGTGCGAGCACGCCGTCGTGCGCACGCCTTCCGTGCAGAACAAATCCTTGATGCCGAGCGGCAGCCCCTCGAGCGGCCCGCCCTCGCCTTTTGCCAGTCGCGCATCAGCCGTCCGCGCCATGGCGCGGGCACGATCCGGCGTTTCCAACACAAAGGCGTTGAGCGCGCGCGCCTGTTCGACGGCAGCGACATGCGCATCGGCGAGTTCGCTGGCAGAAAATTCCTTGCGACGCAGACCATCGCGCGCCTGCGTCAATGTAAGCGAGGTGAGTTTGGTCATCAGATTGCCGGGTCGTCGCCTGAGAACGTGGTTTTATCAGCCGGCTCCACAGGGGTTTCTTCTTTTACGCCTGCGGCAACGGACGGCTCGCTGGCAAACGCGGACGGTTGTTGCTCCATCAAATAGTCGTCAGGGGTGATGAGGCCCTTTCTTTCCAAATACGCAAACCACATCGCGTCCTGTTCACAGGCGATGCACATCATTCCACCACTTTCGGCACGAGAAGGAAGTGATCCTCCCGCGCCGGCGCATTGGCCATGATGGCGTCGACGATGCCGCCGTCGGTCACCTCGTCTTTGCGCATCTCCATCGCCATGGGTGTGACCGACGTCATCGGCTCGATGCCCGCGACGTCGACCTCCGCGAGTTGTTCGACGAAGGCCAGGATGGCATTGAGTTCGCCCTGAAGATGCTCGATCTCCTCCTCGGCCACCGCGATGCGCGCCAGATGCGCGACCCGGCGGACGGTCTCGGCGTCAACGGACATGGCGGTAGCCTCGAGCTCGAATTTGCAGCAGCGGAACGCCCTATAGCAGAGGCCCCATTTGCAGCCAACTGCCGCTGACTGGGGCAATTCCCGCCGCATTCGCTCGCATTGTGCCCGTGGCGCGATGCGCCTAATTTTGCGACATGATGCACCCGCTGCGGCCCGCTCAACTGAAGCCCATCCATGTCGTCGGCGGCGGCCTTTCCGGTTCAGAGGCCGCCTGGCAGATCGCCCGCCGCGGCGTACCGGTGGTGCTGCACGAGATGCGGCCTGATCGCTCGACCGCCGTGCACAAGAGCGGACAATTCGCCGAGCTGGTTTGCTCGAACTCGTTCCGCTCCGACGATGCGGACGGGAGCGCCATCGGTCTATTGCATGCCGAGATGCGCCGGCTTGGTTCGCTGGTGATGCATGCGGCGGATAGCCACAAGTTGCCGGCCGGCGGCGCGCTCGCCGTCGACCGCGAGGGCTTTGCCGCCGCGATCACCGCGGCGATCGAGGGTGAGCCGCGCATCGACATCCGCCGCGAGGAAATCCTCGAGCCACCGCCGGACTGGGACAGCGTCATCATCGCCACCGGCCCGCTCACCTCGCCGGCGCTTGCCGATGCGATCCGCGCCCTTACCGGCGAAACGGAGCTCGCCTTCTTCGACGCCATCGCGCCAATCGTGCATCGCGACTCGATCGACTTCGACGTCACCTGGTTCCAGTCGCGCTACGACAAGGCGGGGCCCGCGGGTTCCGGCGCCGATTACATCAATTGTCCGCTGACGCGCGGGCAATACGAAGCCTTTATCGACGCGCTGCTCGCCGGCGAGAAGATCGCGTTCCATGATTTCGAAGCGACGCCCTATTTCGACGGCTGTCTGCCGATCGAAGTGATGGCCGAGCGCGGACGCGAAACGTTGCGCCACGGACCGATGAAGCCTTTCGGCCTGACCGACCCGCATCGGCCGGCCGTAAAACCCTATGCCGTGGTCCAACTGCGGCAGGACAACAAGCTCGGCACGCTGTTCAACATGGTCGGATTTCAGACCAAGCTGAAACACGGCGAACAGGTGCGCGTCTTCCGCATGATTCCCGGCCTCGCCAAGGCCGAATTCGCCCGGCTCGGCGGCCTGCACCGCAACACCTTCCTCAATTCGCCGAAGCTTCTCGATGAGATGTTGCGGCTCAAAGCGATGCCGCGGTTACGCTTTGCCGGACAGATCACCGGCTGCGAGGGTTACGTCGAATCGGCGGCGATCGGGCTCCTTGCCGGGCGCTTCGCTGCCGCGGAGCGGCTTGGCGAGCAACCGCGTTTGCCGCCGCCGACCACCGCGCACGGCGCGCTCCTCGGCCATATCACCAGCGGCCATATCGAAGCGATCGAATCCGGGGCACACTCGTTTCAACCGATGAACATCAATTTCGGTCTGTTCCCGCCGCTTGGCGGCGGCACGGCGCGAGGTGCCAAGAAGCAGGCGCTATGCGCGCGTGCCCTTGCCGACCTCGCCGCGTGGATCAGCACAGCCGTGCCGCACGCGGCGGAATGAATGTCGATTATCCCGCGATCCGCGCCGGATGTCGCGCTGCGCGCCAGATCAGCCATTGCCGCCGCCAGGGTGCGATTTCAGCGGGCGAGAACGGATCGCCACCCTCCAGCCACATGAGCGCAGGCCGCACCAGCGCCACCGGAAGCAAGGCCGGCATCGCAAGAGGTGGCAGCGCTGCCATCCGCTGATGTGCCACGTCGAGGTGGCGGCGCCCGAGGTCGCGCAGCTCGGCGAACGCCGCCTGTAGACCCGCCGAGGAACGGCCGGCGAATATGTCGTGCGGGTGGACCTGATGACGGTCCAGAAGCTCCATCGGCACATAAAGCTGGCCCCGCGCCGCGTGGCGGGGAAAGGCGCGCAACAAACCGGCGATGGCGAAGGCTATCCCCGCCGGCGTCGCGACCGCTTCCACGTTGGTGCCGGCAAGAATTTGAGCGGCGAGAGCCAACAGCGCCGAGGACGTTTTGCGGGCATAGGTTTCGAGATCGGCAACCGTCGCTATCGGGTCATCATAAAGATCGAAGCGGCGCGCCTCGATGAGATCGACCAACTTGGCCGAGGAAAGGCGATAGCGCTCGATCGTGGTGAGAAGCGCCGCGGCGACCGGATTGGCGCGGGCCTCCTCATCGCGGTCGCGGTTGATGACGTCGTTCCACCATTGCAGCCGGATTTCACCGGGCAGCGCCTCGCGCGCCGTTTCGCGGACGCGGGAAACCTCGCTGTTGAAGGCGTACAGCGCGCAGATCGCGCCACGATGTTCCGCCGGTGCGAATAGCGAGGCGATGAAGCGGTCACGGTCGGTGGCGCGGACAAGCTCGGCGCCATGGGCGAACGGATCCTGCATGGAGCAAGCTTAGCAGTATTCACCGGACCGCGATCAGGGCAGCGCCGACGCGGCGGCTCTCCATCAGCATGACGTTGTAGGTGCGTACAGCGGCTCCGGTCGTCATGGTGTCCAGCGCAATGTGCGCTTCATGGAATCGCGTGCGCAAAGCTGGTGGAAAGACCCAAGGCTTGGAGCCGGTGCCGACGATAAAGAAATCAAGGCTGCCGGCGCCGGCTAAGACCCGCGAGAGGGCTTCTTCGGTCACCGCATCGGGAGTTGCGACCGGCCAGGCCCAGATACCCTCAGGCAGGCACAGCAACGAACCGCGATGCGACATGCCGGCGAAATAGAACCCGCCGCCGCCATGGCTGTCGATCAGCGCCTGGCGCGGCAGATGCGGCTCGTCCACTAGCGATGCTCCCTTGCCTTGAAAAAACTAGAGAATTCTGCGTCGGTTACACATGCGTTACACATTTCGGATGCATTACACATTAAGTGTCGGGAAGCGTCGCCAAGAGCCGTTGACAGTCATTTGACCGCTTACTAGATGACCCACGATGCCCTCGCCTCGGCGAGAGGATCAAGATGGTATCACCATATCTGATCCAGGGCAGATGGCGGCCGAGTTCCCGATCATATGCCCGGTCGGGAAGGGTCTCGCGCAAGAGGCACATCTCCTAGTTAGGAGCCTCTTGCTATGTCCGAACAAAACTTCACAGTCCCCGAAGCCGCTGCCTGGCTTCGCGTGTCCAAGACCACCCTACGCCTGATGCTGAAAGAACGCCGGCTCGCCTACAGCAAGATCGGCCGTCGCGTCGTGATTCAGCTACGCGACCTTCAAGCCCTGCTGGACGGCGAGGCTCGATCGCCACAGGTGCACGCATGAGCGGACTTTCAGACACGCTCGCAAAAATCCGCGAGGCGTGCAAAGAAAAATGCCGCCGTCACCATGCGTCACTTGCGGCAAGGTCACGCCCTACTCGCTGCACACATCACGCGGCCATGTCCCTTACTGTGAAAAATGTTTTGCGAACGAGATAGCCGGTATGGCACGCCGTAGGAGGCGCCGTGTGGAGGACTATCTCGCACGAAATAGGGCACGCACTGTGGAGAAGGTCAAAGCGCATATTGCCGAACCCTGGGAGGACTAACCGCCTGCGTGACAGTAACAGAGGTCTTATGCGGGCCGCGCATTATGAAGGCGCCCACGCCCTAACCGCGGTGCTGTTGGATATGGGGCTCGAATTCGTGTCGATCGAAGGCTATCCGCTCAAGAGCGCGGTCACCCGATTCGATCCCGGATATACGGGCAACGAAAATCCGGACGATCCTGCAGTGCGCGAGAAGATTCTCAACAACGCCGTCGTCTCACTTGCGGGAATAGCCGCTGATGTCGAGTTCTGTCGCATGCGCGGCATTCGATACGATGGTGTCGGAACTGGAGACGATGACGCGGGATCCAGGGCTCTTATCCGCGTCCTCCCACCTGAGACCAGGGAAACGATAGCCGTTGATCGTTGTGGCCTCGAGAAACGGGCCTATGGCCGATCTCAACATGGGCCGCGTGCCGCCTGTCGGCAGCCTAGCCTCAAAAGTTCGCTTTCGGGGTGAAGCGGAAGTGGGCCGGGAGGCATAACCGACTCACTCGGTCGAAAGTGCCGAGTAGGCCCAGGGAATTTCGCCCTGAGCCTCTCACAGAACCGGACTTGATACTCTCGCATCATCCGGCTCGTGCCATCGCACGAAGGCTGCCGCCTTCTGCTGAACTTTCGGGCTCCTCCTGGTTTGACCCAGTTGGCCCACGCTCAACAGCGATGACCTACCCCCTTCGCTCCACGGGCATTACCCCGCTTCTTCACTACTACAGGGCAGTCCGCCCCTCTCCGGCGCATCGGTACTTTTAGCCCCGCGGTTGGAGCCGCTTGCGCCTTTTCCCTTAGCATCGCCGGCCAGGTTCTCACGTTCCATACAAGAGCCAGATTGAGCTTCGCGCCGCCTACATGCCGGATGCCGCTTGGGCAGTCTCAGTGCACCCCCTAAACTTATCCCGGAAGATGGGTCAGCCCCCGGTTTTGACATCGTCTAATCGCATTTCGACACTTCATCGACGGTTCACTTGCGTTCGCCTCTCCCAATCATGCCTGCCGGAATCTTGTTTCGGCTTTTCCGCAACGTTCACCACCATCGCTTTGACGACAGCAGCTTGCGGTGGCTTGAGATCAACACCTGATTGCCGACCTCGAAGGGCCCTCCTCCATCTCTCGTACAGTTACGCATCGCCGTGTGGACCGGCGTTACTCGTGACACAAGACCCATCTGCGACATTGCGGCGTCGAAAAACTGCTCGCATTATTCATGCTCTAATTCCGCTCCGGATCGCCCCACCGCTTGCGCTGCCCGGAGTGACGGTAGCCGTCCGCCCGCCTGACTTGCCGGAACGCCGGAAAAGCTCAAAATTTCGCACCACTTCGGGTGTCGTCGAGAGAATCCCTGTAGAATGGGATTGAGCACAAGTCGGCGGGCAACGCCACGGCCGGGGAGGCAACATGGTTCAGCTTCTAGACAGCGACATCAAGACCCGCGAGGTGCTCGGCTGGAAGGGCGTCCACGTGCTGCACTTTGAGTTCGATGCGCTCGACAAGCGATTGGCGCAGCATCCCTATCTGATGGGCGACACTCTGAGCGTGCTCGACATTGCCTGGTTCATCTACGCGCACAGGCTTTCGCTCGCCGGCTATCCGTTGGCACGTCTGCATCCGCGCATCAGCGCGTGGGTCGAGAAGCTGCGCGGGCGGCCGGAGTTCTCAAAGGAAATCGCAATGCCCCCAGAATCCGTGATGCAGCTCGAAGCCACGCGCCGCGCGCAAACGCAGGCGGGAAAGACGTTAGAGACGGTGGCAGGGTTTTAGCAATTCAGACCCTATGAAATGATTGCCCGACATCAGCACCCGTGAACAGATTTAGTTGTTGAGGAACGGAGGATTTCTGGATGAAAACGGTGCGGCGCAGCGATATGTCTGCAATTGGGTAAACAGCAGAGATTGGCTTCGTCGACGCTCCGATGCTGCAAGACGATGCTGATCCCGTTAGGCTTCTGGGCAGCAACGAAAAGTGGACAAAGAAAAA
>Ga0187855_10001873_pt1 | contig 16195 bp, 7 predicted proteins | sample June2016WEW_8_10_2_FD_132969 | JGI IMG/M metagenome (GOLD analysis project Ga0187855, IMG submission 132969) | Peatland microbial communities from SPRUCE experiment site at the Marcell Experimental Forest, Minnesota, USA - June2016WEW_8_10 | ecosystem: Environmental > Terrestrial > Soil >...
CTGGCGCTGGCTTGCGCGCTGGTGGGCGATCCGGACTTTCTGTTTCTGGACGAGCCCACCACGGGCCTCGATCCGCAGGCGCGCCGCCAGCTTTGGGAACTGATCGAAAGATTCAAACTGCAGGGCCGCACCATTCTATTAACCACGCACTACATGGACGAGGCGGAACGGCTCTGCGAGCGCGTGGCAATCATGGATCACGGGAAGGTGATCGCGCAGGGCACGCCGCGCGAACTGATTACCTCGATCGGAGTGGAGCACATGGTGGAGTTTTCGGCTGGCGGCGCGGCAAAGGCGTTGGAGATTCAGGCGCTGGGGCGGATGGAGGGCGTGCGCGATGTGCGCGCGGAGAATGGGACGGTGCAAATGCAGGTGACCGAGTTGCATCGCGCGGTGCCCGCGCTGCTGGACGAACTGGCACGCCAAGGCGTTCCGCTGACGGAGCTACGAACGCATTCAGCCACTTTGGAGGACGTCTTCGTCACCTTGACGGGACGGCATTTGCGCGATGAGTAATATGACTGCGATTCCCGAAATGCAGCCGGGAGAAATGGCGGGGCGCCCTCTGGGAACGGCGCCCCGCGAGAGTTCGCTGGCGAACCATGCGCTGGTGCAGTTGACCCTGACCCGTTTCCGGGAGTTCTTGCGCGAACCGGAAGCTCTCTTCTGGGTCTTCATCTTCCCGATCCTGCTGGCGGGGGGCCTGGGCCTGGCGTTTCGCAACCGGCCGGCGGACGTGCTCAAGATCGCCGCGGTCACGCCGGAACTGGCGCGAGCGTTGCGGCAGGAGAAGCTGCTTGACGTGCAGGAGTTGCCCGCGAAGGCCGCCGGCGAGGCGCTGCGCACGGGCAAGGTGGCGCTGTTGGCCGAGCCGGGACCGGACAAAGCGGTGGTTTACGGTTTCGACAACACCAATCCCGAAGGGCGCGCTGCGCGCATGCTGGCCGAGCGCGCGGTGGAGCGCGCCGCGGGCCGCGTGGATCCCGTGGCGGGCATCGATCGCCTGATGCGCGAGCCGGGCTCCCGCTACATCGACTTCCTGATTCCCGGCTTGTTGGGGATGAACCTGATGGGCAGCGCGATCTGGGGGATGGGATTCGCGATCGTGGATGCGCGGCGCAGAAAGCTGATGAAGCGGCTGATCTCGACGCCTATGCCTCGGCATTACTATCTGCTGTCGTTCCTGCTGTCGCGGCTGGTGATGCTGGTGATCGAAGTGGGCTTCCTGCTGAGCTTCGGCATTTTCATCTTCAAGGTGCCGATGCGCGGTTCGCTGGCGGACCTGGCGCTGTTGTGCGTGGTGACCTCGCTCTCGTTCGGAGCGCTGGGACTGTTGATCGCTTCGCGCGCGCGGACCATCGAGGCCGCGTCCGGACTGATGAACCTGGTGATGATGCCGATGTGGATCGTCTCCGGCGTGTTCTTTTCGGCGCAGCGGTTTCCGGACATGCTGCAGCCGGTGATCAAAGCGCTGCCGCTGACGGCGGCCATCGACGCTCTGCGGGCGAACATGCTGCAGGGGGCCGGCCTGGCGCAGGTGTCGCCGCAACTGCTGGTGCTGGCCGCGTGGCTGGCCGTGTGCTTTCCGGTGGCGCTGAAGCTGTTCCGCTGGCGATAAAGATACGCTACCGAGCCGCGACGCTACCCAGCCGCGACGCTACCGAGCCGCGACCGTCAGGGAGCGGTTGCTACGGCGTGGTGGCGTTCACGGTCGCCGACGCGGGCGAAATATCCCCTCCGCTGTCAGTCGCGGTGATGTAGTAGTAGTAAGTGTCACCAGGAGTAAGCCCGGTCTGGCTGTACGAGAGCGTAGTCCGGACGCCCAGTTTGGTCCAGGGGCCAGTGGACGCCGGCGCCCCATAGATCGTGTAGCTTGAAACCGTGGGCATGCCATTGGGCGGGATGGTTTCCGACCATGTTACCGTGATTTGCGTGCTGGAATTTGCCGTGGCCCGCACGTTGGTCGGCGCGGCGGGCATCGCATAAGTAGTGGCCTGCGCCGCCGGTGTCGACTGGGGTGAAGTGTCTCCGCCGGTGTCGGTCGCCGTTATCGCGTAGAAGTAAGTGCTGTTAGCGGAAACCCCGGTGTCGAGGAACGGAGACGCCGCGCGGGAGGTCAGCTTCGTCATGCTAGTGGACGTCGGTCCCCGGTAGATCGTGTAGGCGTTGCCCGCGGTTGTTATAGGCAGACCGTTGGGTGGGACGGTTTCCGACCAGGATACCGTGATCTTGGCGGCGGAGTTCGCCGTGGCTGCCACGTTGGTCGGCGCGGCAGGCTCCACGGGCGTAGTGACCATGACCGGGGCGGACATGGGCGATGTGTCTTGGCCTTTGTCGGTCGCTTCCACCGCGTAGTAGTAAATGGTGTTCGCCACAACGGTAGTGTCATTGTATGGCGACGCCGTCGTCACGACCGGGGTGGCGCCCGGGAGTCCGGCGGGCGAACTCGCCCGGAAGACCTTGTAGGTCGAAATCTGCAAACCACCCGGCGGGATGGTTTCGGTCCATGTTACGACGACCTTCGTACAGGAGCTCGCCTTGGCTGCGACGTTGGTCGGCGCGGCCGGCATGGGAAGGGTTGTGACCGATATCTGGCCGGACGGCCCCGAAAAGTTGTGGCTCGTGTCGGACGCCACGATCTCGAAGTAGTAGGTCGTATTGGGCGTCAGGGATGTCGCCGTGTAGGTTGCGGCCGTCGATGAGCCGTGCGTTGTGGGATAAACGCCGGGCGTGGTGCTCTCGAAGATCTCGTAGCTCCCGATTGGCAAGCCACCGGGCAGGAGGTTCTCCTGCCAGGTCAGAACGACCTTAGTGGGAGCGGTGGATGTCCCAGCCACGCTGCTGGGCGGAGGTGGCAGCGGCAGCGTGCTGGCAAAGGCGGTGTTAGACATTTGCGCGGCAACGCCCTGTTCGCTGGCTACCACGCCAAAATAATAAGTCGTTCCGGGGGCCAGGGACAAAGCATTGTAAGTAGTCGTGGGGAACGCCCTGACCCCTCCTGGGATCGGCTGAAGATTCGACAGTGAGGTCCCGCTATAAACCTGATAGCTGCCCTTGGTGCCTCCGTTCGAGGGCGCGGACCAGCTCAGCGAAATCTCCACGGGCGAAACCGCGGTGGCCACCAGATTTGTCGCGGCGTTCACCGATGTGATGTACGTCGTCAAGGTCACCGGTGAGGAAAGCGGCGAGTTGTTGCCGGCCACATCGAATGCCTGGACCTGGTAGATGTATGACGCGCCGGCCGCCAGTGAGGAGTCGCCGTAACCCGGCATCGTCGTGTTAGCGATCCAGACGGGCGTACACGGCGACGGAGTGCAGCGAAGCACGTTATAACCGGCTACTCCGATGTTGTCGGTGGAGGGGCTCCATGTCAGACTGACCGTGGTGTAGCCCGCCGTGCCGGCCAGGCTGGCCGGGGAAGTGGGCGGAGTAGTGTCGGGCGTCTTGACAATCTGGTTGTAGTAAGTGAGCGCGCCCCACGTGTACACGCTGTTCTGATCGGCCGGGCCCGCCAGCGTATTCTCGTTCTGCATGATCAGGTAATCCGAGCAGGTTGCGGGAATTTCGGGAGTCGTGGCGGTTGCGGGAATCGCGGCGGTGCACGTGCAGTTGGCGGCCCCGCCATTGGCAATGGTTCCGCCGTACGGCTGGTAGGCGAACATGTACACCGGGAATTGCGGCCCGAGATAGAGCATGTTGGTGTAGCTCGCCAGAGCTTCGGCCATCTTCATGAACTCCTCGTTCAGGGGCGCCCAGAAGTCGAATGGGCCCCGGGCGCGCACCACGTCGATGTTCAGATTGTTCACTTCCAAGGCTGTCTCATCCTCCAGCCAGGCTTGGGTGATGGCGACCGGTTTGCCCACGGCCGCAGCCGCCTGGGCGATGGTCAGGGTGTTCTGCAGGAAATTGTCACTCGCTACCGTGTTGACCGGAAGCATATGGAAATCGATGTAGTCCAAGGGCAGGGCAGTGTAGGCGGCGATGTAGTCCTGCAGTTGGCCGGAGCCGGTCTGAAACCAGGAGCCAAAGCCCGCGCCTATCATGGGGGTGGGGGACACCGTGTTGGACGCCAGGTAGCTCTTCACGGAGGTGAGCTCTGCCTGAACCATTTGCGCGGCGTCCGTCGCGTTGTTCAAATTCTGTTGGCCGGTCTGCCAGGCTTCCGTATCGGGTTCGTTCGCCAGCATCAGATAATCCGGCTGCATATAGTGTTCGATGGTGACGGCCATTGCCGCGCGCGCCGCTATGTACTCCGGCCAGGTGAGCGGGCCATAGAACGCATTCATATTGGTCCAACCGGCGGCAGTGTCGTTGGAAAACAGAATCTCGTTGTCGACAATGAGTTTCAGGCCGGCGGCCCTGACGGCCTGGGCGATCCCCGTGTAGAGGTTCAAGTACGGCGTAAAGGCAGCTTCGCTGCTGTAAAAAGACCCGCAGTGCTCAAGCGCGTAATCGGTGCTGGGGTTGGGGTCGCACAGAACGGGAAACAGGACGGGCACCACCACGGCCTGGATCCCCAGCGCCTTCATCGCCTGCAAGGAGGGCTGAATGGTGTCCTGCAAATAGCCAGGGCTGGATATCGAAGGACCAGTGTTGCCATTGGCCCACATCAGATTGGCGGCGTACAGCGTGGAACTGGGACCGCCGGCGGGGAACGGTATCGGCGTCCAGGTGATGTTAGGGATGGCCAGTACGGTCTCAAACGCCAGTATATCGGCGTCCAGTTCGGTATAGATGGCGGCGCAGTAGCTACCCACGGGCGGCGTTGACGGCGTCGGCGGCACCGGAACATCCGCCTTGCACGGCACACAAACGAGTGCCGCCAAGGCCGCTAGAGCACTTAAAGCGCGCCATTTGGGCCTAGCCGCCGGGCATTTTCCAGAAACATGCAGGGGACTGGCGACGAGTGATGCGGCCCCCTCCCAGTTCCGAGCACATTTTGACATCGTAACTCCTTGCAGATAGAAATCTTTGTACGATTCTAGACCCTTTGGAGATTGATGTCAAATTTCACACAATTCACGCTTGCTAACCCTTGGCACAGGGCCCGCGGCCGTTCAGGGAGTAGTGACCTGCGCCGGAGGCGACATGGGCGAGACGTCTTGAACGGTGTCAACCGCTTCTATCGCGTAGTAGTAGGTAGTGCTTGGAGAAACCCCCATGTCGTAGAATGGCGAAGCGCCCCGAGCTGCCAGCTGGGACAAGCTCGTGGGCGACGGTCCCCGGAAGATATTGTAATACTGAATCGGCAGACCGTTGGGCGGGACGTTTTCGGACCAGGTTACCGTCACTACGGTGGACGAGTTTGCCGTGGCCACGACATTGGCCGGCGCGGCGGGCACCGCGGGCGTCGCGACCTGCGCCGTCGCCGACATGGACGACACGTCATGGCCGGTGTCAACCGCTTCGACCGCGTAGTAGTAGGTGACACCCGGAGAAAAGACGGTATCGGCGAATGGAGACGTATTCCGGGAGGTCAGTTGGGTCAGGCCGGTGGGCGACGTTCCCCGGAAGATGTTGTAGAACGCAATCGGCAGACCGTTGGTCGGGATGTTTTCGGACCAGGTCAGCACGACCGTGGTGGAGTTTGCCGTGGCCGCGAGATTGACCGGCGCGGCGGGCAGCGGAGAAGTAGTGACTGGTATCTGGCCGGATGGCGCCGAATCGTCGTGGCCCGTGTCCACCGCCACAACCTCGAAATAGTAAGTGGTATTGGGGCTCAGGGACGCCGCCGTGTAGGTGGTGGCCGTCGTGGAACCGATGTTGGTCATGTTGCCGGGGGTGACACCCTCGAAGATCTGGTAGAAACCGATTGGCAAGCCATTGGGTGGGAGGATCTCCTGCCAGGTAAGAGCGACCGCCGTGGGGGCGGGCGTCCCGGCTACACTGCTGGGCGGGTTGGGCAGCGGCAGGGTAGCGGCAGAAGCCATGTTAGACATGGCCGCGTCAATCCCCTCTTCCACGGCCACGATGCCGTAGTAATAAGTCGTCCCGGGGGCCAGAAGCAAATCTCTGTAAGTAGTCTGGGTGGACGGCCTGACGGCGATCTGCTGGAGATTTGCCGCCGAGGTTCCTCCAAAAATGAGATACTCGCCCAGCCCTGTGGCGTTGGCGGGAGGAGACCAGCTCAAGTCGATTTCCTGGGCCGAAATCGGCGTGGCTACCAGATTCGTTGCGGAGTCCGCCGTGGTTCTGTATGTCAGCACACTCAACGTTGGCGTCAGCGGCGAATTGTTGTTGGCAAAATCGAAGGCTTGAACCTGGTAGTTATAGTACGTATTACTTGTCAGTGACGAGTCGTTGAAAGACGGCAGAGTCGTATTGGCGATCCAGACTCCGGTGCAGGGTTGGCCGGCCGCGGGCGCAGTGCAGCGATACACGTTGTAGCCGGCTACCCCGATGTTGTCGCTGGAAGCGGTCCAAGCAAGCTTCGCCGAGGTGTAGCCGGGGATGCCGGTCAGGTTGGCCGGTACGGTTGGTGGAACGGTGTCGGGCTTGACGACCAATTGATTGTAGTAACTTACCGCGCCAGCCGTGTACACGCTCTGCTGATCGGCCAAACCCGCCAGCGTGTTCTCGGTCTGGATGATGTCGTAATCCGAACAACTCGCGGTGGTGCAGGTGCAGTTGGCGTCCCCGCCATTAGCGGTGGTTCCACCATAAGTCTGGTAGGCGAACATGTAGATCGGCATTTGCGGCCCGAGATAGAGCATGTTCGTGTAGTTCGCCAGAGCTTGCGCGGTCTGCATGAAATAGGCGTCCAGGGGCGCCCAGAAGCTGAAAGGGCCTCGGGCGCGGACCACATCGATGTTAAGACTAGTCACTTCTACGGCCGTCTCCTTCTGCATCCAGGCCTGGCTGATGGCGACGGGCTTACCGGCGGCCGCGGCCATACTGGCGATGGTCAGCGTGTTCGTGAGGAAATTGGTCCTATTGACCGTGTTGACTGGAAGCAGGTGGAAATCGATGTAGTCCAGGGGCAGGGCAGTGTAGGCGTCCATATAGTCCGTCAGGCTGGACGGCCCGAAAGTCGCCGTCCAACTGCCAAAGCCGGCGCCTAGTTTGGGGATGGGGGACACGGTCGCCGTCTGCAGGTAGTTCTGGACGGCGGTGATCTCCGCCTGAACCATTTGCGCGGCGTCCACCGGATTCTTCAAGTTTTGTTGGCCGGTCTGCGCGGCTTCGGTATCGGGCTCGTTCGCGAGGACCAGATAGTCCGGCTGCATATACTGCACGATGGTGGCGGCCATGGTGGCGCGCGCCGCAATGTATTCCGGCCAAGTGAGCGGGCCGTAGAACGCGTTCATATTGGTCCAGCCGGCGGCGGTGTCGTTGGAAAACAGAATCTCGTTGTCAACAATGATTTTGAGACCGGCGGCTCTGATAGCCTGGGCGACCCCCGTGTAGAAAGTCAAGTACGGCTGGTAGGCGGCTTGGCTGCCATAGAAGGGCTCATACAGAATGGGAAACAGGACTGGCACCACGATGGCCTGGACGCCCAGAGCTTTCAGTTCCTGTAATTGGGGTTGCACGGTGGTCTGCAAATAGGTGGGGTTGGATATCGAAGGACCGGTGTTGCCATTGGCCCACATCAGATTGCCGGCGTACAGCGTGGGACCGCCCGGTATTGGCGTCCAGGTGGGAGGGATCGCCAACAGGGTGTTGAACGCCAGCAGATCGGCGGTCAGTTCGGCGGAGATGGAGCTGCAGTAGCCCGCTGGCACGGGCGGCGGCGCCGGAGGCGCCGGAACGTCCGCCCGGCAGGGCGCGCAGACGAGCAATGACAAGGCCGTCAAAACACCGAAGCCGCGCCGTTTAGGCCCGATTGCCGGGCATTTTCCGAAAGAGAGATGCGAGTGTCCTGCGACGATCGGTAGCAAACACGGCCCGCTTTGAGCCCGCCGGCGAACTGACATGGTAATACTCCTCACAGTGCTGGGAATATGTAACGAACGGAACAATTTTAGGTTGTCTCAAGTTATCTGTCAAACTATTGGGAAAGAAAGTGTGAGAATTTTTACTTACTTGACTTAGATAGCTTCAATCTGTTAAGGGGGCTTCCGATAGGCTGCGGAGGGGGAGAAGCGGACAGTCACTCAAGGCTGCGCTGCATTAATCGGTTTGCGGTTATCAAAGTCGAGTGACATCCGCGGCTAAGGAGTCACAAAAGGCTGTGCGGCCCACTAAGTGACGACACACCAGAGCACACCCCGGCCGGAACCTGGCAACTGGCCGAGTCTAGGCAGATAAGTCTTACGTTCAGTCTCTTGTCCAGTCACAGTTGCCGGCCCGCCAAACGCGGCGTGCGAGCAACCAGATGGAACGGCACCTCCATTGAGCAGGATCGCTTCCGGCGGCAGCCAGCTCAATACTCACAACGGACAGCTCTCGAAGGCTAACTACTCGCCAACCGATGGCGGGATAACCCGGGCTTCCTCAGTTTCCTTGGAGTTTTGCAGTGTGAGCAATTCGCATGCCATTTCGTCTAACAAGAGATATATATATGAAACAACAAGACTTCACCCGCTATCCGGCGACCGGGCTGGATGGCGGGCTCGGGCGTTCGGGTACTTTTTACACGGCGCCGTTAGGGAAAACCGGCGCCTTGGGACGAAGGGTTCCGCATAATACAGTGGCAACCAGCTCGGAACTTGTGGGGCGGGCATTCTGCCCGCAGCCGGCTTTCAGCCGGCCCTGGCCGCCTGAAAAGGCGGCTGCGGCCAAGATTGGTCGCCCCACATCGGCCCCACATTACGCGAAACTCGATAGGTCTTTGCGCCCCCGCGGTCGTTCAGGGCGTAGTGGTCTGTACTGTAGCCGACAGGGGCGAGACGTCCTGGCCGGTGTCAACCGCTTCGACCGCGTAGTAGTACGTGGTGTACGGAGAAGCCCCGGTGTCGATGAATGGAGACGCCCCCCGCGACGCCACTTGGGCCATGCCAGTGGGCGATGTTCCCCGGAAGATCGCGTAGTTCTGAATCGGCAGACCATTGGGTGGGATGTTTTCGGACCAGGTTACCGTGACTTGCGTGGCGGAGTTCGCGGTGGCCACGACGTTAACCGGCGCGGCAGGCAGCGGAGGCGTGGCGACCTGCGCTGGAGTTGACATGGGCGAAACGTCTCCACCGGTGTCCACCGTCTGGGTCGCGTAGTAGTAGCTGCTGTTGGCGGATGCTCCCATGTCCGTATACTTCATGGCCGCCGCGGTGCCCAGTTTGGTCAGGTTATTGGACGACGGACCGCGGAAGATCGTGTAGCTCGCAATCGGCAGGCCGCCGGGCGGGACGCTCGCGGACCAGATTACCGTGACTCGCGTGGCGGAGGTAGGCGTTGGCGAGACATTGACTGGCGCGGCGGGCAGCGCAGGCGTAGCGACCTGAGCTTTAGCCGACATGCCTGACACGTCATGGCCGGTGTCGGTCGCTTGGACCGCGTAATAATAGGTGGTGTTCGCGGAAACTCCGGTGTCGACGAATGGACTCGTCGTCCGGACGGCAACTTGGGGCAGGTTGGTGGACGACGTCCCGCGGTAGATGGTGTAGCTCTGGATTGGCAAGCCCCCTTGCGGAATGTTTTCGGTCCAGCTTAGCGTGACTCGCGCGGCGGCGTTTGGCGTGGCCGCGACGCTGACCGGCGCGGCGGGCCCTGCAACCGTAGTGACCGGCGCCACAGCCGACATCGGCGACACGTCGTGGCCGGTGTCGGTGGCTTCGATCGCGTAGTAGTAGGTGGTGTTCGGGGAAAGTCCGGTGTCCGTGAATGTAGTCGTCGTTCGGACGGCGACTTGGGGCAGGTTGCCGGACGATGTCCCCCGGAAGATCGTGTAGGTTTGAATCGGCATGCCCCCTTGCGGGATGTTCTCGGACCAGGTCACGGTGACCTGTGTGGTGGAGTTTGCCGTTGGCACGACATTGACTGGCGCGGCCGGTATCGGAAGCGTGGTGACCGGTATCTGGTCGGAGGGCGTCGAAAGGTCGTGGCCGGTGTCCGCCGCCACGATCTCGAAATAGTAGGTCGTGTTGGGGGTCAGGGATGCCGCCGTGTAGGTGGCGGTGGACGCCGAGCCGACGTTGATCATGTTGCCGGGGGTGGTGCCCTCGAAGATCTGGTAGTAGCTGATCGGCAAAGAACCCTGTTGGAGGTTCTCCTGCCAGGTCAGAACGACCTTGGTGGGGGCGGGCGTCCCGGCTACGCTGCTGGGCGGGTTCGGCAGCGGCAGCGTGGTGGCATAGACGGGCGGAGTCATGGGCGCATCAATCCCCTGCTCCACGGCCACGATGCCAAAGTAATAAGTCGTCCCTGCGGCCAGGTTCATGTCCCTGTAAGTAGTCATGCTGGACGACCTGATCGCAACCTGCTGAAGATTCGACGGTGAGGTCCCGCTGTAAACCAGATAACTGCTCAAGCCGGTTGGGTTCGAGGGCGGAGACCAGCTCAGGTCGATCTCCTGTGCCGAAGCCACCGTGGCCACCAGGTTGGTCGCGGCGCTCGCCGACGTTATGTACGTCTGCAAACTGAACGTCTGCGAAAGCGGCGAATTGTTGCCGGCAAAATCGAATGCCTGGACCTGATAGTTATACAGCGTGCCACCGGTCAGCGAGGAGTCGTTGTAGCTGGACGGAGTCGAGTTGGCGATCCACACGCCCGTGCAGGGTTGGCCGGCCGCCGGCGGAGTGCAGCGAAGCACGTTGTAACCGGCCACTCCGATGTCGTCGCTGGAGGCGGTCCATGAAAGATTCGCCGTAGTGAAGCCGGGCGTGCCGGTCAGGTTGAGCGGGACGGTTGGCGGAGTCGTGTCGGGCGTGGTGACCAGTTGATTGTAATAGCTGAACGCGCCATAGGTGTACACGCTGTTCTGATCGGCCGCACCCGCCAGCGTATTCTCGTTCTGCATGATCTGGTAATCCGAACAAGTTGCGGGAATTGCGGGTGTCGTGGCAGTTGCGGGAATCGCGGCGGTACACGTGCAGTTGGCGGCGCCGCCATTGGCGGCGGTTCCGCCGTATGGCTGGTACGCGAACAAGAAGACCGGGAACTGCGGCCCGACATAGATCATATTCGTGTAGCTCGCCAGATTCTCGGTCATCTGCATGAAATAGGCGTCCAGAGGAGCCCAGAAGTCGAAAGGTCCCCGGGCGCGCACCACGTCGATGCTCAAGTCATTCACTTCCGCGGCCGTCTCCTTCTCCAGCCAGGCCTGGCTGATGGCGACCGGCTTGCCTGCGGCCGCGGCCGCCTGGGCGATGGTCAGCGTGTTGCTGAGAAAGTTATCGCTTCCCAGGGTGTTGACCGGAAGCATATGGAAATCGATGTAGTCCAAGGGCAGGGCAATGTAGGCGTCGATGTAGCCGGACAGGCTGGAGGTCCCGGAAAGCGGCATCCAACTGCCAAAGCCGGCGCCTAGTTTGGGGATGGGGGACACGGTCGCCGTCTGCAGGTAGTTCTGGACCGCGGTAATCTCCGCCTGAACCATTTGCGCGGCGTCCACCGGGTTGTTCAGGTTTTGCTGGCCGGTCTGAATGGCTTCCGTATCGGGTTCGTTCGCGAGGACGAGATAGTCCGGCTGCATATACTGCACGATGGTGGCGGCCATGGTGGCGCGCGCCGCGATGTATTCCGGCCAGGTGAGGGGGCCGAAGAACGCGTTCATAGTGGTCCAGCCGGCGGCGGTGTCGTTGGAAAACAGAATCTCGTTGTCCACGATGAGTTTGAGGCCGGCGGCCCTGACAGCCTGGGCGATCCCCGTATAGAGGGTCAGATACGGCTGGTAGGCGGTTTGGCTGCCATAAAAAGGCTCATACAGAATGGGAAACAGGACCGGCACGACCACGGCCTGTATACCCAGCGCCTTCATCGCCTGCAATTCGGGCAGAACGGTAACCTGCAAATAGTCGGGGTTGGATATCGAAGGACCGGTGTTGCCGTTGGCCCACATCAGATTGGCGGCGTACAGGGTGGGACCGCCCGGTATCGGCGTCCAGTTCGAGGGAGGGCTCGCCAACACGGTGTTGAACGCCTGCATATCGCCGTACAGCTCGGTATAAATGGAACTGCAGTAGCTTCCCGCGGGTACCGTTGACGGCGCCAGCGGCGGCGGAACGTCTGCCTTGCAGGTCGCATAAGCGAGCACGGACAAGGCCGCCAAAACATGAAGAGCGCGCGGTTTGAGCCTATTCGCCTGGCTATTTGCGCTGGACACACGCGATTCTACTGCAACGATCGATAATGAATTCGCCCCATTCCGGGCGCGCCGGTATAATGACATCAGTAATTCCTTAAACGATGGCAATCTTGAAACAATTCGGACAGATTGCCGGTTGTCTGGCCAGGTCTCGAGGTTCTGGAGGGCCACGGGTGCGCTGGCAGAGCCTGTGCCCTGCGCGGGAATTCCCCCGTCAACCTAGTCAGTATGGGAGTACAAGATAACAAGGTGATTAACTCTTTTGCCATGTTGCTCTTTTGTGAGGCGCGCCGGCAAATTGGCGACCCTTCCGGATTAGCCCCAGCGCGTCCACTTCAAGTCGAGCAAGCCTTCCATCGATAAGGATCGCGCCCAGAAGCAATACGATCAATGTTCTCAATGGTTAAATCGGGTTATTGTTCCCCAAGGTTTACTCTCGATGGTTAAATCGGGTTATTGTTCCTCAAGGTTTATAGCCGGCGCTGGCGATGGCTGAAAAACCAGGAGTTCGTTTTATGGCAATCTGTGAACCACTTCACCGTCGAGAGCTATGTGTATGAAATTAAGTGGTTGAAGCGGCCTTCTGTCACTAAACTTTGCGCAGCCACACTGTACGTTTAGGTACTTTTTGCACTCCGCCCTATGGAATACCTGCCTGCGGGATTCTCCGGCGCTTCCGGCCATGAGCAAGCCGGGCGCCGGAGTTTTGTGGGTACGCCCGCTTCGCGCGACAATGGTACGGAGTCCTCCGATCGCCCCATGCCCGACGCGACGCCATCCGAAGAAAAGCCGAAGCCGGCGCCCAGTTCCGGCACGCTGGGCGTCCTGCGCGTCTTTGGCGTGCCGGTGCGCTTCCACTTCACGTTCGTCCTGCTGCTGATATTCCTGCTGTTCATCGGCGTCGGCGAACGGCAGTCGGGGGCCATGACCGCGCTTTACGTTGTGGCGCTGTTCGCCTCGGTCTTACTGCACGAATTGGGACATACGTTGGTGGCGCGCCAATATGGGATACGCACCACGGAGATCGTCATGTACCCGATTGGCGGCGTTTCGCGCCCGGAGCGCATGCCGAAAGGGTGGGAAGAATTCTGGATTGCCATCAGCGGACCGCTGGTGAATGGGCTGATCGCCGCCGGCCTGTTCGCCTGGCTGGCCACCCGGCACCAGTTTGTGCCCGTTGAATTGCTGCGCGATCCCACCGACGCCAACCTGGCGCAGCGCATCGCCACCGGAAATTTCCTGCTTTTCGTTTTCAATCTGCTGCCGGCGTACCCGATGGATGGCGGCCGGGTGCTGCGGTCGGTGCTGATGCTGTTCAAGCCGGAGGAGCAGGCCACGCGCGTCGCGGCCGGCGCGGGGCAGATCCTGGCGACGATGCTGGGCCTGTACGGCTTGCTGTATTCCAATTTCATCATGGTCTTCGTGGCGATGTTCATTTATATCGGCGCGTCGCAGGAGGGCGCCGCCATGCGCGGCCGCCTGCTGACCACGGGCGTTCCGGTGCGCGCCGCCATGATCACGGACTTTCGCACACTCACGCACGGGCAAAGCATCCGCGACGCCGGCAATCTGTTGCTGGCCACTTCGCAGCACGATTTTCCGGTGGTGCACGGCGACCAGGTGCTGGGGTTGCTGACGCGCGCGGCGCTGGTGCGGGCCATGCTGACCGACGGCCCGGATGCGTACGTGGCGTCGGCCATGGACCGCGCTCCGCGGCGCGTCTCGGCGGACACGCCGCTCTCCGACGTGCTGCAGGATTTGTCGGGCCCGCGGGCCTGCGCGCTGGCCATGGAGGGGGACAGGCTGGTGGGCCTGCTCACGTCCGAGAATGTCTCGTCCTTCATCCTGTTGCGGCAGGTAGCCATGCAGCAGCAGGCCCGCGCTCAAGCGCGGTGATTGCGATCGTGGGGCGGTCCCCAGGGCGGTCCCTCTGGACCGCGGCCGACGCCCGCGTCGGCCAGTCGCCGCTGAGAGGACGGGTCCACGGGCCCCGCCCAGGGTGCCCCTCGCTACGGCCGCGGGCCGCTGAACGGCACATTCATGGTCGCCTGGTACATGGCGTCCAACAGATCCTGCGAGTGTCCATCGTAGTCCGCATCGAGCGACCACATGAAGCCGCCGCCCAGACCGCGCTGCCACTCCGAATACCAGATCCGGGTGTAGGTGGAAAGCGCGTCGTCGTATGTAATATAGCCAGGCTGGCCATCGGTACGCAGCAGATAGGGGACCATAGTTCCCTCGTCGAAGTACGCCGTCCATCCCAGCGTGTTGATGCGCTGCTTGATGAACGTGCCATAGTTCTCCGAAGGAACCGCGGCGTAGCCGCACTCGCCATAAACTAATGTGCAGCGGCCGTACACCTGGGTGAGGTTGAGGTAGAAGTAGCCGTAAAACGGCGTCCCCATGTTGAGCTTGGCGGCCGGCACACCCAGGTCGTTCAGAAAGACATTGGCGGCCTGCTCGGCGCTGCCCCCGGGCTGGCACTCCCAAGGTTGCGGATTGTTGGGGTCCGGAAAGACCGGCGAGTTGAACTGCCCGTCGTCGGTCCAGGGCCCGGCGCAGTCGTACATCATGACGTTCCAATAATCGATTACCGGTGTCACATTCTGGTAGTCGTAGGCGGTCGACCCCCATGGCGGAACGTCGGCGGAGAGCAGATATTGCGGGCTGGGGAAAGTGCGGCGCAGTCCCGTCATCAAGCGGTAGAACATCTGCGTGTCGGTCGTCGAAGCTGGATATTCCCAATCGATATCCAGACCGTCGTAGCCGTTCGTAGTGATGAAGGTCTGCAAGTTCGCCAGCAGGGTTTCGAGACCGCCGGTGGTGGTCTCGAGCCCGGTAAAGTCTCCACCCAACAGCAGCAGCACCTTCACTCCCGCGGCGTGCGCTTTGGCGATGAGCGCCGGCTCCAGGAACGGGGGGTCGGTTGGTACGGTAAGGCTGCCGTCGGCATTGAAGCCGACTCCGGCGTGGTTGATGTGGGTCAGCTTGTGAAACGGAATCTGGGCCGAGCTGTAAGGCGGAGTCTGGGTCCTGCTCCAGTAGCCGTAGTCGCCCACCAATCTTTTGGGCATGGGCTGCTGGGCGTGCACTGGCAGGATGGCCAGGCCACACAGGATCGAAGCTCCCAAACCTGCTGAAAATCGAGTCATGCGAACGCCTCCCTTAGGGTGTAATGTACACCCGTTCGGCGTGCGGGCGCTACCGTACGGGGTGCGCGATGCCGCAAGAATGGCGGGGCGTGAAAACATCTTCGCCGCGTTTTATCGGCGGCCCATGCACCCACGGCTTCTCTACATGGCAAAGCCTCGTAGTACACTGGTCGGAATGGACGATCTGCGCATTGAGTCATGGCCTGGAAGCAGGGATGGAATTCGCGTCCTGAAACTGATCGGGCCGTTCACCCTGAAGCACGTTTTCGAGTTTCAGACGCTCGTGCGCCAGGACCCCGCCCCGCTGACTATCATCGACCTGACCGCGGTGCCGTACATGGACTCGGCGGCGCTGGGCTCGATCCTGGGTGTGCACGTCTCCTGCCAGCGGCATGGTGTGCAATACGCCCTGGCAGGCGCCTCCGATCGCCTGAAGACGCTGTTCAAGGTCGCCGGCGTGGAATGCTTGTTGGTCTCGTGCCCCTCTGTAGCGGAAGCCGAAGGCAAGTTGGCGCGCACCGCTTCAGCGTAGCGGCTACCCAATGCCGGCCGGTTTACGCAGCCAAAGGTAACAGTGGTTGCCGATCCGCCGCGCGTCGGCAGAACGCAATAGCAGGAGGTCCGCGTACCGCAGCGGAAACAGCAACCATCCGCCGACCCCATGCGCGACCACCCGCCAGGCGCGGTACGGCAGCAGCAGCTTGATGTATTCGAGCACGATCGCCAGTAGCGTGGCGGTCGGGCCCGTGCGCCATCCTTCGGCCACGACTTCCAGAGGTCCGGCCAGCTCTTTCAGGCCGTCGAGCGAGAACCTTCGAAAGTCCTTCGGGTACTCATGGAAGGGATGACAAAATGGGGTCAC
>Ga0187855_10001878_pt1 | contig 16159 bp, 16 predicted proteins | sample June2016WEW_8_10_2_FD_132969 | JGI IMG/M metagenome (GOLD analysis project Ga0187855, IMG submission 132969) | Peatland microbial communities from SPRUCE experiment site at the Marcell Experimental Forest, Minnesota, USA - June2016WEW_8_10 | ecosystem: Environmental > Terrestrial > Soil >...
CGAGCCATGTCTTAGGAAGAGCTCCCGAACCGTTTGGTCAATTGAAATTGTCCCTCACTTAGCCGCGGCGCCCTTGCGGTCTGCCTCACGAGCGATGAACCCAAGAAGGCTGGTTTCGACGACTTTGTTGAATCGATAGCGGGTCGTGATTCCTTTGATCGCCTCCATCGCACTTTCCGGAAGGGGCGACACGTTAAGGCTTTGGCGAATATGATCGGCGTTTGTTCATAGGGATTTCTCCGCAACGAAGTTCGCTCTGCCCACTCATGGTTCCTCCTAGCTATCGAGCCAACTCTTCCCGCTCGTCGATGCGCAGGGTTTGTTCCGTAGAGTAGCACTGGCTGGTTCGTCCGAAAGGGTCGCGATTGCCACGCTCGCGGGTTAGATGTGCTTGTTCTAAAGGCGGCTATGTGGATTTTCCCGCTGCCTGGAAGGCCCATCCGATTGCTAAGAGAGGAGAAATGCCCCGTCTTTTAAGGGTCAAGCGCGGGAGCACAATAACAGAGCCCTGTGGATTCAAACTGACGCACCCTCGAAGCGCCGGTGTTGGGTAGCTTCGGATCAGGCGCCCGCTTTCGTAGGCCGAGGCACGTCCGCTTTACTCGTGCCTGAGCGCGTCCATCGGATCAATGCGGCTCGCCCGCCGGGCCGGAATCCAGCAGGCCAGCGTCGCGACACCCAGCAGAATTGCGGGGACACCGATGAAAACAGGAAGGTTGACCGCGCCTTTCGTAATCGCGTGTACGGAAATCGCGAACGCGAGTATCCAGCCAATCGCGGCGCCCCGGGCGATCGCGCCCAGGTTCTCGCGAATAATCTGCTGGACCACACGCCCGCTGGTGGCCCCTAACGTCAGGCGCACGCCAATCTCTCGCGTTCGCCTGGACACGGCGTAAGAAACCACGGCGTAGATTCCGATCGCCGCCAGGCCGAGCAAGAGCGGCCCGAGCACGACGAACATGCGCGCGGGAATTCGGCGGAGGTAAAGATTTCGATCGATGTGCTGGGAGAAAGTTCGCACGTCGTAGAGGGGCAGCATCGGATCGAGATCGCGCAGGACGCCTCGCGCCTCCGAAGCAAGTGCGGTTTCCCTGCCGCCGCGCGTCCGCAGGTGAATCTCGCCTTGGCCCGATGGAAGGTCTCGATATGAGAGATACACCGCCGGCTGCGCGGGCTCGCCAAATGCGTCGTAGACCGAATTGCGCGCCACGCCGACGATGGTGAAGGCACCACCGCGTGTCTGCAGGCGGCGGCCAATCGCAACCGCGCCATTCAAGTAGCCGCGGACAAACTCCTCATTGACGATGGCCTGCGCGGGCGCGGCCTTATCCCGCATGTCGGCAAAGTCGCTTCCTTCAAGAATGGGGATGGCCATCACTTTGAAATATCCGGGCGTGACCGTGTTGGTGATGGCTCGATCCTGCCCCGCCTCCGTGCGCACCCGGCCTTCGACCGTGAAGGGCCGCGCCGGAATTCCATGCAGGTCGAGCGGAACGTTGGTGGCGATGGCGGCGGCCTCGACGTCGGGCAACGCTCGCAGCCTTTCCAGCAGCCGCGCGGCAAATTCGCGCTCGGAGGCATCGTCGGGATTCCGTCCGCTTAAGTCGTAGGCGGCCAGCAGAACACCTTCGGAGTGGAAGCGCGGATCGGTTTGGCGCGCGGAGCGAAAACTCTGCAGGAAGAGCGCAGCCGCGATTAGCACGACCATCGCCAGTCCGACCTCCGCGCCCATCAGAACTTTGCGCGCGCGGCCGCGAGGCGCGGTGTTGAAGCTGGAGCGAAGCCCGTCCTGCGGGTCGAGCCGGGCCAGATGGACCGCGGGCGGCGCGCTGAAAATCAAACCGCACATAACGCCGAGCAAGATCGCAAAGGCGAGAGTAAACCCATCGACGCTGGTCTGAAACTGGATGGGAAACGCGCCGATGAGGGGCGCCAGGCGCAATGCCGTGGTGCCCCAAACGGCGAAGGCTACTCCGAGGCCCGCTCCCAGCAGAGCCAGCAGCATATTTTCGGAGAGCACCAGGCTGGCAATGCGCCAGCGTCCCGCGCCCAGCGCCAGGCGGACGGCCATCTCGCGCTGGCGCGTGCTTCCCCGGGCGAGCATCAGGTTTGCCGTGTTCCCGCAGACCGCCAACAACAGAAGCAGCATGACGCCTTGCAAAATGGCGAGCCCGCTCATGAGCAGCCGCTGGGGACCGCGCGGTGATTGCCAGAAGGAGAGAATTTCACCGCTTACTCCGGCGTTAGCCTCGGGATAGTCGCGCGCGAATTGCACCATCGCGGTGGTGAGTTGGGCTTGGGCCTCCTCGCGCGTTGCGCCAGGCTGCAACATGGCGATCAACGAGAAGGCCCGAGCGGTACGATCTTCGAGGTCGCGCGCGCCGGCCAGCAATGCCGGCGTCATCGTTGCCGGCACCCAGAGTTCGAACTTCAATGGAACCATGGTGCCCTGGAAATGCTCCGGTGCCACGCCGATGACCGTCAGATCGCGATCGTTGACGCGCAATTTCTGACCCAAAACGCTGGGCGCGCCTCCAAATCTTGTCTGCCAATAGTCATAGGAGATGACGACGACAGGCTCAGTTCCGGGCCGCTCTGCCTCCTCCGGTTGAATGAATCGTCCAATCGCAGGCTTCAGTCCCAGCGCCGAAAAATAGTTGCCGGAAACGAGTTGGCCGTGCGTCCGGTCCGTTTGGCCCTTCTCACCCACGTTGAACGGCACCATTTCCCAGGCCAGGATGTCGCGCAACGCGGGAACTCGCGCTTGCAGGTCGCGGTATTCCAACCAGGAAGTGCCGGGATACCCGCCCGTTTCGCCGTGCGGTTCGATCAGCAGAAATTTCGATGCGCCGCTCACCGCGGGCATCGGCTCGAACATCATCAGCTGAATCCACGAAAAGATCGTCGTATTCACGCCAATGCCGATGGCCAGGGAAAGAATGATCACGGCCGCGAGTCCGGGCATTCGGGAAATGGTTCGCGCGGCGTTCCGCAAATCGCCAAGCAGGTGCTCGATGAATAGCAGTCCGCGCTCGGCTCGATAATCCTGTTTCATGGCCTCCACGCCGCCAAACTTGAGCATGGCTTGGCGCCGCGCCTCGACTGGTGATAGACCGGCGCGGAGATTTTCCTCGGTTTGCAGTGCGATGTGCTGCTCGATCTCTTCGCGCAAGCGCTCGTCTTGCGCCCGCCGAGTCGTCGAGTTGACTACGCGCGTCAAGAGCCGCCGGAGAGATTTCATGGCAAATCTTCCGCTTTCACGTCGAAAAATCGGCCGATGATCGCGGATGTCTGTTCCCAACCCTGGGTCTCGACCTGCAACTGCTTGCGTCCTTCCCGTGTCAGCCGATAGAAGCGGGCCCGGCGATTATTTTCGGAGGCGCCCCATTCGGATGCGATCGCACCCTCTTGCTCAAGCTTCAAGAGCACGGGATACAACGTTCCTTGATTCACGGCCAGCAGATCCCCGCTGATCTGCTCGATGCGCCGCGCGATTCCATAACCATGCAGAGGCCCCAGGACATCGAGGGTCTTGAGGACCATCAACGCCAAGGTGCCCTGGAGGACGTCGGTTTTTTGTTTCATAGCACCTATGTGTCCGTGTTGGTTCCCAACAGGGAGGATGCCATGCTTCCTTTGGGAAAGCAACAGGTGAGATTCGACGTTACTTGGCGCCTAGGTGCAGGGCGGTCTTGTGCTTGGGTTGGTAGAGGCCGACTTCCGCGCCGCTGGGGAGTCGGAGTTTCGTGATCGAGCCCCACCGCTCGTGGTGCACGGCTGAACACGCTACGCCTTTTTTCGCGAGCGCCGCCATTTCTGCTTGCAGATCGTCGCACATGAAGTAGAGCTCGTGACGGCCGCTGTCGTCAGCGGGATGAAATGCAGCTTCCGCAGCGGGCATGCCGAAAATGAGCCAGCCGTGGCCAGCATCCACCGAGGGGAATCCGAGAACATCGCGGAAGAAGGCGCGGTCAGCATCGGCGTCTTTGCTGTAGACGATGATATGAGCCCCAGAAATCATGACATCCTCCAGGGGACCGATTTTCCGGCGTATCTTAGCAGCATCTTCTGTGCTTGATGTCCGTTGTGAAATAAGGGTCCGGCTGAGCGCGGAATGGCGGGAACGCGAGGCGGCTTCCATGTGAACAATTTGCCACGGCGTGGCGATGAGTTTGGATGGATACATCGCGGGGCCGAACGGCGAAGCGGACTGGAAAACCCTTACATTCACAAGAAGACCGGGATTGTCAGGCTGACGTACGCGGTGAAATAACGTCCTAAACCGCTCGCGGAGCCTGGGAGCGGCCTTTCCATTGGGCGCCGCGGTTGAGCCAGTAACGTAGCGCGGAGAGCCATGTGGCGTAGGCGTAGAAGACGGCGGAGAGCGGGAGCAGCGGCGCCCAAAGTGGTGAGAGGCGATAGAAGCGGACGGTCGGAAGAAGTAGCAACGTCATGAGCAGCCAGGAGGCCAGCGCCAGAATGCGTGCCGCGTGGTTGTGCGCGAAGAGAAACGCGATTGGCGCCAGGTATGTCAGAAACATTCCTACCAGAGTGCCCAGCAGCAATAGCTTCGAATAGCCAAGCTGCGTGAAGGCGGTGCGGGCGATCATGTCGCGGATTTCGCCGAACGTGACGTAGGCGCGGAGGCTGCGGCTTGTTCTGGTGAGGCTCATCCAGATTTTGCCGCCGCTCCGCTTTACGGCGCGGGCCAGGACGCAGTCGTCGATCACTTCGCCGCGGATCGCGGCCAGGCCACCGATGCGGTCGAGGGCTTCGCGGCGAAGGAGGATGCAGCCGCCTGCGGCTCCGGCGGTGCGGGATTTTGGGTTGGCGATCCAGCGCGGCGGGTAGAGCTTCAGGAAGAAAAACAGGAAGGCGGGGATCAGGGCGCGCTCCGGCAGAGTTTCTGTATGGAGAAGGACCATTAGAGATGCGAGGTCGAGTTTGTTTTGTTCGGCGCGGGCGACGAGGCGGCGGAGGGTGTCGGGGGCGTGGACTATGTCGGCATCGGTGAACCAGAAATAGGTGGGGGCCGGCTTGTGAAATGAGCCCTCAGGGGCTAAAGCCCCATAGTCGGGGGCGCGTTTCGGCACGGCTGAAGCCGTGCCCTCCCGCAAGACCAACCCTTCCCGCAAGAGCGAACCTTCCTGAAACACCGTGCCCTCGCGTGAATGTTTTGCTAGAAGGGAGGAATTGAGCAGGCCTTCGTTAAGGGCCCAGAGCTTGCCGGTCCAGCCCGGGGGTAGTGGTGATGCGGCGTGAACGATGACGCGCGACTGCGCGCCGTTGTCTTTCGCGGACTGTTGCGCGATTTGCGGGGTTTGGTCTTCGCTGTGGTCGTCTACCACGATCACGGAAAATTCGCCTGGGTAGTCTTGCTGGACTAACGCGGCAATGGTTTGGCCGATGGTGTCGGCCTCGTTGCGGGCGGGGATGATGGCGGTTACGCGGGGCCACGTTGACGGTGAGGCGTGGATTGCTTCGTCGTCGTTGAATGGGCCCAGGCGCCAGAAGATGCCGCGCGCCAGAGTTAGATAGATCCAGATCGCCAGGGAGATTGCGGCGAGGAAGAGGGAGGTTGCGGGCACGGGTTATTTTGCAACGAATGGACAGATGGCGGTAGGTGGGAAGGGCTGGAAGGGAGAAGGAAGGACTGGTCGTCTGCGTGGTCGGTGAGCGACTATGGTGTTTGCTTGGTTGTGGTCGCCGGAGCACAGGCCCTTCGACCATCTCAGGGTAAACGAGAGTGCCTGTGCTACTTGGGCCGGTACACAACTGAGCATACGAACCAATGTTGGCAGTCTGAAATCTAGACTAACTGCTATAGTGACACTTATTCAGAGGAGGGCTATGCATACCAGGCGAGGAGTCAAGGTATGGGTGTCCCTGTTGTCCTCTCGACGCGCCACAGACGCTTCTCCTTCCTAGCCGTTGATCCCTTTCGGGGGTCGCCAATCTTCAGTTCGGGATTTCGTACGGCCCTCGATGGCCCCTTGGGGCCGCGCTCGTGAGCTCGCAAACCTCGGTTTTGGGAGCGGCGGTTCGGGGTACCCGTGCGCTGCCGTTTCGGCTGATCCCGCGCATCGAGACCTATCCGCAGGTGGTGTCCTTTGCACAAACTCTTCCAGGCCAAGCTTCGCTGCTGGTCGTTTTTGGGGCGCTCTACGCGCTGACGAACCCTGAAGCGTTGCCTCTGGTGCTGTGCTTGGCTCTGATTACGTGGATGCCATTCAAACGGCACCAACTTGTCAGCGTCTCCACCGTGGTGTTTGCCGTGTTGGTTCCATGGACGCAGCTTTCGCAACCGGTGTACAACGCATTTCTGATCTTTGCGGTGGTCGCCATAGCAGGGGTTCTGATTTGGAGCGCTACAGCGCGGCCCTGGTCCTGGTATGGTCGGCGGCCAGCCACGGTCCTGCTGGTGGGGTTCACAGTGTGGATTGTGGCCATTTCCACGATTCCCTGGAACGTCTTCCGCCTTGCCCCGATCTGGGATTTCACCATTATCTTCGGCAGCTACATTTGGTTCGTCGCGTATGTGTTGGTGGACCGGCAGGCCGCGCCGGTAACCCAGTTCGGTTTGGAGATCGGGTCGCTGCGCCCATTTTGGGGTGCGCTCTACACGCCATTTCCGAACGGCACCGCGTACCTGCGCCGCATCGAGGCGAAGAATGCGGAGGAACTGGCGGTCACGCAACTCAAAGGGCTGAAGCTGCTGAGCTGGGCAACGTTGATCTCGCTGTTCTCGCGAGTGTGGGTGAACTGCTTTCACGGATATTTGAGGATTCCGTACTTCGCCACGACGCTTTCCATGAGCGCGCACCACGCGGCGGCGCCGTGGTTTGTGTGCTGGGCCAGCCTGATTCTTCACTTTTTGGAAAACGTGATGGCCGGCGCGATTCTGGGTCATCGCATTATCGCGTGTTGCCGGATGGCGGGATTCGACGCGCTGCGGAACATGTATCGGCCGCTGTCGTCGGTGACCGTGGCGGAGTTTTTCAACCGCTACTATTTTTATTACAAGGAACTCCTGGTTACGTTCTTTTTCTTTCCGGTTTTTCTGGGACAATCGCCGCGATTCCCGAAACTCAGGCTGGCCATTTCGATCTTTGCCGCTGCTTGCTTCGGGAACGTATTTTTTCACTTCATCCGCAACCTGCTGTACATCCACGACTTCGGTTTATGGACAGCGCTCAAGACGTTTCAGGTATTTTTCTTCTACACCGTAGTTCTGGCCACTGCCATTACCGTATCGCGGTTACGCAAGCGAAAACCTCTTCCAGCGGGTTTCTTTCGCGGAACCCTTTGCCCGGCGTTCTCCGTGTGTTTCTTCTACTGCCTGCTCAGCATCTTCGCTGAAACCAATCGCCAGTATCCGCTGGTGGAGCATCTCCGGTTCCTTGGACATTTGTTCTTTCTCAATTAATTGAGGTCTGTATGGATTCCAAAGGCGCGATTCGAAAATATCTGGCGGCGCTGCTCGTGCAAAAAGGGGATCCTCGCGCGTTCGATGATGACACCCCGCTGCTGCTGGGCGGCCGGCTCGATTCCATTGATACGGTCGAGATTATTCTTTTCCTCGAAAACGAGTTTCACATTCAGATCGCCAAGGATGGATTTCAACGAACGCAGCTCGACACAGTCAATTCGATTGATGCGCTGGTCCGCGCGTCTCGGCCCGCTGCTGATTAGCACAATGTCGGAGTTCATCGGATCCGCTAGCGTAAGTCCGGGCGCGGCGTTCTTGACAACGTAGCGGCTGTCTATTCCTGGTAGTGACTACTCTCTGACTTCGCTCTACTTTCGCCACATTAAATATGTAAGTCGTTTCACCGCATCCTTTCGAATCTCGGCGCAAGCACTGCACACCGAGAGAGGGCTGAGTTCATGAGGGCCGACCGCTGGTCAAAGGTTATCGTCCCAATTTGAGACAGTACGTCGGTTCCGGCGAAATGAGCCCGCAGTCCCATTGGGAGCCAACTATGGTACCGCTACTCTTGTGGAGGCCGAGAGGCCTCGAATTCATCTGGTTCGGCGGCCGAGCGGCGGCGGGTTGTGGAGGCTCAGGGAGTGGTTGGGGGAAATTTGAGGAATATATCTACGTTAGCTGAAATCATACCTCTGCGGCATTCCGACGCTTGGCTGAAGGCGGAGTTGGCCGAAGCTCCCGATTCCATCCGCACATCGGAACTTATCTCTGCGCTGTCTTACGCGCTGGACTTGACCGAAGGGCGCTCGATGGGACACTCGGTGCGGAGCTGCGTGATCGGGATGCGACTAGCGCAGCGCATCGGGATGACACTGGAAGAGCAAGCGGACCTCTATTACACGCTACTGTTGAAAGACGCAGGGTGCAGCAGCAATTCCAGCCGCTTGTTTCACATCCTGAACGCCGACGAGATTCGCGCCAAGCGGGACGTCAAGACGACGGATTGGACGAAGATGGGATTTGAGAGCTTGCAGTTCGCGGTCACGCACGTGGCCACGAATTCACCCCTGCCACAGCGGATATGGAAGCTGCTGCAAGTGGCGGCTACGCAGCAGCAGGATTCCCGCGAACTGGTGAAAATACGGTGCGAGCGCGGCTCTTTCATCGCCAAGAAATTGGGATTCTCCGATGCGGTCGCCGCGGGCATTCACAGCCTGGACGAACATTGGAACGGCGGAGGTTATCCGAACCATCTTCGCGAGCAGGAAATTCCGATTTTCTCGAGGATTGCGAATCTTTCGCAAACTTTGGAAGTGTTTCTAGCCGCACGAGGGCCCTATGCCGCAATCCATGCGGTGCAGGAGCGTAGCGGCAGGTGGTTTGATCCGGAACTCGTTAAAGCCGCGGAGTCGCTGTGTGCGGAAGAAAGCCTGTGGGAAGGGCTGGAATCCAAACAGCTTCTGCAGGACGTCCTGACGCTAGAGCCGGAGCAACGGCGGTTGATCGCGGACGAAGCCACGATCGACAGCATATGCCTGGCGTTCGCTGACATCATCGACGCCAAGTCTCCCTTCACGTACAAACATTCCAACGGCGTCGCGGCAGCCGCGCTGGATATCGCCGGGCATTTCGGCATGAGTGAGGCGGACAAGAGGCAGTTGTGGCGCGCGGCACTGCTGCACGACATCGGCAAACTGAGCGTCTCGAACGACATTCTGGAAAAGCCGGGAAAGCTCACGAACGAGGAATGGCAGGTCGTTCGGGATCACCCGTACTACACGCTGCAAATCCTCAAGAGGATTCCCGCGTTCAAGTCTTTCAGCAGCGATGCGGCAGCGCACCACGAACGGCTGGATGGCTCGGGATATTGGCGCAACCTGGCCGGAGAACAACTCTCTTTGCGGGCGCGTATCTTGTCGGTGGCAGACGTCTTCGATGCGCTGCGGGCGAAGCGGCCGTATCGCGACGCGCTGCCGCTGGAGAAGGTTTTCAGCATCATGCGCGAAGACTCCCCGCGAGCGCTTGATTTGCCATGCCTTGAGGCGCTGATTTCGTCGGCCTATGGTCACAGTTTGATCCAGGGAGAAAAAGATATTCCGGGCCGGTTAAAATAAGAATCCGCTATAAGAAAGGTGAGCAAAATGAGGTTTCGTCCCCGTCTCGTTCTGTGGTTGTCTGTGTTGCTGCTTTCCGCGTCCTGCGTTCGTGGACAAGATTTCTTCTCGAATACTTCGGGCGCTCGCTCCACCGCGCTTGCCGGAACCTACGTCATTTCGTCGTCGGACGTATTGGGCGCATTGTCCGCGAACCCGGCGGGCCTTACCGTTCTCCGAGGGCATGAGCTGAACCTGGAGGCGGACGCCGATTTCGCGCGCGGGTCGTTCTCCGATACCGTGAATACAGACGCACCGCTGCAGACGTCTCCCGGCGTGATTCCCTACGGCGCTTTTGGAATGCCGATCGGCCATTCGCGGTTCAGCTTTGGCGTCGGGGTGCTTCCGGAAATGGCATCGGTTGCGAATTGGCGGTATGTGGATGCGCCCGGGGTGGCCGGCGCCTCGTACGGCTTGCAACAGCAGAAATCGGCCATTGTCAACGCGCGGGCTGTAGCCGGCGTTGGATTCACGGTGTCGTCGAGACTCTCGATCGGCGCGACGCTGGGCGCGAATTACAACCAGAATACGATGGACGCGCCTTACATATTCCAGAGCCAGCCGGTCCTCGCAGGTCTGAAGACGCTTCTCAGCATGCACACCGAAGGCGTCGGATGGAATGCCGGGGCAGGCGTGCTCTTCCGCGCCACCAACAAGGTGCATATCGGCGCAGCATGGAAATCACGCACCGTGATCGACACGACCGGGCACGCCACGGGTGACGTTGGCGCGCAATTCGCAGCGCTGGGCGTGAACGCGCCTTCGCAGTTTGCATACACCGCCCAGGTGCAGAACGTTCTGCCGCAATCGGTGCTCGCCAACATTGCATGGCAGGCCACTCACCGCTGGGTTTTCGCGTTCCAGACGGATTGGACGAATTGGAGCGATGCGTTCGTCAGGCTGCCGGTTACGCTGACGAACGGAACGAATGCCACGATTAACAGCCTGGTGGGATCGGATTCGCTGCAGGATTCTGTTCCGCTGCACTGGAAGGACCAGTACGGATTCCATGTGGGCGCGGAACGCAGCTTGACGGAAAGCACCGTTGTGCGGTTTGGCTACGCGTATGCCAACGATCCGGTGCCGAGTGCGACGCTCACGCCACTTACGGCCGCGATCATGTCCAATCAGTTGTCGACAGGTTTTGCCTACCAGCCTGGCAAGTCGAAATGGGAAATTGCGTACACCTTTGACCCGACTGCCCAAGCGCATGTTGGACAAAGCTCGCTATTGTCCGGCGAATACGACAACAGCACGGTCCACGTTGGCACGCAATCGCTGGTGGTGGGTTATTCGCTGAGATTCTAGCGTGGGAGATTCGCTCTTGGAAAAGAGCGACAACTGCCTACCGGTTGCCTAGATGGGGCGCAGCGGTGCTGCGCCCCTACAAGGACTTTGGTCGCCCTTCTTGGTCAGATAGCTTGAGGATCTCGCCTAGCCTTTGTTGTGCTTGAAGTATTCGACTTGTTTTAGTCTTTTTTTCGGCTTCCTTTTTCGTTTTGTAAGGCCCGCCCAGATTCTTTCCCTTTTTCTCTGAAACTACTTTGTAACCGCCGCTTACCTTCTTGATCATGGATCACGTCCCAGGGCAACGTATTCACGCCGAATGCAGCGGCGCGTTCCGACGGAAGTCATTGTTGCTCCGGTGGAGTGTGGAGGAAATACCGAGTTCTACTGAAGCGGCCTGAGTTGCGAATAAAGAGCGGGACGGATCCGCGCTCCCATGTCTTTTGTTTTTGCGTCCTTGTGAAAGCCGCAAATTGAATACGATGAAACGATGGACTAAAGTACGGCAGGTATGACGACCGCAGACGGCAGAAAACTAAAAATGAAATCGCCCATCCAGGAACACTACAGCGAGGAGTTCTCGGAACGTGAGCGGCTGGAAAAATATGCGCAATTGGAATTTTTTCGCACGAAAGAAATCATCTCGCGCCACCTTCCAAAGAATCGGACAGTGATCCTCGATATCGGTGGCGGGCCGGGCCACTACGCAATGTGGCTCGCGAAGCGAGGGCATTCGGTGCACCTGGTGGATCCGGTTCCGCTGCACGTGCGGCAGGCCGAGGAAGCCTTTCGCTCCGCTGGACGAAAACTGACGGCGAACGCAGCGGTTGGCGATGCGCGAGATCTGCGATATGAGGATGAAACGGCGAGCGCTGTGCTGCTGCTGGGGCCGCTCTATCACCTGGTGAAGCGGGCCGACCGCGTAAAAGCTCTGTCGGAGGCGTGGCGCACTCTGAAGCCTGGTGGATGGCTATTTGCGGCTGTAATTTCGCGATTCGCGTCCGCGTTTGACGGATTGTTCCGCAACTTCGCGGAGGATCCGGCATTCTTCCGAATCCTTCAGCAGGACTTACGAAACGGGCAGCACCGGAATCCGACGAAGAACCCTCACTATTTCACGACGGCGTTTTTTCATCATCCCGACGAGCTGCGAAACGAAGTGGAAGCCGCGGGTTTTGCAAGGCCGCGGCTCTATGGTCTGGAAGGGCCGGGATGGCTGATGCCAAACTTTGGGGACGTTTGGCGCGACCGCAAGTCGCGTGGAAGGCTGCTCACCATCGTGCGGTCCATGGAGAGCGACACAGCCCTGATCGGACAGAGCGCGCACATCCTGGCGGTTGCGCGGAAGCGGTAGCCAATTGCACCGTTTTTTAGTGCCATTTACAAATGGCATTTGGCACACTGAAATGGTACGATGACTCTATGAAACTCACTATCGACCGAGCTGGCAGAATCGTGCTTCCCAAGCCGCTGCGCGACGAACTGCAGTTGGCGCCTGGGGATTCACTCGAAATTGACAGCTCCGGTGAAGAAATCAGGCTGCGCCCGGTGCGGGGTACCGGGCCGTTACGGAAGAAACGAGGTGTTTGGGTTTTCCGAGCCGGCGAAGCGTTGACGGCGAGCACCGTGGAAAAGACCATGCGCGAAGTCCGAGACGAGCGTGAAGAGAGGAACCGGGGAACGCGGAAATGAGAGTTTTTGCCGTCCACGGAAACCCTTCATGAGAGTGTTTTTCGACACATCTGTATTGATACCGGCGTTTCTCGAGGATCACGAACATCACGAAGCCAGCCTGAACGCGTTTCTAAAGACCGATAAGAGCCAGGGAGCTTGCGCAGCCCACACTCTGGCGGAATTCTATGCGATCGTAACTCGCCTTCCGGGGCCCCATCGGCTGAGTGCAGATCAGGCTCTTCTTCTGATAGAGGAAATCTATCAGCGCCTCACAATTGTCGCGCTGACGGCGGAAGAATATTTCGCCGCGCTGCGGTCGGCCGCGCCCACAGGAATTGTAGGAGGCACAATTTATGATGTGCTGCTTGGGCGTTGCGCCCTGAAGGCCAAGGCGGAGACGATTTACACATGGAATGTGCGACACTTCCAACGGTTTGGGCGAGATCTAGCTGAGCGAATCCGAACTCCCTGAGATCGAGGCGCGCTAATTCTGCTGTAATGCGAACAGCCGAGCGCGACGCCGGTGAAGACTAGCGCGAGAGGCGGCGGTCGATCAAATAGCCGGCGAGGGCGAAGATCGAGAAGTAGAGCAGGGCGTTGACGCCGATGGCGACCCGCAGGAATCCGCCGAACGTGGAGCCGAGCGACTCGTGTCTTCCGGGAGTGAACATTTCCGCGATTTTCAGACCGGGTGAAACAACCGCGAGCACCGGCACGGGCAAGGCCGGTTCGTTCTGCACTGCGAAAGCCAGGGCCAGAAAGCCGAGCGCGGCCCCGAAAATCGCAGGCAGGAGTACGCACAAGATTACACGCCTCAGCATCGAGCCCGATTCTAGCAAATTACGACGGCGGACCGATTTTCCGGTTTTGGCATGGTTCTTTGCTAGGCCTTGCCTGCGGGCGTCGCCGAGTCCGAGTGGTTTCCTCCTGCTTTCGGATGGCAACCGAGATAATACGGCGCGCTGAGCGTAAAGATGCGTTCGTTTCCTCGCACGAGCAGCATCCATTCCAGCAAGCGTCCGCGCTGGTTGTGGAGGAAGTATTCATACCAGCGGTCTTCCACCAGCTCGGGAATAACCACGACGATGCGGCGGTCCGGGTGTTTCTCCGACAATTCCAGTATGTACTGGACAAGGGGGATGATCACGAACCGATACGGCGAGGGAAGCATCACCAGCTCTGGGTGCCGATCACCGCACGCCCGAAACGGCTCAAGCACGTAGCGTTCCCAGTCTTCCCGGAGCAGTTCCGAGTGCTCTTCCGGGTCCACATGGATCGCAATGACTTCCGGCGTAAGCCGGGAGGCCAGTTCCAGGCCCTGCTTGGTGATACGGCTCCAGCGGTCGATGGGGACGACGACGATCGGCGGCGCTAGCTGGCTGCCAGGCTCTACCGGAATCGTGGAGCGTGTGCTCATCGATACCGAGTGGTAGTGGCGCCGCACGGCCACAAAAAAGAAAATCAACATGGGAATGAAGAGCATGGTGATCCAGGCGCCTTCGACAAATTTGGCGACTAGAACCACCAGGACGGTGATACCCGTCACGGTACCGCCAAGTCCGTTGACCATCGCGCTCTTCAACCAATGCGGGCCGCGCTTTTTTCTCCAGTGCACGACCATGCCCCACTGAGAAAGCGTAAACGCAAGAAATGCGCCAACGGCATACAGCGGAATCAACCTGTCGGTGACGCCTCCGAATAGGATAAGCAGAGCGCCCGTCAGCACGGCCAGAACCAGAATTCCGTAGGTGTAAACCAGGCGGCGCCCGCGGAAACCAAAAACATGCGGCAGATAATTGTTCTGCGCGATGGCGCGGCAAAGTCTTGGAAAGTCAGCGAACGCAGTGTTCGCGGACAGCGAAAGCACCAGGAGGATCGAGCCGATCGTCAAATAATAGAAGATGCCCCTGCCGAAAACTGCGGCGATCAACATGGAGAGGATGCTCTGGTACCCGGGCTGACCGGGATCGGTGGCAACGATGCCGTAAACTTTCACGAGATAGGAAATTCCCGCGAGAAGCACGGCCAGGATAAAGATGATCACCGTGAGGGTGCGCTGCGCGTTTTTTACACCGGGCTCGCGAAAGGCCCTGACGCCGTTGCTCACCGCCTCCACGCCGGTGAGCGCGGTGCAGCCGCTGGCGAACACTTTCAGGAGCAACCAGTAGCTGACGGCTGCGGTAACGGGAGGCGGGGCGGGCAGCGGAGTCAGCGGATGCGGATGGCCGCCGCTGAGAACCATATGCAGCAAGCCTCCCGCGATAGTGATGAACAGGGTGCCGACAAAAAGATACGTCGGCAGCATAAAGGCGAAGCCGGCCTCGCGGAGGCCGCGCAGGTTCATCAGCGCAATGAGGACCAGGATGCCGACACACAAACTAACGGTGTACGGCTGCAAGCTCGGAACCGCGGAAACCAAGGCTCCCACGCCCGCGGAGATTCCCACGGCAGCGGTGAGGATGTAGTCGGTCAGCAACGCTGCGGCCGCCAGCAGACCGGGGAAGGGTCCGAGGTTGAACCGCGCGACGGTGTAGGATCCACCCCCCGTGGGGTACGCGGCGATCGTCTGCCGATACGAAAAATAGACGATAACCAGCAGAATGATAATCGCGGTGCTGATCGGGAGGATGTACTGCAAACCCAGGAGACCCAGGGGGATGAGCAAGCTGAGGGCGGCTTCCGGGCCGTACGCGGCGGAGCTGAGCGCGTCCAAACCGAAAATGGGGATGCCCCGGCTGGGACCGACCTGTTCGGCGCGTTCGTCTGAGGTGGCGAGCGGCTTTCCGACAAGGAGATCAAGAATATTCATAAGGAATGCGATCCATGGACAGCGAAATTGGAGAGACCATTTGTAACGAGTAGAACTGCAAAGTCAACCACATTGCTGCTTCTTGAGGGGTACGATGGTGGAGAATACTGTTCGGGCTTATTTCGTGACGACAAATAGTATCTTGCGGCGGTGCGAGTAACCTGCCGTTCACAGCTTTGTTATACCGTTGTAAAGTTCCTGAGGAATGTTGGATGAATCGGCGCCACTCTCTGGTTAGTCTGTGCTCGTTCTGTTTAGCGATCGTCTGCGCGCTGTTGGTATGCACTTCGGCCGCTACAGCTGCGCCTGCCCCAGATCAGAAGTCGCGACCCGCGGTTATTCTTATCTCGATCGACGGCCTCAAGCCTGAATATGTGCTGGACGCCGAAGTTCACGGGCTGAAAATTCCCAACCTGCGACGTTTTCTCCGCGAAGGCAGTTACTCTACGGGCGTGCACGGCGTAGTTCCCACGGTAACCTATCCGAGCCACACGACGTTGCTCACGGGAGTGGCTCCTGCCACGCACGGCATCTACGCCAACAACACCTTCGACCCGCTGCGCAAGAACTACGGTGGATGGTATTGGTACGCGGAAGACATCAAGGTGCCGACGCTGTGGGACGCTGCTGCGGCTGCCGGCCTGGTCACCGCAAACGTGCACTGGCCGGTTAGCGTTGCCGAGCCGCACATCAAATGGAATCTGCCGCAGTATTGGCGCGCCGGCACGCCGGACGATCGCAAGCTCCTCCGCGTGCTCGCAACGCCCGGTTTGCTCGACGCGCTCGAAAAAGATCTTGGCCCGTACG
>Ga0187855_10001879_pt1 | contig 16142 bp, 17 predicted proteins | sample June2016WEW_8_10_2_FD_132969 | JGI IMG/M metagenome (GOLD analysis project Ga0187855, IMG submission 132969) | Peatland microbial communities from SPRUCE experiment site at the Marcell Experimental Forest, Minnesota, USA - June2016WEW_8_10 | ecosystem: Environmental > Terrestrial > Soil >...
ACCCACCGCCTCTCGGTTTCGCAGCTCATGGGGCCGGTGGGCATTGCGCGTGCGGCAGGCGAAGCCGCGGAGATGAATGGTTACTTCCCCAAGTTCGGATTGGCCGCCGAGATCAGCCTGCAACTGGGCATTCTGAACCTGCTTCCCTTCCCGATTCTCGACGGGGGAATGATTCTGCTGCTCCTGATCGAAAGCGCCCTGCGGCACGACATCAGCCTGGTCATCAAGGAGCGCATTTACCAGGCCGCATTTGTCGTGCTCACTGCCTTCTTCGTCTTCGTGCTCTTCAACGACGTGAGCAAGCTGGGGTTGTTCTCGCACTTCAAGCCGTAAAGAGCAGGGATCAGGTCTCAGGGTTCAGAAGTCATCTGCGCGGCCGCACAGACTCGTACTCCCTGACCCCTGACACCTGAAACCTGATCCCTGGAGTTCCCATGCCAGTTACCACCGAAGTGCGCGTGCGCTATGCCGAGACCGACCAGATGGGCATCGTGTACTACGCCAACTACCTGGTCTGGTTTGAGCTGGGCCGCGTCGAATTGCTGCGCTCTCTCGGCCTCGCCTACAGCCAGCTCGAAAAAGAGCACGAGTGCATTCTGCCGGTGGTTGAAGCAGTTTGCCGGTACCGCTCGCCCGCGCGCTACGACGACGAGATCGTGATCGAAACGCGGCCCGCGATGTTGCGCGGATCGGTGATCAAGTTTGCATATCAGATTTACAGAAAACTCGACCAAAAGGAAAAACAACGCGAGTTGCTGGCCGAGGGCGAAACGGTGCACGTGGTGTGCGACGACCTGTTGCAGCGCAAGCCGCTACCGCCAAAGTATGCCGAGGCGATTCGCGAGTTGATGAACGGGGACTAGCGACTGTGCTGTCTCAAAAGTTCGCGACAGAATTGACCTGTCATCCTGAGCTATAAAAATAGGCTGTCATCCTGAGCAATAAACCGCGGCTGTCATCCTGAGCGGCGTTTGGCCCGAACTCGGGCCAAACAGAGTCGAAGGACCTGCATTTTCGGGGATTCGACTCATGCTAGGAACGGATGGGATACCACCTCGCCTGCTAATTCAAGAACCCGCCAAGGAATGCGCCTGTCATCCTGAGTAGCCATGGACCTTTGGGTCCAGCAAAAAGAATGAAATGCAATTGCCCCGACGCGCCCGCTCCCGGAGGGAGCGAAATGGTCGCGCCCGGATCCGGCTCACTTGAGGACCACAGCAATCGCAAACCCGTCTAGCCCCTTGACGCCGACTGTTTGCAGCGCCGTCGCCGCGAGCCGCGGATGGCGCGCCATCGTCCGCAGCACTCTTCGCGTCCCCACGATGTCCGGTTCGGTGCTCTTGGCCCGGATCACGGTCCCGTGGCGCGCGACGTTGTCCACAACAATCACCGTTCCCGGCCGCGAGAGCTTGACCGCCCACTCGAGATAGGCCGCGTTGTTCTCCTTGTCAGCATCGATGAAGATGAAGTCGAAGGGGCCGGATTTTTTCAACCCCGGCAGGGTGTCGAGCGCGGCGCCGACGCGCAGGTCGACGCGACGCAACACTCCGGCGCGTCGCAGATTGGCGCGCGCAACTTCGGCATGGAGCGGCTCATATTCCAGCGTCACAATGCGGCCGCCCTTGGGGAGCGAGCGGGCCATGCAGATTGTCGAGTAGCCTCCGAGGGTGCCGATCTCAAGTACGCGCCTGGCCTGCGTAATCTGAACGAGCAATTGAAGAAATTTTCCCTGAAGCGGCGAGACGTCGATTGCGGGCAGGCGAGCCTTCCGGTTGGCTCGGATTGTGGCGTCGAGCGCAGCGTCAGACGGCGCAAGCAGTCCGGCGAAGTACTTGTCGACCGCGGACCAGAGCGATTGGGAGTCTTCTTTCATTGGGAATGTCCAGCTTGTAGCTTGTGGCTACCGGCTGCAGGCGGCTCACTTCTCCCGGGCTACCACAAAATCAGGCACCCAGAGGAGCGCGCGCTTGAAGTCGCAGTCGGGAAAGGGAAACAGGGCCTGGCGTGACTGCTCGGCATAGCGGTCGGCCGCGGCCATGGCGTACTCGACCGAGCCATTGCGCACCAGGATCTCGCGAATCTGCTGACGGCTCACGTTCTCAAAGCTGCGGTCGTCGAGAACTCGGCGAATGGCCTTGCGGTCGGCGGCGGTGCCGTGGTCCGCGGAATGAATCACGGCCAGCGTCGCCTTGCCTTCGCGCAGGTCGCTGGCCACCGGCTTGCCGAGAACCTCTTCGGTGGCCGTCAGGTCGAGCACATCGTCGACGATCTGAAAGGCCAAGCCCACGGCGCGGCCGTATGCGGCGAGGCTCAACTCGTCGGCTTCTGTTGCCTGGGCGAGCACCGCGCCCAGGCGCATAGAAATGGAAAAGAGGCACGCAGTTTTGCGAAAAATGAGGTCGTAGTACTCAGCCTCGGAGGCCATCTTGCCGAGCTTCTGAATTTGCAGGAGCTCGCCCTCGACCATCTGCTGCGTGAGGCCGATCAGCAGATCGAGCACGCGCAAGCTACGCTCTTCGAGCGCGACCTTGAAAGCCTGCATGTAGAGCCAATCGCCAGCCAGCACGCATTTCTCGTTGCCCCAGGTAGTGTTGGCCGAGGGGCGACCGCGGCGCACGTTGGCGCCGTCGATAATGTCGTCGTGCACTAGTGTCGCGGTGTGGAGCATCTCCACGACCGCGCCCAGGCGGATGCCACCTTGCTCCGAGTAGCCCAGCAGGTGAGCCGAGAGCAGCAGCAGCGACGGACGAATGCGCTTGCCGCCGCCTTCGCGCAGGTATTCGGCGATTTCGGTGATGGTGCTGACGCTGGAGGCAGCATCGCGGCCGAGCTCCTGTTCCACCGCGACGAGGTCTTCTCGCAACAACTCGAAGACCTCCTTGGCCGTGGCTATCGTCAGGGTGCTCAAAGTTCTCCGATTTTATAGTATTCGCCGGGGGAAAAGCGATTGTGAGCGGCGCGGACCCGGACCAGGGACCCTAAAGCGTCCGATAGTTGGTGAACTGCAGTTCCAGGCCCATCTCCCTGGCTCGCAACATGGCGATAATCTCTTGCAGGGTATCGCGATCTTTACTTGAGATTCGCACTGTGTCGCCCTGGATGCTGGCCTGCACCTTCTTTTTCGAGTCTTTGATGAGGCGCACAATTTCCTTGGCCTTCTCCACCGGAATGCCCTGCTGCAGGCTGATCTTCTGGCGCACGCTTTGGCCCGCGGCAGGCTCGACTTTGCCGTAGGTCAGGTTCTTGAGCGAAACGCCGCGCTTGACCAGCTTCTGAGCCAGAATATCTTTTACCGCCTCCAGCTTGTATTCGTTGGCCGAAGCGAGCTGAATCGCATCGTTGCCCTCGAGATTGACCTCCGAGTGCGTGTCTTTGAGGTCGAAGCGCTGGCGGATTTCCTTCAGAGCCTGGTCGATGGCGTTGCGAACCTCCTGGATATCCACCTTGCTGACGATATCGAACGAATTGTCCTGAGCCATGTTCTTGTCCTTCTCGCGCGGCTGGAGAGCGCAATATCAGTTTCCCACGTCCGGCAGTTGAAACAGTCGATGGAAGTTTTTGGTCGTCGCGGTGGCGATTTCGGCCGGGTCCTTGCCCATCGCCTGAGCCAGCACCTGCGCCGTGCGCACCACAAAGGCGGGCTCATTCCTTTTGCCGCGATCGGGGGCCGGCGCCAGCCATGGAGCATCGGTCTCGACCAGGATGCCGTCCAGCGGCATGCGTGCGGCCACATCGCGCAGCGGCTGCGCTTTGGGATAGGTGAGATTGCCGGCAAAGGACACGAGGAAACCCAGTTCGAGCGAACGCCGCGCCTGCTCCCATCCGCCGCCGAAGCAGTGCATGATGCCGCCCATGCCCGTTCTCGCCCAGCTCTCCTCCAAAACCAGAAAAAGATCGTTCCAGGCATCTTCGGATTCATTCGTCCCGCGGCAGTGGATCAAAATCGGACGCTTGCGTGCAGCGGCGATCTCGAGCTGGCGGACCAGACTTTTGCGCTGCACGTCGCGCGGCGCGCCCTCGTGATAGTAGTCCAGGCCGATCTCGCCGCACGCGATCACTTCGGGCTCGGCAAGCAGCGCGTCGAGTTTGGCGAAAGCTGCGTCATCCGCTTCCACCGTGCTGTGGGGATAGATGCCGGCGCTCGCGTAGAGGCGCGGAAGCCCGCGCCGGCCGTTGAATTCACGGCATAGGTCGAGCGCCTGATGCATCTCCGACGGACCTTCGCCAATGCCGATGGAGAGCACCGCACGCACCCCCGCTTCCAACGCCCGCTTGAGCATGGCTTCGCGGTCATCGGCGTAACGTGGGCTGTCGAGATGGGCATGCGAGTCGACCAGCAAAGGGACCTCAGTCAACGCGTGGAATCCGGCGCAACAGCATCAGTTTAGAGCAATCCAGCGACGGCCGATCCTTTGCGCACCTTCGCGTCGCCAGACCCGCTTCAACTACTATCGGACCATCGCATGCCGCAAAAACCCAAGCTTGGCCAGAACCTTCTCGTCGACGCGCAAGCGGCCCACAAGATTGTCGCGGCGCTGGGTGACGTGACCGGTCACACTGTGGCGGAGATTGGCCCCGGCCGCGGCGCCATCACCGGCATTCTCGCGGGACGAGCCGGCCGTGTGCTCGCCATCGAGTTGGATCATGCCTTCGCGCAAGACCTGCGTATGCGGTTCGCGCCCGATCGCGTTGCCGTCGTCGAACAGGATGTACTCTCCTTCCACTTTGCCGCGGCAGCTGCCGAGGCGGGGGAGCGGCTGCGCGTGATCGGCAACCTGCCCTACTACATCACGTCGCCGATTCTGCTCAAACTCGCCGCCAGCCATACGGCGCTCGAGTTGGCGATCCTGATGGTGCAGCGTGAGGTCGCCGATCGCGTGACCGCCCAGCCGGGCTCGCGCGACTACGGCCTGCTCAGCGCCACAGTGCAGTTGTACGGTCCGGTGGAGCAGCTCTTCACTCTGCCCCCATCGGCATTCTCGCCCGCTCCCAAGGTCCACTCCACGGTCTTTCGCTGGCGTTTTGCGCCCAGGTTCGCCGAACTCGGCATTCAGCTGGGTATTGACGAGCCCGGTTTTCTGCGCTTCCTGCGGCAGGCCTTTGCGCAAAAGCGCAAGACCCTGGCCAACAACCTGCGCGCCGCCGGCCTTTCTCCCGCTGTTGCGGCGTCGGCTCTCGCCCAGGCAGGAATCAATGGCAAAGCGCGTGCCGAGGCCCTGCCGTTGGAGACGATGGCTGCGTTGTGGCGGGGGCTGGAGGAGCAACTTCCCGTCAGTAAACAAGGCGCGTAAGCTATCAAAGAGGCTCCAATGGGCGATTGAAGCCGTGAGCCACACCGCGGAGTCTAATTTCAAGAGCGCTATGAACCCGGTTCTCCAGGCCCGCCGCAGCACATTCGACCAGACGCTGGTGAGCGCCCGCCAGACCATGATGTTCAGCGAGATTCTGAGGCTGGCCATGGACAGCTTTCGCGCCAGCAAGACCCGCTTCCTGCTCACAGCGCTTGGCATGGTCATCGGCACGGCGTCGGTCATTCTCGTGGTGACCATCGGCTTGACCGGCAAGGAGTACATCCTCGGACTGCTGCAGAAAATCGGCACCAACTCCGTCGAACTGGAATATGCAGGCGGCGGCGCCTCCGCTGCCGAACGCGTGCGCTATACCGACTTCCTGACCAGCGACGACGAAAAGGCAGTGGATCAGCAGGTTCCGGGAATTATGTATTCTTCGCCAATCCTCGAGATGCACAACCGAATCAGCTTTGGCGGCGGCATTCAAAAGGATACGGTGGTGCTCGGGGTCAGCCCGCAATACCAGAACATTCGCAACCTGATTGTGACCTCCGGGCGGTTTTTCGACGACACCGACGAATCGGCCCATATCAAGTGCGCCGATGTCACCGAGCTCTTTGCCATAGAGCGCTACGGCAGCGACGACGCTGCCGTCGGCCAGAGCTTTGAAATCCTCGGTATCCCCTTCACCATCATCGGCGTGGTGAAAGAAAGCATGGATGATTACGGCCAGTCCGAGCTCGCCGATGAGTCGGTCGTGGTTCCCTATTCCGTGGCGCGCTATTTTACGGGCACCGAGCGCGTCAACGACATCTACTTTTCTATGCAAAGCATGGACGAGGTACCCGGCGCCGCTCGCGAAATCAAGCGCGTGGTGCAGGGCCGGCACCACCCCAACTCTGTCTACAAGACACAGACACTCAAAGACCTCCTGACCACCGCGGCCGAGGTGGCCGATGCGCTCACTGCCGTCTTGGTGCTGGTGGCCACAGTCACCCTGGCCGTAGGCGGCGTGGGCATCATGAACATCATGCTCGCCAATGTCCGCTCGCGCATTCGCGAAATCGGCATTCGCAAGGCGCTGGGCGCAACCAATCGCGAGATCAAATTGCAGTTCCTCACCGAAGCTGTGCTGATCTCGCTCGCCGGCGGCGTCGTCGGCAGCCTGGTCGGACTCATGCTGCCGCTTTCCATCCGCCTCCTTTCCGGCTACGACTTCCCCGTGTCCTGGCTCTCCGTCTTGGTCGCGCTCGCCGCGGCAACGCTGGTGGGCGTCGTCTTCGGCACCGTGCCCGCCACGCGCGCCGCGCAGATGGATCCCGTGGATGCGCTGAAGTATGAGTGAGCAGGAATCGCACTTGACAGAGGCCGCCAAACCGGACCAGGAAGAACCCCGGGGGCCGAACCTCAAACTGCTCTATAGCCTGATTGCCCTGGCGCTGGCCGCGGCCATTGCCATCGCCATTCTGATCGTGCTGCCCTTCTACCGGCGCACTTCGTAACAGGGCATGAGTTTTCGGGCGGCGGAAAAAACGCCAACAGCAAAAGGTTTTGTATCAGGGCACGACGTTAGTCGGGCCGAAAACAGCGCAAAAATCAACCAGGGCTTTAGGCAGTGTTTAGTGAATCCAGACCAAGTGGTTTTGTAACAAGGGCACGGCTTCAGCCGGGCCGAAAAAGATTCGAAAATGCTCGGGCTTTAGCCCCTGAGGATGCTTTTGCGAGGGCCGGTGGGTTCAAATTGACCCGCTCGCCCCATTCCCGCCCCATTGACAAGTTTCCCTTCCCTGGGTTACTTTGCAATGTAAAGTGATTCGGCTATGAACGACCTTCACAAAGCCATCGGCGATATCAGCAGCATTCGCATGCAGCTGGCGCGCAGCACCGAGTTCCGGGGCTACGGCCCGGCAACCCTCGCCTTAACGGGACTGTTTGCCATCGCAGCCGGCGCCGCCCAGGCGCACTGGCTGCCCGATCCCGCCACCCATATCGCGGCATACCTGGGAATCTGGATTACGACCGCCCTGGTTTCGGCGTTATTGATCGGGACGCAAATGCTGGCGCGCACCCACCGCATTCACTCCGGCCTGGCCGACGAGATGATCCGTATGGCGGTCGAGCAGTTCTTGCCCTCGGCAGTGGCCGGCGCGCTTCTCACTCTAGCGATCCTGCTCTTTGTTCCCGCCGTTTTATGGATGCTGCCCGGTCTCTGGCTGGTCACGTTCAGCCTCGGGGTCTTTTCTTCATGCCGGTTTCTGCCCAGGCCCATGCTCGCGGCAGGCGCCTGGTACCTCGCCACTGGCCTCGGGTGCATCGCGCTTGCCGGCAATCGCGCGCTCTCTCCCTGGACAATGGCCGTTGCCTATGGCGTCGGCCAGCTTCTGGTAGCGGGGGTCCTGTTCTTCAACACATTGGAGTCAGAAGATGAGAGCTAAGGCGCCAGGCAGCGAGGAGCGCGGAAGCGAAGGCCGTTTTGCTTACGAGGGCCTGGATCGCGTGATTCACGAGCGCGCGCGGCTCAGCGTGCTGACCTCGCTCCTTACCAATCCCAAAGGCGTGAGCTTCGGAGATCTGAAGCAACTTTGCTCACTCACCGACGGCAACCTGAGCCGCCATCTCCAGGTGTTGGAGCGGGCCAGGATGGTCGAAATCGTCAAGGGAACTGACCGCAACCGGCCGCTGACCATCTGCCGCATTACCCCTGCAGGCCGCAAGCGCTATCTCGAATATCTCGGGACGCTCGAGCAGGTAGTGTGTGATGCGGCCAAGGGCAGCAAGCATGAAGCCGCGGCCGATTTTGTGCGCAACCTGACGCCTTCGCGAGCCTAAATTTTTTGCCGGGACACTTTGCGATGTAAAGCTGGCGGTATCCAAGGAACTTGGACGATGCAGAATCAAAGCGAAGATCGAGCCCACGTGGCCATCATCATGGACGGCAATGGCCGTTGGGCGGCGCGGCGAGGGCTGGCGCGCGCTGCCGGCCACCGCGCTGGCGTGGGCGCTGCGCGCCGCGTGGTCGAGCGCGCCCCGGCCCTCGGCATCGCCTGTCTCACCCTCTATGCCTTCTCCTCCGATAACTGGCGCCGCCCGGCGCCGGAGGTCGAGAGCATCTTCTGGCTGCTGCGCGCTTTTTTGCGGCTTGAGACACTGCGCATGATCGAGCAGGGGGTACGTCTCGAGGTCATCGGCCGCCGTGACCGCCTGCCCCGGCCGGCGCTTCGCGCCATCGAGAAAGCGGAGCGTGCAACCGCGGAGGGCGGCCGGCTGCATCTGCGTGTGGCCATCGACTACTCGTCGCGCGAGTCCATCATCCGAGCGGCTGCAGGTGCGCTTTCCGCACTTGGACCTGAAATGGCGCGCTCTACCGAGTGGCTCGGCTCGCATCTGCGGTGTGCGCTCACCGCAGAAAACGGCGAGGTCGACCTCCTCATCCGCACCGGCGGCGAGAAGCGGCTCTCGGACTTTTTGCTCTGGGAGTGCGCCTACGCCGAACTGCTCTTCACTGACCGCATGTGGCCCGACTTCGATGAGGCCGACCTCGAAGCCGCGCTCCAAGAGTTCCGCCACAGAGAGCGCAGGTTTGGCGGTTTGCCGGCTGTGGGCTCGGCCAGCGACCTGGCAGCAACAGCGTGAAAAAAATTTGCGCTGTTACTTTGCAATGCAAAGTGAGAGCAGGGTGGGAGGGAATCAAGTGAGTGATCTTTCTGTTTTGCAGACAGTGCAGGCAAAATCCAGGTCCCTGTCGATGGGATTAAAGCTCATCGTTGTGTGCGGGCTGGCGTTGCTTATGACCATCCCCGCGCTTTTTGTTTTTGCCCTCATCAACGATCGGCAAGACCGCGCCGGAGAAGTAACTAAAGACGTCAGCAAGAGTGTCGGGGGACCGCAAACCTTCCTCGGCCCGACCCTTGCGATTCCCTATGATATTCCTTCGCAATCTCCGGGAGGGGTCGCCAGGCACGACACCTACCTCGTGTTTCCCTCTCAGGCTTCGGCAGTCGTGAAGACCAGTACGGAAGAGCGGCACCGCTCTCTGTTTCGCGTTCCCGTGTTCCAGGCAGACCTTAAGCTCGATGCCACGTTCGACCTGACCGGGGTACCGGCCGCCGCCCGCCAAGGCGCGACGCTTGATTGGAACCGTGCTGAGATTGTGGTCGGCGTAAGCGATGCGCGCGGGGCAATGGCTGACGCGCTCCTGACCATCGATGGAAAGACGCAGGCGATGGTTCCGGCTGAGACGTCTCAGCGCATTTCAGTCAGCGGCGATCGAGGCCAGTCACTGAATCTCGTACTGTTCGGGGCAAGCGCTCAAGGAATCGCAAAACCGGGAGCGCACTTCAACGTGACGTCGACGTTGCGCTTTTCCGGAGCCCAGCGAATCGGTCTGCTTGCATTCGGGAAAACGACACATGTCGCGATGCAGGGCGACTGGCCCAGCCCCGGATTCGACGGAGGATTCCTGCCCATCACACGCACAGTCACTGACCACGGCTTTTCCGCCGACTGGTCGGTGCCCTTCATCGCGCGCGGCGTGCGTGCCGAGGGCCAGAGCGACATCATCACTGGGCTCGATGCGACCGCTCTTGGGGTCTCGTTCGTCGAGGTCGCGGACCCGTATCAGTCCGTCAACCGGTCGCTCAAATATGAGCCGCTATTCCTGGGACTGGTCTTCCTTTCGTATTTCATCTTTGAAGTCACCGCGGGCAAACGGGTGCACCCCGCGCAATATATTTTGGTCGGAGTCGCGCAAACCATCTTCTATCTGCTCTTGTTGTCATTGGCCGAGAGGATCGGCTTCGACTTTGGATTCCTGGTCGCCGGTGCGGCAACGGTGATCCTGCTGTCATCAAACGCCGGTTGGATCTTTGCCAGCCGCCTGCAGGGAGCGCGGGCTTTGGTCATCTTCACGCTTCTCTACGGGTTGATCTATATGCTGCTGCGTCTTGAGGACAACGCATTGCTGGTAGGCGCGATTGCCAGCTTCCTGGCGGTGGCAGCCACGATGTACTTCACTCGCTCCATCGACTGGTACGGTTCGATTCCGGCGGTAGGCACCCCGCCCCAGGGGGCCTCAACACAGCCTAGAGCGTGACTCAAACTGAGGCGATGTGAGCGCCCTCTCAAGGAGCAGCCGGCTTCTCGGCGCGTTCGATGATCAGCACCGGGATTCCATCGACAATCGGATACACGCGACCGCACGCGGCGCAAATCAGGCCCGAGTTCTCAAAGCGCAGATCGCCATGGCACGCCGGGCAGGCGATTTCGCCGATAACGGAGGGGTCGAATGGGACTGGCGCCGCCGGTTGCTTGGTCATCAGGGCTGGCGAAATTGTAATTCGAGGCTCGTGATTCGTGAACGGCGACGCGCGAGCCGCACCTTGGCTCCTGACCACGATTCAGAAACCACGGTCCCTGCTTTTCTCACTGAATCGTGGCGTCGGCCCCGACGCCGTGGTCGGGGCGGGTCCTGGGGCGGCCGGCAAAAGCCTGCTCGATGCGCGCGTTGGCGCCGGAAAGCGAGAACTGGTGGGCAACACGGATGCCGTTGTAGATGGCGACGTCGTTCGACGAGCCGTGGCCGATGATGCACACGCCGCGTACACCCAGCAACGGGGCGCCGCCGTATTCGGTGTAGTCGAGGCGGCGGCGAAAGTCGTTGAAGGCGCGGCGCGAAAGTAGCGCGCTCACCTGCGCCGTCACCGTGCGGGTGAGCGACTCGCGCAGCACGTCGCGCACGAAGCGGCCGAGCCCTTCGCTGGTCTTTAAGGCAACGTTGCCCACAAAACCGTCGCAGACAATCACGTCGGCGTTGCCATTGAAGATGTCGCGGCCTTCCACGTTGCCGATGAAGTTGATCGGCAGCGCCTTCAGCAGCGGAAACGCCTCGCGCGTAAGCTCGTTGCCCTTGGTCTCTTCCTCGCCGATGGAGAGCAGGCCGACACGCGGCTTGGCGATCTTGAGCACGCTTCGCGCGTACATCTCGCCCATCACCGCGAACTGCTCCAGATTCTGCGCTTTGCAGTCGACGTTGGCGCCCACATCGAGCAGCACGCATGGGTTCCCTTTCGATGTGGGCATGGGCGTGGCCAGTGCCGGGCGATCCACGCCGGGCAGGCCGCCCAAAACCATCTTGGCCGTGGCCATGGCGGCGCCGGTGTTGCCCGCCGTGACAAAGCCTGCGCATTTGCCTTCGCGCACCAGCTTGAGGCCGACGCGCATCGAGCTGTCGCGCTTGGAGCGGACAGCGTGGGCCGCCTTTTCGTCCATGCCAATGCGCTCAGTCGCATGGTGGATGACGATGGGCAGGTCCTCATTTTCGAGGTGCTCGTCGAGAATATCGTGCAGTTCGGGTTCGGGGCCGATCAGATGCACCCGCACGGGAAGCTCCCGGCAGGCCAGGATGGCTCCGCGAATCTCAGGCTCGGGAGCCTTGTCGGAACCAACGGCGTCGAGCGCGATGTCGGTCAGCATGGGGATCGGCAGGTTACTTCTCTTCCTTCACTTGCAGAACGGCGCGGCCCTTATAGGCGCCGCACTTGGGGCAGGCCCGGTGGGGCAGCTTCTTCTCGTGGCAGTTGGGGCACTCGGAAAGGCCCGTTGCGGTCAGGAAGTCGTGGGCACGTCGATTGGCGGTGCGGCGCGTTGAATGGCGCCTCTTCGGATTCGGCATGGTGCAATTCCTCTTTCAGCTATCAGCTTTCAGCGGAGAGCCGTCAGCTTCTGCGTCGGGAAGCGGTCAAGCACGGCTTCCTGGAAATGAAGCTGAAAGCTAAGAGCTAAAGGCTGTCTTTTCAGGACTTGATCCGGCCGCGCAACCCGGTTAGCCCCTTCCAGCGCGGATCGGCTTGTGCCTGGTCGCAGGAGCAAGGCTCTTGGTTGCGGTTGGCTCCGCAGCTGGGGCAAAGTCCCTTGCAGTCGGGCTTGCACAGCGTCCTGACCGGCAGAGACAAAAGCACCTGCTCGCGCAGCACATCTTCAAGCGACAGACTGTCTCTTTGATAATAACCGATTTCGGTCTCTGGAGCCGTGATGGAGCGCTCAGGCGAACCGCCGTCGACGCCCATAGGCCGGAAAAGCAGATCGAACTCGGCGGAGAGCGGAATCTCCACCGGCTCGAGACAGCGCGCGCAAGGCACCTCAAACCTGCCCGAATAGCGGCCCTTTAGCCGGATGTCAGGCACCACCTCCCTGGGTCCGCGGTGCTCGTGAATCACTTCGGCGCGGCCCGACGTAGCCAGCATCCCGGCCTGCTCGGCTTCTTCGCCAAAATCGATCGCCCCGGGCTTGACCTCCAGGTCGAAATCGGCCGGCTCGCGCTCCAGTTCCGCGATTTTGAATTCCATACCATGAGCTTAAAACAGAGGACAGGAAGCGGGGAATAGCGCGGGAGGAACCGGGGGGCCAGGGAACGAGGGAACAAGAGTGCAAAACGCAGTAATCATAGATCATTTGGTGGCGAGGGCGCTGGTTTGGCCGAGGGCGGCGCGGGCGTGGGCGAGTTGCGGAAGATTCTGGTCGGCAGAGGGCCACGCTTTGAGGAAGGCCTGATACTCGGTTTGCGCGAGGGCGGTGTTGCCAGCCAGCTCATCGGCGCGCCCGATGCCGTAGAGCTCGAACCCTGAGTTGGGGCGGTCTTCGAGAGCTTTCTGGAAGGCGGCTTTGGCGCCGGCGTAGTCCTTGGCGCGCAGAAGGGCTTCGGCCTCAGTCTCGGCGACGGGGCGGATGTAGAAAGGTGGCTCGTGGTAGCCGAGCTTCTTCTCAGCAAGAATTGCCTGATCGTAGAGCTTTTTTGCTTTTGTTGCGTCGCCCTTAAGGAGCTCGACTGCTGCACGCAGCTCGATGGATGCGACGCTGAGGGCTTTGACGAGCGGGCCGGAGTTTGCGTCGGGATTCATGGGGTCGGCGGCGGGAGAAGCTTGGGCCACGCTGCTGTTCCCTGCCCCGGCGGATTTCTTCTCGGCTTCGGCCTTGGCTTTTTCAGCTTCGGCTCTTACATCGGCCGCGGCTTTTTGGTCGGCGCCCTCGCGCCACAGGCCCGAGTCCATCTCACTCGAAGCGGCCTGCGCCGCGGCCAGGTCGCCCTTATCGAGTGCCTGCATGCCAAGAGCGAAGCTGCGCAGTTCGGATTGCAGGAAGCGCAGGTTGGTGGTTTTGTCGCCGCCGGCGAGCTGTGCCTGATCGAGCATGGCCAGAACAGCGGACCAGTCGCCGATGCGCAGCGCGACGGGCAGTCGACGGCTGACGCGCGAGATCTGGTCGCGTGCGCTCCAGATGTAGAGCGACGCGGAGAGTTGGCCGCGCGCGCCGCCTAAGTGATCAGAGAGACCGTTGGCGGCTTCGAGACGCCCTTGCTCCAAGAGATTGGCGATCGCGTACATCAGGTTGTGCACGTAGTTCCAGTCGTTGTCGACGCTCACGTGCTGATCGCGCATGTAGCGCTCATCGGCCTCAGTGGACGCGCTGAACCAGCGGTCGGCGCTCGCGTAGTCGCCGACGCGATAGTAAATGTGGCCGGGCATATGGACCATGTGGCCACTCGTCGGAGCGAGGCTGGCCAACAGCGCGGCGCTGGGAATGGCACGCTCGGGATGGTTGCTGGGCTCCATCGCGTGAATCCAATAATGATTCGCAGCTGAGTCGTTCGGCGCGTCTTTGAGCACGCCTTCGAGGATGGAGATTTTTTCTTTCTCGCCCTGCTTGGGCTCGCCCTTGTCGTCAAAGCCGTCGCCAAGCGCATTGGCCAGAAAGATGCGCGCTTCGACGTCGCGGGGCTCTTTCTGGACAAGCTTGCGATAGATGGCGATAGAGCCGGAGTGGTCGTCTTTCTCGCCCGATTCGGCGACAGCGGCCTGAATGTAGAAGCGATCGGTTTTGCTCGCCTTCCCCTCGAGTTTGACGGCCTGGTCGAGCGCTTTCTTGCCGTATTCCTTGGTGGAATCGCCGCGAAATTCCTCGGCCTGCGCAAGGCCCCAGTAGCACATGGCACAGTTGGGGTCCGTTCGAATGGCCTGCTCGAAGGCCTTGGCCGATTCGTAGTCCCAGAAATCATGGAGCAGGCTGAGTCCCTGGTCGAACCACTGCTGTGCTTCGGCGTTGGCCTTGATTGCGATGTGCGAGTTGCCGATGCCGGACATCTTAATGGGGACGGGAAGCTGATCGGGCGACGGGACAGGCTTCATGTCGTCCATGGGTGGCATGGCGGCACCGGATTGCGCGGCGGCGACGGGCGCGCTCGCGAGTGCGAGGACGCCAGAAAGCAGCAGGGAAGCCGTGTATTTCATGAAGAAAACTATAGACGATGGGCTCAGCAGTTGGCCTGATTCCGCCCGATCCACTGGCAAGGATGCGCCGGGCACTCATATCTAGGGACAGTCGGGCGGCGTCCGGCACGCAGGACTGCTATCACAACTGCGCCGGCGGGGCCAACCTTGTTGGGCAGGTAGTACCATGAATTTTTGCGATTTCTTTATGTTTGAGGCGGCCTTCCGGCCCTCGGCTGGCGGTGCGGCAAGGGACGTATACGTGATTCGTGGACTCGTCGATTTTGCCCTCAAGAACCGCTGGCTTGTTCTCGGCGGAGCACTGGTTTTGACCGTCTGGGGCGTTTTCTCATTCCGCGCCCTTCCGGTCGAGGCCTATCCCGACGTCGCCAATAATTACGTGCAGATCATCACGCAGTGGCCGGGCCGCTCAGCCGAGGAGATTGAGCGCCAGGTGACCGTGCCTGTCGAGATTCAGATGGCCGGGATCCCTCGCCTCGCGCACCTCCGTTCGACCACGCTGGCCGGGCTATCCAGCATCATGCTGATCTTCGACGACGGCACCACCAGCGACGTGAACCGCGAGCACGTGATGGAGAGGCTGGGCCAGGTGAACCTTCCCGCAAACCTGGTTCCGCAGATGGGCACGGACTGGAGCCCCGTAGGGCAAATTTATTGGTACACGGTGGAGAGCACCAGTGCCGCCTACGACGTGATGGAACGCAAGGCACTGGAAGACTGGACGCTGGAAAAGGCATTCAAAAGCGTGCCGGGCGTGGTGGACGTCTCAAGCTTTGGCGGGCCCACCAAGGAGTACCAGATTGCGCTCGACCCCGACAAACTGGTCGCTTATGGCCTGAGCATCGGCCAGGTAGAACAGCAGATCGCCAGCAACAACAACAACGGCGGCGGCAGCTTTATCGAGGAAGGCGCGCAGCAGGTCAACGTGCAGGCGCAGGGCCTCTATTCCACGGTCCACGACATTGAAGAGACCGTGGTGAAGACGCAGAATGGCGCGCCGGTGCGGATGAAGGATATCGCTACGGTGAGACAAGGCGCCAAGATCCGCCTGGGACAGATCGGGAAATCGTTCCGGCGACCAGGCGGCACGATCGTCGACAATCCCGACACGGTAGAAGGCATTGTGCTGCTGCAGAAGGGCGATGACGCGGAACCAGTGCTCAAGGGGATTCATGAGGAGGTCGACAAGCTCAACCACGGCATGCTGCCCAAAGGCGTCAACGTGGTTCCCTTCCTCGACCGATCCAATCTGGTGAAATTCACGGTTGCCACTGTGGAGCACAACCTGACCGAAGGAATCATCCTGGTGGCGATCGTTCTGTTCCTGTTTCTCGGCAACGTACGCGGCGCCATCATCGTGTCGCTTACCATTCCCTTTGCCTTGATGTTTGCGGCAATCTGTCTCGACCTGAGCCATATCCCAGCCAATCTGCTTTCCCTCGGGGCTCTCGATTTTGGCATGCTCGTCGACGGCTCGGTGGTGATGATCGAGAACATCATTCGCCATCTTGCTCACAGCGAGGACCGGCGCATTCCTGCCACAAAGATTCAAGAAGCTGCGCATGAGGTG